>Ga0160451_100037_pt1 | contig 149212 bp, 123 predicted proteins | sample HID1975M_E1MG_FD_108270 | JGI IMG/M metagenome (GOLD analysis project Ga0160451, IMG submission 108270) | Enriched soil microbial communities from UW Madison campus, WI, USA - HID1975M_E1 MG | ecosystem: Environmental > Terrestrial > Soil > Unclassified | place: USA: Madison, Wisconsin... | reverse complement strand
GCCGATGCGCCATACCCCCGCACTGCCGCGGCTCCCGCCGAAGCTCACGCCACCCAACGCCTTGGCTCTCGCGGTTGCGGTTGCGGTTGCGGTTGCGGTTGCGCCCAAGCCTAGCCGCAGGACACCCCCGCGGGATCCGCGGTCCTCAGAACAGCTCGCCCGCCTCGCGCGGCGCCGGCGCCTTCAGGCCCAGGTGGCGGTAGGCCTTGGACGTGGCCATGCGCCCGCGCGCCGTACGCACCAGGAAGCCCTGCTGGATCAGGTAAGGCTCGATCACGTCCTCCAGCGTGCCGCGCTCCTCCGACAGCGAGGCCGCCAGCGACTCCACGCCCACCGGCCCGCCGTCGAAATGCTCGACGATCGTGCGCAGCAGGCGCCGATCGAGTTCGTCGAAACCTTCCGGATCGACCTTGAGCATGACCATCGCCGCCTCGGCCACGGCCGAATCGATGTGCCCGCTGGCCTTCACCTGCGCGTAGTCGCGCACCCGCCGCAACAGGCGGTTGGCGATGCGCGGGGTGCCGCGCGCACGGCGCGCGATCTCGCCCGCGCCGGCCGCCTCGCAGTCGATGCCCAGGATCGACGCGGAGCGGCGCACGATCCGGGTCAGCTCCTCCGGCGAGTAGAACTCCAGCCGCTGGACGATGCCGAAGCGGTCGCGCAGCGGCGCGGTCAGCAGGCCGGCGCGGGTGGTGGCGCCGATCAGGGTGAACGGCGGCAGGTCCAGCTTGATCGAGCGCGCGGCCGGGCCTTCGCCGATCATGATGTCGATCTGGAAATCCTCCATCGCCGGGTACAGCACCTCCTCCACGACCGGCGAGAGGCGATGGATCTCGTCGATGAACAGCACGTCGTGCGGCTGCAGGTTGGTCAGCAGCGCGGCCAGGTCGCCGGCCTTCTCGATCACCGGGCCGGAGGTGACCCGCAGGTTCACCCCCAGCTCGTTGGCGATGACATGGCTGAGCGTGGTCTTGCCCAGGCCCGGTGGGCCGAAGATCAGCACGTGGTCCAACGCCTCGCCGCGCCCGCGCGCCGCCTCGATGTAGATGCCCAGCTGTTCGCGCACCGGCTGCTGGCCGAGGTATTCGTCCAGCCGCCTGGGCCGGATCGAGGCCTCGATGGCGTCGTCCTCGCCGGTGGCGACGGAGGCGATGATGCGTTCTTCGGTCATGCCGGGATTATGGCCGCTATACCCGCCGATTGCCCGCGCTCCCCCGCCATGGCGCGCCCTTGGCGGCCGCCATGCTGGATTAGCGGTGGGCATCGGTCCCGGACATGGCGGTCGCCGACTGAAGTCGGCTCCTACAAAGAGCGGGACGGTGGGCGCGGCGGCCTCAGATCTCGACCTGCGAGCCCAGCTCCACCAGGCGGTTGCCGGGGATGCGGAAGAAGCCGGTGGCCGGCGCGGCGTTGCGGTGCATGAACGCGAACAGGCGGTCGCGCCAGATCGGCATCCCGCGCCGGGCATTGGCGACGATGGTTTCGCGGCTGGCGAAATAGGTCGTGTCCATCGGGTCGAACGACATGCCGCCGGCGTCGCAGGCGCGCATCAGCGCCAGCGGCACGTCGGGCGTCTCCATGAAGCCGAAGCGCACGATCACCCGGTAGAAGTCGTCGCCGATCTGGTCCATCCGCAGCCGTTTCCCCGCCGGCGCGTGCGGCACCTGCAGGGTTTCCACGGTCAGGAACACGTTGCGCTCGTGCAGCACCTTGTTGTGCTTGAGGTTGTGCAGCAGCGCGTGCGGGACGACCGTGCTGTCGGTGGTGAGGAACACTGCCGTGCCGGGCACGCGCACCGGCGGCGCCAGCATCAGCCCGGGCAGGAACGTGTCCACCCGGATGCCGTCCTTGCGGATCTCCTCGCGCAGCAGTTCGCGGCCGCGGCGCCAGGTGCGCAGCAGGGTGAACAGGACGATGCCCAGCACCACCGGGAACCAGGCGCCTTGCAGCAGCTTGGCGCCGTTGGCCACGACGAACGCGATGTCGATCAGGAAGAACACCACGCACAGCGGCAGCACCCAGCGCCGCCGGCTCGGCCACAGCGCGCGCGCCACCAGCGCCAGCAGCAGGGTGTCGATCAGCATCGTGGCCGAGACCGAGATGCCGTAGGCCACCGCCAGGTTGCTGGAGCTGCGGAACACCAGCACCAGGCCGATCACCATGACCGCCAGCATCCAGTTGATGCCGGGGATGTAGATCTGGCCGATGGTGTCGTGCGAGGTGTGCTTGATCCGCATGCGCGGGATGTAGCCCAGCTGCATGGCCTGGCGCGACACCGAGTAGGCGCCGGTGATCACCGCCTGCGAGGCGATCACCGCGGCCATCGTCGCCAGCACGATCATCGGGTACAGCGCCCACGGAGGCACCGCCTCGAAGAACGGGTTCCGGACCAGTTCCGGATGCTTGAGCACCAGCGCGCCCTGGCCCAGGTAGTTGAGCACCAGGCACGGCAGCACGAAGAAGTACCAGGCGTGGCGGATCGGCGGCGCGCCGAAATGGCCCATGTCCGCGTACAGCGCCTCGCCGCCGGTCACCGCCAGCACCACCGCGCCGAGGATGAAGACCCCGTGCCAGCCGTGGTCGGCGAAGAAGCGCGCGCCCCAGTACGGATTGAACGCCTTGAGCACCTCGGGCGCGTCGACGATGTTCCAGATGCCGATCGCCGCCAGCGCCAGGAACCACAGGCAGGTGATCGGGCCGAACACCCGGCCCACCTTCTCGGTGCCGAAGCGCTGCGCCATGAACACCAGCACCAGCACCGCCAGGGTGATGGGCACGACGAAATGGTGCAGCCCGGGCGCGGCGATCTCCAGGCCCTCGACCGCGCCGAGCACCGAGATCGCCGGGGTGATCACGCCGTCGCCGAAGAACAGCGAGGCGCCGAAGATGCCGAGGATGCCGACCACGTACGCCGAACGCGAGCCGTTCTTCAGCGTGCGCTGGGCCAGCGCCATCAGCGCCATGATGCCGCCCTCGCCTTCGTTGTCGGCGCGCATGATGATGGTCACGTACTTGAGCGTGACCACGATCGTCAGCGCCCAGAACGCCAGCGACAGCACGCCCAGGACGGTGTCGTGGCCGCTGTCCAGGCCGTAGTGCGGCGAGAACGCCTCCTTGAGCGTGTACAGCGGGCTGGTGCCGATGTCGCCGAAGACGACGCCGATCGCGCCGACGACCAGCGCCAGGTGCCCCCGTCCGATGCCGGGCGACGGCGCGCCGTGCTGGCCGGAGGCAGGCGTGGGGGTGTGCGCTGCGGACATGGCGGCTCTAGGTTAGCGCGGTTCGGTGGAAGGCGCGGAACGCGTCAGCGCAGGGCCGACTGCAGCGCCTTGCGGATGATCGCCGCGGCTTCGTCGCCGGCGCTCGCCGCGTCGCGGGCCATGCGCACCGCCTCGGCCGGCTTGTAGCCGAGCTGCTGCAGCGCGGTGGCCGCGTCGGCGAGCGGATCGCCGGCCGCGCCGGACATCGTGCCCGGCAGGCCGCCGCCGGCCAGGTCCGCGGCGCGGTCGCGCAGCTCCACCACCATCCGCTCGGCGGTCTTCTTGCCGATGCCGGGGATGCGGGTCAGCGCGGTCACGTCGCCGGCCTGCACCAGCCGCGCGAACTCGTCCACGGTCACCCCCGACAGCACCGCCAGCGCGATCTTCGCGCCGATGCCGCTGACCTTCTGCACGTCGCGGAACAGGCGGCGTTCGCTCTCGCGCAGGAAGCCGTACAGCGACACGCTGTCCTCCTTCTGCGCGTAATGGGTGAACAGCGACACCTCGCGGCCGAGCTCGGGCAAGTCGTAGAAAGTGCTCATCGGCGCCTCCAGCTCGTAGCCGACGCCATTGACGTCGACCACCAGCCACGGCGGCTGCTTCAGGGCGAGGATGCCGCGCAGGCGTCCGATCATGGGAGCGTCCTTTTTTTCATTTGCGGCTCCACGCCGCCTGCGCGCTCACGCCCAGCCTGCGCGCGGTGGCGCGCACGTGCGCGTGGGTCAGGGCGATGGCCAGGGCGTCGGCGGCATCGGCCTGCAGCTTGCCCGACAGGCCGAGCATCACCGCGACCATGTGCTGGATCTGCGCCTTGTCGGCCGCGCCGGTGCCGACCGTGGCCAGCTTCACCTCGCGCGCGGCGTACTCGCTCACCGGCAGGTCGCGCAGCACCACCGCGCTGATCGCCGCGCCACGGGCCTGGCCCAGCTTGAGCGCCGAATCGGCGCTGCGGCCGACGAACACGCGCTCGATGGCGACCTCGTCCGGCCGGTATTCGTCGATCAGCCGCGACAGGCCGTCGAGCAGGCGGCGCAGGCGCATGGCGAAATCGCCCTCGCCCAGCAGCACCAGCGGCTGGTGGTGCACGTGGCGCGCGCGGCCGCCGGCATCGACGTCGATGATGCCCACGCCGGTGCGCTGCGAGCCCGGGTCGATGCCTAGGATGCGCACCGCGGCCACGACTACCGGCGGGCGGACGGCGCTCACGCCGATGCCCCCGGCGATGCGTTCCGGACCGCGGCCGCCGCTTCGCCCCCATGCGGGTGCATGTTCAGCCGGCGTCGCCCGGGTCGGCGTTGGAGTAGACGTTCTGCACGTCGTCCAGGTCCTCGAGCATGCCCAGCAGCTTGCGTACCTGCTGCGCGGTCTCGCCGGACACGGCGATGTCGTTGTCGGCGCGGAAGGTGACCTCGGCATAGCCCGGGGCCAGGCCGGCCGCTTCCATCGCCTGCCTCACCGCCTCGAAATCCTCCGGCGAGGTGAGCACGTCGATGGCGCCGTCCTCCGGGTAGGCCACCACGTCGTCGGCGCCGGCCTCGATCGCCGCATCGGTCACCCGGCTTTCAAACGCGTCCGACTCGTCGCCGCCTTCGTAGCTGAGTACGCCCAGGCGCCTGAACATGAAGGCCACCGAGCCTTCGGTGCCCATGTTGCCGCCGCACTTGGAGAAGGCGTGGCGCACGTCGGCCACGGTGCGCACGCGGTTGTCGGTCAGGCAGTCGACGATCACCGCCACGCCGCCGGGCGCGTAGCCCTCGTAGCGGATCTCCTCGTACTCGACGCCTTCCAGCTCGCCGGTGGCCTTCTTGATCGCGCGTTCGATCACGTCCTTGGACATGTTCGCGGCCAGCGCCTTGTCCATCGCCGCGCGCAGGCGCGGGTTGTTGGCCGGATCGCCGCCGCCGGCGCGGGCGGCCACGCCGATCTCGCGGATCAGCTTGGTGAACACCTTGCCGCGCTTGGCGTCGGTGGCGTTCTTGCGGGCTTCGATCGACGGGCCTCTACCCATGGTGCTGTCCGGTGCCTTGCGGTTGCGAGGTGAAGATTTTACACCGTGGTTCGCATGCCCATGCGGCGCGGCTCATTCCGCCTCCGGCGCGGCATCATGGGCGAAGCGGCCCTCGCGCAGGAAACGCACCGCCTGCCGCGCCGCCGCGTCGGAAAACAGCAGCCCGCTGTGGCTGGCATCCACGCAGCAGTGGTCGGCCAGGCCCGGCAGCCGGGTTTCGGCCACCGCAACGGTGCCATCGCTGGGTCCGTCGAACCTGCCGAACCAGCGGCCCAGCCCGACCGGCCGGTCGCCGGCGACCATCCCGACCTGCGCGCTCCCCTGCCACGGCGGACAGCCCCGGCGCAGCAGGCTGTCGGCGCGGCCCAGCGCCCAGGCCAGTCCCGCCTGCGCATGCATGCCGCTGGCGGCCGCGCTGCCGCACAGCGGCGAGCCCAGGCAGACCACGCGCCGGATCCCGGGGAAGGCACCCTGGCGCAGGGCTTCCAGCGTCATCAGTCCGCCCAGGCTGTGGGCCACCACCGCATCGGCCTGCTCCAGACGGGCGGAAAGCCTGGGCAGCACGCTTTCCGGTCCACCGATGGCGCCGGGGTAGTCGAACAGCGAGGTCGCGAAGCCTTCGCGCCGCAGCCGGCGCGACATCCAGTCCATCGACAGGCCCGGCATCCACAGGCCATGCAGCAACAGGATCCGCTGCGGAACGCCTGATCCTTCCATGCGTCAGCCCGCCGCGGTACCGGCGCCGGCCGGGCGGCGCAGGATGAATTCCAGGTCGCGCACGCGTCCGACCGGGAACTCGTAGGTGCCCACCCGCGCGAACCCGTGCCGCGCGTAGAAGCGCTGCGCGCCGAGGTTCTGCGACCACACCCCGACCCACAGCGTGCGCGCCCCCCCGCGCAACAGCCAGCGCCCGGCGGCGTCGAACAGGCGCCCGCCCCAGCCGCCGTTCTGGTGCGAGGCCAGCACGTAGAGACGCTTCAGTTCGCCATCGCCGTGCGCGACGTCCGCATGCGGCAGCCCGCACGGCCCGGCCGCGGCATGGCCCACCGCGGCACCGTCGTCCTCGAGCAGCCACACCGCATAGCCCGGGTGCGACAGGATCGTCGCCTGCTTCTCCACCGCGTAGGCATCGCGCAGGAAGAAGTCCAGGTCCTCGGCCGGATACAGGTGGCCGAAGGTCTCGGTGAAGGTGCGCGCGGCCAGCTCCGCCAGGACGGCCGCATCGTCCACCACGGCGCGGCGGATCGCCAGCGCCAAGGCTTCAGCCCTTCGCCGGCTGCTGGCGGACCTGCACGTGGACTTCCGCCAGCTGCGCGTCCGGGATCGGCGACGGCGCGCCGGTCATCAGGCACTGCGCGGTGGTGGTCTTGGGGAAGGGGATCACGTCGCGGATCGACTCGGTGCCGGCCATCAGCGCGGCGATGCGGTCGATGCCGAAGGCGATGCCGCCGTGCGGCGGCGCGCCGTAGTTGAGCGCGTCGAGCAGGAAGCCGAACTTGGCCCGCGCCTCCTCCTCGCCGATGCCCAGCAGTCCGAACACCGCGCTCTGCATCTCCGGCCGGTGGATGCGGATCGAGCCGCCGCCGATCTCGTTGCCGTTGAGGACCATGTCGTAGCCGCGCGACACCGCGGTCTTCGCATGCGCGCGCAGCCCGGCGATGTCGTCCACCGCCGGGGCGGTGAACGGGTGGTGCAGGGCCACGTAGCGCTGCGCCTCCTCGTCCCACTCGAACATCGGGAAGTCGGTGACCCACAGCGGGCGCCAGCCGGCGGCGACGAGGTTGAAGTCCTTGCCGGCCTTGAGCCGCAGCGCGCCCATGAAGTCGGAGACCTTGTTGTAGCCGCCGGCGCCGAAGAACACGATGTCGCCATTGCCGGCACCGACGTGCCGCACCAGCGCGGCGAACGCGGCCTCGTCGAAGAACTTGGCGATCGGCGAGCTGACCGCGCCGGCCTCGTCGATCTTGATGTAGGCCAGGCCCTTGGCCCCGTACTTGGCCGCGTGCGCGGCGTACTCGTCGATCTGCTTGCGCGACAGCGAAGCACCGCCGGGGATGCGCAGCGCGGCCACGCGGCCGTCGGGGTCGTTGGCGGCGGCGGTGAACACCGCGAACTGGCTGTCCTTCACCAGGCCGGCCACGTCGACCAGTTCCAGGCCGATGCGCAGGTCCGGCTTGTCGGAGCCGTAGCGGCGCATCGCCTCGGCCCAGGTCAGGCGCGGGAACTGCGCGTCCAGCTCGACGTCGACGACCTCCTTGAAGATCGCGCGGATCAGGCCCTCGACGTAGTCCTGCACGTCGCGCTCGCCGACGAAGGCGAACTCCATGTCCAGCTGGGTGAACTCCAGCTGGCGGTCGGCGCGCAGGGCCTCGTCGCGGAAGCAGCGCGCGATCTGGTAGTAGCGGTCGAAGCCGGCCACCATCAGGATCTGCTTGAACAGCTGCGGGGACTGCGGCAGCGCGTAGAACTCGCCCGGGTGCATCCGCGCCGGGACCAGGAAGTCGCGTGCGCCCTCGGGGGTGGCCTTGGTCAGGATCGGAGTCTCGATGTCCTGGAAGCCGTCGGCGTCCAGGTGCCGGCGCAGGGCCTGCACCAGCTTGATGCGGGTGCGCTGCATGCGCTGCATCTCCGGGCGGCGCAGGTCCAGGTAGCGGTATTTCAGCCGCGTCTCCTCGCCCGGGTTCTCGTGGGCGTGGAACGGCAGCGGCGCGGCCTTGTTGAGCACGGTGATCCGGGTAGCGATCACCTCGACCTGGCCGGTGCGGATCTTCGTGTTCACCGCCTCGCGCGCACGGACCACGCCTTCGACCTGGATCACGTCCTCGTAGCCCAGCGAGGCGGCCACCGCGAACACCTCCGCGTTGGACGGCTCGACCGTCACCTGGACGATGCCCTCATGGTCGCGCAGGTCGATGAAGCAGAGTCCGCCGAGGTTGCGGGCCACGTCGGTCCAGCCGGCGAGGGTGACGGTCCGGCCGATCAACGACTCGTCGACCAGGCCACAGAAATGGGTACGCATGAAGGCTCCACGACAGGGGCGACCGCCCGATGGCGGGCGGACAGCCGGCGATTTTACCCCGCCACCGCGCCACTGCGGCATGGCCGGCCGCCGCGCCGCGCACGCCGCCTGCAACCGGGATGCAACATTTCGTTCAGGAAAGAGAAGGCAGGTTGTTTCGCCGGACACTACCGAGGACGCCACCCACCATGCATTCCCGGCGGCACTACGACACTCTTCCCGCGCGGCAGGAGCCGCTCCCCCGGAACGGCGCCGCATGACCTTGCCGGCCCTGCTGCTGGCACCCTGCCTGCTCCTCCTGCTGACGTTGCTGCTGGCCTCCCCGCGCTGGGCCTGGGCCAAGGCCGTCCTGCTGAGCGCGCTGCTGCTGGCACTGAGCGCCTGGTGGCTGATCGACCGGCTCAGCGGCGACGGCCTCAACGCCGCCACCCTCTACCACCTCTACAGTGGGCTGGAAGGCGCCGGCGTCGGCGATTTCAGCCGCCCGATCCTGGCCTTCGCCACGCTGGCGCTGCTGTCGCTGGCACCGCTGCTGCTGGTCCGCCTGCACCGGCATCGGGGCCGGCGCCTGTTCCGTCCGCATGGCCGCGGCGGCGCGGTGCTTGCCGGGTTCCTGGCGACGTTCGCGGTCGCCGTGCTGAGCAGTCCGCTCGCCAGCGACGCGTTGCGCCTGTACCGGCAATCGCGTCCGGTCGACACCAGCCAGGTCGCGGCCGAATACGCGGCGCCGGACCGGCCGCTGCGCCAGCGCAAGAACATCGTCTGGATCTACGGCGAGAGCCTGGAGCGGACCTACCTGGACGAGCGGGCCTTCCCCGGCCTGATGCCGAACCTGTCGCGGCTGGCCGGCGAGGCCCTGGACTTCCGCGAAGTCGCCTCTGCCCCCGGCGGCGGCTGGACCATTGCCGGGATGGTGTCCTCGCTGTGCGGCGTGCCGCTGACCACCGCGCGCGGCGACGAGAACAGCATGGGCCGGATGGACCGGTTCCTGCCCGGCGCCCACTGCCTGAGCGACTACCTCAGGCAGCAGGGTTACGCGGTGCAGTTCAGCGGCGGCGCCGATTCCGCGTTCGCGGGCAAGGACAAGTTCCTGGCCAGCCACGGCTTCGACGTGGTCAAGGACCAGGGCTATTTCCGCGGCAAGGGCGTGGCCAGGAACCACTTCTCCAACTGGGGCGTACACGACGACGTACTGCTCGACGACGTGTTCGACGACTTCCTGCGCCTGTCCGCCGCCGGCCAGCCGTTCATGCTGACCACGCTGACGATGGACACCCACCATCCGGCCGGGCACCTGCCGGTCGCATGCCGCGGCATCCGCTACGACAGCGACTACGGCGACATCGGCCTGCTGCGCGCACTGGCCTGCAGCGACCGGCTGGTCTCCGAACTGGTCGAGAAGATCCGCAGCAGCCGCTACGCGGACGACACGCTGATCGTGGTCGCCTCCGACCACCTGGCCATGCCCAACGACCTCAGCGACGTACTGGCCGGCCTGCACCGCGAGAACCTGCTGCTGTTCCTCGGCAGCGGCCTGCCGCCGCGGCAGGTGGTCCACGCCGGCAGCACGCTGGACACCGGCGCGACCCTGTTGCAGCTGCTGGACCCGGACATGGGCGAGCTCGGCTTCGGCCGTTCGCTGCTGGCGCAGACGGCGCACCCCAGCGCCAGCGCCGCCGCGCTGGCCGCCGACGGCGCGCGCTGGCCGCTGTACCTGGGCTTCGCCAGACAGCTGTGGACCGGCACCGAGACCCGCACCCTGCGCATCGAGGACGACCGGGTCGTGGCCGGGGTGCAGCGGATCCGGCCGCCGGTGATGCTCGAGTACGACAGCGGCTGGAACATCAAGTCGATCGTGCTGGAGGACGCGCCGCGCCAGTTCGCCAACAGCGCGCCGGACAACACCCTGGCCTACGTCGACCGCTGCACCGCGTTCCTGGACGACCCCTCCAGCGGCGAGTGGTGCGCGCTGGTGGTGGACCGCAACAACGGCCTCAAGCTGTATCCGGACTGGCAGCTGCAGCGCGGCATCCAGGTCGACGCACCGTTGCAGGCCAGTGCCGAGGCGCGCCCGCGCCCGCGGCGCGCGCTGACCCTCAGTCGCGAGAACCGGCCGATGGCCGCGGGCCGCTACCAGTTGCGGCTGCAGACCCGCAACCTGCCCGGCCACTCGTTCTGGCTGGAGGTGGTGTCCGACGACGGCAAGGTCATCCGTGCCCGCGAATGGGTCCAGGTCCAGCCGCGCGGACGCGGCGGTCAGGTCCGCCTGCCGCTGTGGCTGGATTCGTCGGTGGACCAGCTGGTGGTCCGCGCCTGGCTGGACTACACCGAGGTGGTCGAGGTGGAGCGGATCGCGCTGGTGCCCACGGCGGACGACACGCCGTCCTGACGGAGCGGGCGCGGGCGTCCGCATGATGCGGCGTGTGCTTGCGTCCTCGACCATGCCAGAGTAGCGATTGCCGGGGATCCCGGCATGCCCCGCTTGCTGCAAGCGCTGGAACGGCCGCGCGCAACCGTGTCCTCTCCCGTTCCGCATCCGGACATGTCCAGCCGCTCCGGCGCCTGGCGGATAATCCCGCGATGACCGGCGCCCTCCCTCGCCACCTTCCACCGCGCCGGTTTCCGCAACGCGGCGCCGATGGCGGCACCGCCCGATGACACCGCCGCGTCGCCCGGAAGGCGCCCCGCAGGTCCGCCGCACCTGGCGCCACCTGGAGCTGCAGTTCCGCGGCGGCGTCGCCCAGACCCGGATGCTGCGCTGGTGCCCGCACTGGCTGGCGGTCGGCTACACCCGCACGATGCTCGCCACCCTGCTGCTGCGGCCGCGCCCGGCCTTGATCGGCATCGTCGGCCTGGGCGGCGGCGCCCAGGCCCGGTTCTGCCACCGCCACCTGCCGGGCAGCCGGATCGAAGCGGTGGAAAGCGATGCGGGCGTCCTGGCCCTGCGCGACATCTTCCGCGTGCCCGCGGACGACGCGTGGTTCTCGGTCGAACAGGGTGACGGGGCGGCCTGGTTGCGCCCACGCGCCGGCCGCTACGACATCCTGCTGGTCGACGCCTACGACGTGGACGGCATCCCTCCGGCGCTGACGACGCCCGCCTTCCACCGGGATTGCGCGGCGGCGCTGGCGCCGGGCGGGGTGATGGCCACCAACCTGTACGCCACCGACGTGCGCAGCCACGTCGGCCGCATGCGCAGTGCGTTCGACGGCAAGGTCGGCGTGCTCGACGAACCGGGCATGGAGAACCGGGTCGCGTTCGCCTGGCGCGACCCGTTGCCCGCGTTCGACGTCGATGCGGCCCTGCGCGCGCTGCCATGGCCGGCGCGGCTGCAATTGGCCGCTTCGTTCAGGCGGCTGGCGCAGCGGCTGGGCGCCGCTTCGGCGGCGCGCTGAAATCGCGGCGACGCGCAGCGCGCGACGGCGCACAACGCCTGCGGGCGATGCCTGCCGGCGAAACAGGTGTCCGATGCGTGGGCCGAAGCCCGGGATCGGATGGGCCCGCGCAGCGCCGCGGCGCCCGCGGCCTGCGGGCCGCCAGCGGACCGATCGGCTCAGCCGCCCCCGGCAGGTGTGGCCGGCTTGGCCACCGGCGCCGGAGTGCTGGCGGTGGGCTTGCTTTCCGCCTTGGCCGGAGCGTCGGCCGCGGCCGGCTTGGGCTCGGGCTTCGCTTCGCTCTTGGCCGCGCCTTCGCCGCCATCGACCAGGTTGCGCTTCCGGTCGCTGTCCTTCTTGAAGTCGGTCTCGTACCAGCCGCTGCCGGCCAGGCGGAACGAAGGCGCGGTCAGCTGGCGGCGGATATGGCCGCCGGCGCCGCAGGACGGGCAGGTTTCGGGGTCGGCGTCGGAAAGCTTCTGCAGGCGGTCGAAGCTGTGACCGCACTGGTCGCACTGGAAAGCGTAGATCGGCATGTCGGCGGTTCTTCGGAAACGGGGCGTCCGGACGGAGCCGGCTGCCTGCAATGTTAGGGCATCGCGTCCCGGTTCAAGTCGACCGCGGCGCACGGCTCATGCCGCGCCTCCCGGATCCGCACCACTCACGCCTCGTCGTACAGCGCCGACCAGGCCTCCTCGGCCTGTGCCAGTTCCTGCTGCAGTACCTCGCGCTCGCGCGCCAGGCCGGCGCTGCGGCCGGTATCGGCGTAGTTGGCCGGGTCCGCCAGCTGCGCGTCCAGTCCGGCCAGTTGCGTCTCCAGCTCGGCGACCCGCTTCTCGGCGGCGGCCAGCTTGACCGGATTGACCTGTTTCTTCACCCCGGACGGCGCCAGGGGAGCCGCCGCGACCGGTGCGGCCGGCGACGCCGACTCGGCCATGCGCTGCTTGGTGCCCTGCGCGCTGGGCCGGCTGCGCAGCCAGGCCGCGTAGGCGTCCAGGTCGCCATCGAAGGGTTCGACCACCCCGTCGGCCACGCGCCAGAAGGTGTCGCAGACCAGGCCGATCAGGTGGCGGTCGTGCGAGACCATGACGATGGCGCCGTCGAAATCGCTCAGCGCTTCGGCCAGGGCCTCGCGCATCTCCAGGTCGAGGTGGTTGGTCGGCTCGTCGAGCAGCAGCACGTTGGGCTGCTGCCAGGCGATCAGCGCCAGCGCCAGGCGCGCGCGTTCGCCGCCGGAGAAGCCGTCTACGGTCTCGAAGGCACGGTCGCCGGGGAAATTCCACTTGCCGAGGAAATCGCGGAACGCCTGGGTCGGCGACTCCGGCGACAGGTCGCGGAAGTGGTCGATCGGCGACTGGCCCTCGTGCAGCGACTCGACCGTGTGCTGGGCGAAGTAGCCGATGCGCAGGTCCGGATGCACGCTGCGCTCGCCGGCGACCGGCGGCAGGTCGCCGACCAGGGTGCGCACCAGCGTGGTCTTGCCGGCACCGTTGGGGCCGAGCAGGCCGATGCGGTCGCCGGCCTCAAGGCCGAAGCCGACTTCGTGCAGGATCACCGCGTCGCGCCCGTATCCGGCCTCGACATGGTTCAGCCGGATCAGCGAATGCGGCAGCTTCGGCGGCGGCGCGAACTCGATGCGGAACTCGCGCTCGGCGCGCACCGCCTCGGTGCCCGACAGCTTGGCCAGGCGCTTCATCCGCGACTGCGCCTGCTTGGCCTTGCTGGCCTTGGCCTTGAAGCGGTCGATGAAGCTCTGCAGGTGGGCGCGCTCGGCCTGCTCCTTGTCGTGCGCGATCTGCTGCTGGCGCAGCTGCTCGGCGCGCTGGCGCTCGAAGTCGGTGTAGCCGCCCACGTACAGCTTGGCGTTGCCGCCGTGCAGGTGCAGGGTGTGGGTGGCGACGTTGTCGAGGAACTCGCGGTCGTGCGAGATCAGCAGCAGCGTGCCGGGATACTTCAGCAGCCACTGCTCCAGCCAGAAGACCGCGTCCAGGTCCAGGTGGTTGGTCGGTTCGTCCAGCAGCAGCAGGTCCGACGGCATCATCAGCGCGCGGGCCAGGTTCAGGCGCACGCGCCAGCCGCCGGAGAACGAGGACACCGGGCGACGATGGGTCTGCGCCGGGAAGCCCAGGCCGTGCAGCAGGCGGCCGGCGCGCGCTTCGGCGTCGTAGCCGTTGAGCTCGGCCAGCTTCTGGTGCGCGGCGGCCACCGCCTCCCAGTCCTCGCGGGCGTTGGCCGCGGCCTCCTCGCGCAGCACCGCGGCCAGCACCTCGTCGCCGCCGAGCACGAAGTCGATGGCCGGGTCGGGCAGCGACGGGGTTTCCTGCGCGACCGAGGCGATGCGCACCTTGCCGGGCAGGTCGACGTCGCCCTTGTCGGCTTCGAGCTCGCCGCGGATGGCGGCGAACAGGCTGGACTTGCCGGTGCCGTTGCGGCCGACCACGCCCACCCGGTAGCCGGCGTGCAGGGCCAGGTCGACGTTGGACAGCAGCAGCCGCTCGCCGCGGCGCAGGGCGAAATTGCGCAGGGAAATCATGGATTGGGGGGCTTAAGAAGTTTCGGGAATAAGGTGATGAACACCCTTCCTGCGACAGGTATTCTACCTTTAACGAATAATTGACGTGTCTCCGCGGCCCGGCAGCTCCGAGTCTCTTCCCTCCCCCCTGCCGAGCCGCGGTCCCTCCCCCCAGGCCGCACGCCCCCACGCAGAGGCGGCCCGCACTCCGGAGCCCACGATGACCCGCAACCGCTCGCCGCTCACCCTGGCCCTGCTGGCCGCCCTCGCCGCGACCGCCACCCCTGCCCTGGCCCAGGAATCCACGCCCCAGGAAGGTGCCGCCCCCGCCGCCAGCACCCTGGACACGGTCATCGTGACCGGTACCCGGGTCGCCGACCGCACCGTGGCCGAATCGACCTCGCCGATCGACATCATCACTCCCCAGGCGCTGCAGGCCACCGGCACCACGGAACTGGCCACCGCCCTGGCGCGTGCGGTCCCGTCGCTGAACTTCCCGCGCCCGGCGCTGGTGGACGGCACCGACGCGGTGCGCCCGGCGCAGCTGCGCGGCCTGTCGCCTGACCAGACCCTGGTCCTGGTCAACGGCAAGCGCCGGCACAAGGGCGCGCTGCTCAACGTCAACGGCAGCCAGGGACGCGGCTCGGCGCCGGTAGACCTGAACGCGATCCCGATCGCCTCCATCGCCCGGGTCGAGGTGCTGCGCGACGGCGCCTCGGCCCAGTACGGCTCCGACGCCATCGCCGGCGTGATCAACATCGTGCTCAAGGGCAGCGAGGCCGGCGGCAGCCTGCTGGCGCAGTACGGCCAGTACAGCGCCGGCGACGGCGCGCAGTACCAGGTCTCCGGCGACGGCGGCCTGAGCCTGGGCGACGGCGGCTGGCTGCACCTGGCCGCGCAGGCCGGGCAGCAGGACCAGACCGACCGCGCCCGGCCGTATCTGGGCGCCAATCCGGGCACCGGCAACAACCCGCCGGCCGGAGAGGTGGTGCAGCGCTTCGGCGATCCCGACGTGGACCAGGGCGGGATCGCCTACAACGGCGAGTTCAGCCCGGACGAAGGCATCACCTTCTATTCGTTCGGCACCTTCAGCCGCCGCGACGTGACCTCCACCGGCTTCTTCCGCCCTGCCACCGCACCGACCAACATTCCCTCGATCTATCCCGACGGCTACCTGCCGCAGATCAAGAACGAGACCGAGGACAGCGCCGTCGTCGCCGGCTTCAAGGGCTTCACCGCCGGCGGCCTGAACGTCGACTTCAGCTACAACTACGGCCGCAACGACCTGAGCTTCGACGTGGCCAACAGCCTCAACCGCAGCCTCGGCGAAGCCACCCCGACCGAGTTCTACGCCGGCGCGCTGCGCACCACCCAGCACCTGCTCAACGCCGACTTCAACCGGACCCTGGACTGGGGCCTGGCCTATCCGGTGACGCTGGCCTTCGGCGCCGAATGGCGCGGCGAGGAGTTCGAACAAAGTGCCGGCGAGCTGGCCTCGTACCAGAACGGCGGCGTGCTGGCCCCGGGCGAGACCACGCCGCGGCCCGGCGCACAGGTGTTTCCGGGCTTCTCGCCCGGCGATGCCGGCCGCTTCGACCGCAACAGCCTGGCCGCCTACCTGGACCTGGAAGCCGACCTGACCGACAAGCTGAGCGTCGGCCTCGCCGGCCGCTACGAGGACTACAGCGACTTCGGCGACACCACCTCGGGCAAGCTGTCGGCGCGCTATGCGTTCACCGACAAGGTCGCCTTGCGCGGCACCGTGTCCAGCGGCTTCCGCGCGCCGTCGCTGCAGCAGCAGTTCTACCAGTACACCTCCAGCAGCTTCATCAGCGGCGTGCAATACGCCGTGCGTACCTTCCGCGTCGACGACCCGGTGGCGATCGAGCTGGGCGCCGAGCCGCTGAAGGCGGAAGAGTCGGACAACTACAGCCTGGGCCTGGTGCTGCAGCCGGTCGATGCGCTGTACCTGACCATCGACGCCTACAGGATCGGGATCGACGACCGCATCGTGCTGTCGGAGAACCTGGTCAGTACGCCGGTGGCCGACTACCTGATCGCCAACGGCTACAGCGCCACCGGTGGACGCTATTTCACCAACGCCGTCGACACCACCACCAAGGGCGTGGACGTGGTCGGGACCTACACCTGGGACCTGGACGGCGGCGAGCTGGCACTGACTTCCGGCTACAATTGGAACGAGACCCGGATCGACCGGATCGCCGACAACCCGCCGTCGCTGGCCGCGATCGACCCGGACGCGGTGCGCTTCGGCCGCGCCGAGATCGGCCGCATCACCGAGGGCTCGCCGCACGACAAGTTCTTCCTCAACGGCGTGTGGACCGTGGACCGCTGGTCGTTCAACGCCACCGCCACCCGCTATGGCGAGTTCACCGTGCGCCACAACACGGTACCGGCTCAGGACCAGACCTTCGACCCGGAATGGACCCTGGACCTGGCGGTCAGCTACGCGGTGGACCGCTGGGAGTTCACCGTCGGCGGCGACAACGTGCTCAACGCGTACCCGGACGAGGTGCTGTACGCCAACTCCAGTTCGGGGCAGCTGCCCTACAGCTCGAGCTCGCCGTTCGGCTTCAACGGCGGCTTCATCTACGCCCGCGCCGGCTACCGCTGGTGACGGCACGGCCGGGGGCGCGGCGGTGTCGCGCTCCCGGCTGCCGGCAAGGGCCTGTTAAATCCGGCGCCCTCGCGTCGCCCGCAGGACGGGCTCCTCATGTCGACGCGGCTGTCGTAGGAGCCGGTCTTGCCGGCGACCCGACACCATCGATAGAGGCGACGCCATCACGACCCCAACGCCCGGGTCGCCCGCAAGACGGGCTCCTACAGGGGCTGGCCGGCACCGGCATGCTCCCGGCGTCGTGGCTTGACGGCGGTGCGGTTTGCCGAAAACCCGCCACGTCGGTGACACTGGGGCTTCCCCCGGTTCCGCAGCCCCGATGTCCCACGACACCAGCCTGATCGACATCGTCGCGGTCGGCCTCGGCCTGGCCTTCGTGCTGGGCGCGCTGGCCAACAAGCTGCGCCTGTCGCCGCTGGTCGGCTACCTGCTGGCGGGCGTGCTCGTCGGCCCGTTCACCCCTGGCTTCGTCGCCGACCAGGAGATCGCCAACCAGCTCTCCGAGATCGGCGTGATGCTGCTGATGTTCGGCGTCGGCCTGCACTTCTCGCTGGACGACCTGCTGGAAGTGAAGTGGATCGCCATCCCCGGCGCGCTGGCGCAGATCGCGGTGGCCACGCTGCTGGGCATGGGCCTGGCCTGGGCGATGGACTGGCCGCTGCTGCACGGCCTGGTGTTCGGCCTGGCGCTGTCGGTGGCCAGCACCGTGGTCCTGCTGCGGGCGATGGAGCAGCGCCGCCTGCTCGATACCAGACGGGGCCGCATCGCGGTCGGCTGGCTGATCGTCGAGGACCTGGTGATGGTGCTGGCGCTGGTGCTGCTGCCGGCGCTGGGCGGCATGCTCGGCGAGGGCGGCGCGCGGCCGGAGGACACCGGCTTCGGCACGATCCTCGCCGCCCTGGGCTGGACCCTGCTCAAGGTCGGGCTGTTCGTCGCGGTGATGCTGGTGGTGGGCAGGCGGGTGATCCCGTGGATACTGGAGAAAGTCGCCGGGACCGGTTCGCGCGAACTGTTCACCCTGTCGGTGCTGGCCATCGCGCTGGGCGTGGCGTTCGGCTCGGCGACGCTGTTCGGGGTGTCGTTCGCGCTCGGCGCGTTCTTCGCCGGCATGCTGCTCAACGAATCCGAGCTCAGCCACAAGGCCGCCAACGACTCGCTGCCGCTGCGCGATGCGTTCGCGGTGCTGTTCTTCGTCTCGGTCGGCATGCTGTTCGATCCCAAGATCCTGCTCACGCACCCATGGCAGCTGCTGGGCACGCTGGCCATCATCCTGGTCGGCAAGTCGGTGGCCGCGTACTGGATCGTGCGCGCGTTCCGCCATCCGCCGTCCACGGCGCTGACGATCTCGGTCAGCCTGGCGCAGATCGGCGAGTTCTCCTTCATCCTCGCGGGGCTGGGCGTGTCGCTGCAGATCCTGCCGCCGACCGGGCGCGACCTGATCCTGGCCGGCGCGCTGCTGTCGATCATCGCCAACCCGCTGCTGTTCGCCTGGCTGGACCGCCGCGAGGCGCGGCTGACTGCGGCCGAGGCCCCCGCGCAGCCGGAACCGCCGCCGGGCCCGGCGCTGGTGCCGGGCAACCACGCGATCATCGTCGGCTACGGCCGGGTCGGCAGCGAACTGGCCGGCGTGCTGCGCGAGCGCGGAGTCAACGTGCTGGTGATCGACAACGACAAGGACCACATCGAACGCGCGCACGCGGCCGGTTTCCCCGGCGTGCGCGGCAACGCCGCCGCCGAGCGGGTCCTGGCCGAGGCGCATCCGGAAACGGCGAGCATCGCCATCTTCGCCATCCCGCAGCCGCTGGAAGCCGGCGAGGCGATCGCCAAGCTGCGCGCGCTCAACCCGGCGCTGCCGGTGCTGGCGCGCGCGCACAGCGACGCCGAAGTGCGCCACCTGCTCGCCCACGGCGCCGACGGCGCGGTGATGGCCGAGCGCGAACTGGCCTATTCGCTGGCGGAGATGGTCATGGCCACGCCGCCGTTCCGCTACATCGGCCGCGAGGTCGCCGTACCGCCGGTGTAGGAGCCCGTCTTGCGGGCGACGCGACGCCGTCGGCACCGGCGACTGCCTCATCGTTCCGACGCCCGGGTCGCCCGCAAGACGGGCTCCTACAAAAGCGCGCGCCGCCTGCCCTTGCAGGAGCCGGTCTTGCCGGCGACACGACGCCGTCGGCACGGGCGACTGCCTCATCGTTCCGACGACCATGTCGCCCGCAAGGCGGGCTCCTGCACCTTCACGGCCCCGTGCGGCAGCGCCGGTTTGACTGCGGGCATGGACCTGAAAAGCGGTTATCCGTTCTGGGCGATCCGCGGCGGCCTGTCGGCGCCGCTGCCGCCGCTGCAGGCCGACCTGGACTGCGACGTGGCGGTGGTCGGCGGCGGCATCACCGGCGCACTGATCGCCGACGAGCTGGCCGCGCACGGGCATTCGGTCGCCGTGCTGGAAAAGCGCGACATCGGCTGGGGCAGCACCTCGGCCAGCACGGCGCTGCTGCAGTACGAGATCGATACGCCCCTGGTCGACCTGGCAAAACGCCATGGCGAAGCGGATGCCGCACTGGCGTACACCTCCTGCGTGGCGGCGATCGACTGGCTGCGCGAACGCGCCGACGGCCTGGAAGGGGTGGCGTTCACCCCCTGCCGCAGCCTCTACTACGCCAGCCGGCGGCGCGACGTGCGCGGGCTGCGCGAGGAATTCGCCGCACGCCTGCGCCATGGCATCGACGTGGAATGGTGGGAGCCGGACGACGTCGAGGCCGCGTACGGGTTCCGGGCGCCCGCGGCGATCCTGAGCCGCCAGGCCGCGCAGGTCGACCCGTACCGGATGGCGCAGAAGCTGCTGCGCCGCCTGCATCGCCAGGGCGCGGCGGTGCATGACCATGAAGAGGTCGTCGGCCTGCAGGCGACTTCGCGCCGGGCGGTGCTGCGTACCGCCGCGGGGTTCCAGGTGCGCGCCGGGCATGTGGTGCTGGCCTGCGGCTACGAGAACCAGCGCTGGCTGCGCAAGGCGGTGGCGCGCAACCGCAGCAGCTACGCCTTCGTCAGCGATCCGCTGCCGGCCGCCCTGCTCGGCGGACTGGTCGACAGCCTGGTCTGGGAAACGGCGCGTCCCTATCTGTACCTGCGCACCACCCCTGACCGGCGCCTGCTGGTCGGCGGCGAGGACGACGCGATCGACATACCGGCGCGACGCGACGCGCGGGTCATGGCCAAGGCGCGCAAGCTGCTGAAGCGCGCGCAAGAGCTGTTTCCGCAGCTGCCGCTGCGCCCCGCGTTCGCCTGGGGCGGGACCTTCGCCGAAACAAAGGACGGCCTGCCGTGGTTCGGCGCGCACCCGCAATGGGGGGCACGGGTACTGTTCGCCATGGCCTACGGCGGCAACGGCATCACCTACTCGGCGCTGGGCGCGCAACTGCTGCGCGCGACCGTCGAACGGCGCCGGCATCCGTTGAAAGCGCTGTTCTCGTTCGATCGCAGGGCCTGAACGGGCAGCCGTGGCCGGCGACCTCGCCGCAGGTCGCCTCAAGGCAGCGCGTGGCCGCTGGCTCGTACCGACTCCTTGTAGGAGCCCGTCTTGCGGGCGACGCGAGGACCTTGCAAGCAAAAGGACGTCGCCTGTGCCGATGGGGTCGCGTCGCCCGCAAGACGGGCTCCTACAACAGGAGCGAGGCGACACGGAACGTGGCACGTGGCAAAGCGCGGCCTTCGCTGGCGCCGCGAGGTGGCGCCATGCGGACCCGCCGGCGCCGTCGGCACGGGCGGCGCGCGCGCGATTCCGGCGCCCGTATCCGCGGCCGAACCCGATTCCTACACCGCATCGCAGCGATTTCCCACCGTCCGGGCCTCCCTGGTTCAGCACGCCCGCCGCATGCGGCCGGTATCCTTGTACCCGTCATGGCCGTAGTCCACCCCAACACCCATCGCCGCGTCGCCGACGCCCCCCTGGCCACCGATGCGCCTTCGTTGCTGCGCCAGGTGTTCGGCCACGACGCCTTCCGCGGCCCGCAGCAGGCCATCGTCGAGCACGTGACCGCCGGCGGCGACGCGCTGGTGCTGATGCCCACCGGCGGCGGCAAGTCGCTGTGCTACCAGGTGCCGGCGCTGCTGCGCGACGGCACCGGGCTGGTGGTCTCGCCGCTGATCGCGCTGATGCAGGACCAGGTCGAGGCGCTGCGCCAGCTGGGCGTGCGCGCGGCCCATCTCAATTCCACGCTCGATGCCGAGGAAGCGCGCCAGGTCGAACGCGACCTGCTCGACGGCAACCTCGACCTGCTCTACGTCGCCCCCGAGCGCCTGCTCACCCCGCGCTTCCTGTCGCTGCTGGAGCGCAGCCGGATCTCCCTGTTCGCGATCGACGAGGCCCACTGCGTGTCGCAATGGGGCCACGACTTCCGCCCCGAATACCGCGAGCTGACCGTGCTGCACGAGCGCTGGCCGGACGTGCCGCGCATCGCCCTGACCGCCACCGCCGACCCGCCGACCCGGCGCGAGATCGCCGAGCGGCTGGCGCTGGAGGACGCACAGTGCTTCCTCAGTTCCTTCGACCGGCCGAATATCCGCTACAGCGTCGCGCACAAGGACAACCCGCGCCGGCAGCTGCTCGACTTCCTCGCCGGCCACGCCGGCGAATCGGGCATCGTCTATTGCCTGTCGCGGCGCAAGGTCGAGGAGACGGCGGAGTTCCTGGCCGGCCGCGGCATCGCCGCCCTGCCCTACCACGCCGGCCTGCCGGCGCAGGTGCGCGCGGACAACCAGCGCCGCTTCCTGCGCGAGGACGGCATCGTGATGTGCGCGACCATCGCCTTCGGCATGGGCATCGACAAACCGGACGTGCGCTTCGTCGCGCACATGGACCTGCCCAAGTCGATCGAGGGGTACTACCAGGAGACCGGCCGCGCCGGCCGCGACGGCGAACCGGCCGAAGCCTGGATGGGCTACGGCCTGGGCGACGTGGTCCTGCTGCGGCAGATGATCGAACAGGGTGAGGCCGGCGAGGAGCGCAAGCGGCTGGAACGGCGCAAGCTCGACCAGCTGCTGGGCTACTGCGAGTCGGCGCAATGCAGGCGCCAGGCGCTGCTGGCCGCGTTCGGCGAGGCGTACATGCCGGTGGCGGATCCGGTCGCCGGCGTCTGCGGCAACTGCGACAACTGCCTGCAGCCGGTGCGTACCTGGGATGCGACCGAGGCGGCGCAGAAGGCCCTCAGCTGCGTGTACCGCACCGGCCAGCGCTTCGGCGCGGGCCACCTGATCGAGGTGCTGCGCGGCGCCGACACCGAGAAGGTGCGCCAGTTCCGCCACCACGAACTGTCCACGTACGGGATCGGCGGCGACCTGGACGCCACCGCCTGGCGCAGCGTGTTCCGCCAGCTGGTCGTCGCCGGCCTGCTGGAAGTGGATGCCGAAGGCCATGGCGGCCTGCGCCTGGGCGCCGACGCGAAGCCGGTGCTGCGCGGCGAACGCCGCGTGCACCTGCGCGAGGAACCGGCGCGCAAGGCCCGCGGCGCCGGCGCCGGCGGCGAACGCCGCAGCGAATCGACCCTGCACGTGGACGCCGGCGACCGCCCGCTGTTCGAGGCGCTGCGTGCCTGGCGCGGCCAGCTGGCGCGCGAGCAGAACGTGCCGGCCTACGTGATCTTCCACGACCGCACCCTGCGCGACATCGCCCAGCTGCGCCCGGCCTCGACCGGCGAACTGGCGCGCGTGGGCGGCATCGGCGGCAGCAAGCTGGGGCGCTATGGCGAGGCGGTGCTGGAGATCGTGCGCGAGCAGGGGTGACGCGGCGAGCGGCAGGCGGCCCCAGGCTCCCCTGCCTCGGGCGACCCATGCATTGGAATCCTGGTGGCTGGACGTGCCGGTGTTGCGTGTTCGCCGGCAAGGCCGGCTCCGTCGCATTCTGTAGGAGCCCGCCTTGCGGGCGACACGCCACGCTGGCGCGGGCGACTCCCTCGTGGTTCCGACGCCTGGTCGCCCGCAAGACGGGCTCCTACAGGGGCTGCGCGGCATCCAGCTGCAATTGGGCCAGCAGAGCTTCGGCGCCGGACACCGGTTCGCGCAGCAGTGCCTTGCGCGCGGCGGCCTCGTCGGCCGGCTCCATCTCCACCATCGCGCGGATCTCGCCGGCGACCAGCGCGGCCACCGGCATGCCGTCGCGGTACAGCAGCCGCGCGCCGGCGATGCGCGGCACCTTGTCGCCGGCGACCACGGTGCCGGACAGGTTCAGCGGATCGAACGCACTGACGCATACCAGGGTGCCGTCGTCCTTCTTCTGCCGCGCCTTGCGCAGCGGGCCGATCGCTTCGGGCAAGGCGAACTGCTCGCCCGACAGGCCGCTGATGAAACGGCCGCCGCGCACCTCGCCGCGCGCTTCCAGGCGATGGTAGACGCGCAGCAGTTCGCGCCACGGCGGCAGCCAGGCGGCCTCGCGTTCCAGCACGCGCCAGCAGACCACGCCATAGCGGCGCAGCAGGACGCGGGCGACGTGTTCGATCGCGTCCGGATCGGGCCGGACCGGGCGCCCGGACTGCATCGCCCCGTTCCCGTTGCCATCCACGACAACCCGCGCAGGCAAGCGCGAACCGGCGGCCGCCAGCACAGGGGATGACGACATGGACGTCCCGCTTCCCACCTCGTCAGGACCGGCACGCGTGCCCGCACCGGAAGCATCGCCGGCACCGCGCGCCGCAGCCGCGCCACGGCCTGCACCGGCGGCGTCCGGCAACGCACCCGCCTCCGCGGCGCCCGGCACCGTCGCGACCGGCGCCACGCGCCGCACCAGCGCCCAGCGCCCGGCATCCTCGATCCCGAACAGCGCCGCGCGGCGACGGCCGTGCCCGGGCGTGGGTCGTTTCGACGCCGGCACCAGCAGCGCGCGCAGGCCGGCGAAACTGTCGCAGTGCACTTTGCCGCGCGCGACCAGTTCGGCCAGCGCATCCTCCAGCTCGGTGTGCAGCAGGCGGGCGCCGGCGACGATCTCGTCGAAGAACGAGGCGCCGTGCGCGGCGAGGAAATCGGCGACCTTCTGCGCACGCGAGGACAGCACCGCATCGTCCGCCTGCGCCGGCGCCAGCGTCGTCCAGTGCGGCACGCTGCGCCGCGGCAGCAGCAGGATCGGGGTCGAACGCAGCGACACATTGCCGCGCGGCGCGCCGGGCTCGGCCTCGGCCGCGCGCAGCCGCGTCCACAGCGTGCGACCGGCGGTGCACAGGTCGTCCAGCCAGCCGATCGAGTAGTCGCGCACCCGCGCGGGCAACAGCTCGCCTTCCCAGGCCGCGGCCGGGGCCTCGTAGCCTTCCAGCTGCGCCAGCACGCCGGCCAGCGCCTCCGGGCCGCTGACCCGCGCGTCCTGCGACACCCGCTGCCAGTCGAACAGGAAGCGCAGAAAATCGCGCGGCGCCACCGGTTCGATCTCGCGGCGCAGGCGCTTGAGCGTGTGGCGGTGGATGCGCGCGAGCAGGTGGCGTTCGCACCATTCCTCGCCCACGGCACCCGGCGAGAAGCGACCCTGCATCGCGTAACCCTGCGACTGCAGCTTCAACAGCGCCATGTCGATGGCCAGCGGTGCGATGCCCAGGCTGTCGGCCAGCGCGGCCGCCGTCACCGGACCCAGGCCGGTCAGGCGCGAACGCAGCAGCGCGACCGCCGCGTCCTCCACGCTCCATTGCACCTGCGCGAACTCCTCCGGCACGGCGATGCCCGGCTGCTGCAGCGCGGATGGATGCAGCGCCAGCAACTGCGGCAGGCGCTCGGCTGCCATCCACCACTGCCGGCCTGCGGCAGTGACGCGGGTGGCGCGCGCGTCGCGCACGAGCCGCTGCAACAGCGGTTCCCAGGCCGGTTCGGTGGCGGCCTCGGCCGCGGTGAGGAAGCCCAGTCCGGTCAGCACTTCGTGCATCTCGTCGGCGTTGCGCGCCTGCGGCCAGGCCTCCGCGCGCACCTGCTCGACCGCCTCGGCGTCGAGCCGGCCCAGGTCGGTGGCCGACTGCGGATCGGCATAGCGCCGGGTCTGCACCGCCTGGGTGCGGCGTTCCTCCAGCGGCGCATCGTCGAGGAAGGCATACGGCCGCGCGTTCAGCGCCTCGGCCGCCAAAGGCGACGGCGCGGCCAGGTCGCGGGCGACGACTTCGATGCGGCCCGCCTCCAGCCCGCGCAGCAGTTCCAGCCAGCCCTCGGTGTCCATCGCCTCGTGCAGGCAGTCGTCCAGGGTCTGCGCGACCAGCGGGTGATCGGGCACCTGGCGCTCGCCGACGATGTTCTCCAGGCAGGCGACCTGGTCGGGAAACACGGTGGCCAGCAGGTCCTCGGACTTCATCCGCTGCAGCTGCGGCGGCACTTTCTTGCCGCCGAGGAAGCGCGGCAGCGCCAGCGCGGTGGTCGCGTTCCAGCGCCAGCGCACCGGGAACAGCGGCGCGTCCAGCAGCGCCTGCACCAGCACGTCCTGCGCCGACGAGGAATGCAGGTATTTGGCCACCTCGATCAGCGGGAAGCTGTGGCTGGTCGACAGCGACAGCACGATCGCGTCCTCGGTCGCCGCGGCCTGCAGTTCGAAGTTGAACTGGCGGCAGAAGCGCTTGCGCAGGGCCAGGCCCCAGGCGCGGTTGAGCCGGCTGCCATAGGGACTGTGGATCACCAGGTGGGTCGAGCCGGTCTCGTCGAAGAAGCGCTCGAACACGATCCGCTGCTGGGTCGGCATCGCGCCGAGGGCGATCGCGGTGGCGCCGAGGTAGTCGACCAGCTGGCGCGCCGCGTTTTCCTCCAGGCCGGCCTCGTCGCACAGCCAGGCCAGCGCCGTGTCGGCGCCTTCGACGGCGAAACGCGGCAGGGCATCGTCCACGGCTGGCGCGTCCGCTTCGCTCCCGTCGTCCGCGGCCGATGCCGGCGGCGTTTCCAGCTGCACCACGCGTGCTTCCGGCATCCGTCCGGCGATCTCCCCGCGCAGACGCGACACACCCAGCGACAGCTCGTCGGTGCGACCCGGCGCCTCGCCCAGCCAGAACGGAATGCTCGGCGGCATCCCCTGCGCATCCTCCACCCGCACCCGGCCCGCCTCCACCCGCAGGATGCGGTAGCTGGCATTGCCCAGCTGGAAGATGTCGCCGGCCATGCTCTCGACCGCGAAGTCCTCGTTGACCGTGCCGATGAAGGTGGACTGCGGTTCAAGCACCACCGCGTAGTCGCCGGTGTCCGGAATGGTGCCGCCGGACATGGTCGCGACCATGCGCGCGCCCTGGCGCCCGCGCAGGCGGCGGTTGACCGCGTCGCGGTGCAGCCAGCCGGCGCGCGGGCCGCGGCGGTCGCTGAACCCGTCGGCCAGCATCCTCACCACTTCGTCGAACCTGGCCCGCTCCAGCCGCGCGTACGGCCAGGCGCGGCGCAACCAGTCGTACAGCGCGTCCTCGTCCCACTCGGTGGCCGACACCTCGGCCACGATCTGCTGGGCCAGCACGTCCAGCGGCGCCGGCGGGATGCGCAGCGCATCCAGTTCGCCGCGGCGCACGCAGTCCAGCAGTGCGGCGCATTCGACCAGCTCGTCGCGGGTCTGCGGGAACAGCCGCGCCTTGGGCACGCCGCCGACGTGGTGCCCGGAGCGCCCGGCCCGCTGCAGGAACGCGGCGATCGAGCGCGGCGAGCCGAGCTGGCAGACCAGGTCGACGTCGCCGATGTCCAGGCCCAGCTCCAGCGAGGCGGTGGCGACCAGCGCCTGCAGTTCGCCGCGCTTGAGCTTCTGCTCGGCCTCCAGCCGCAGTTCCTTGGACAGGCTGCCATGGTGGGTGCCGACGACCTCGCGGCCGAGCAGTTCGCCCAGGTGGAACGCGGCGCGCTCGGCCATGCGCCGGGTGTTGACGAACACCAGTGTGGTCCGGTGCGCGCGCACCAGTTCGACCAGGCGCGCGTAGACCTGCTCCCACTGCTCGTTGGACATCACCGCCGACAGCGGCGTGGGCGGCAGTTCCAGCGCCAGGTCGCGCTGCTTGGCGTAGCCGATGTCGACGATGGCGCAGTCGGGCACGTCGACGGTCGCCTTGCCGCCGAGCACCGCATCGCTGCCGGCCAGCGGATCGGCGCCCGCACCTGCGGATGACCATCCCGGCAGTTCTTCGCGCGTCGGATAGACATTCGCGCCGCCGACCAGGAACCGCGCCACCTCTTCCACCGGCTTCTGCGTGGCGGACAGGCCGATGCGTACCAGCGGCCGCCCGCACAGCGCCTCCAGCCGCTCCAGCGACAGCGCCAGGTGGCTGCCGCGCTTGTCGTCGGCCAGCGCGTGGATCTCGTCGACGATCACGCTGCGCACGCCCCCCAGCATCGCCCGGCCCGAGGCCGAGCCGAGCAGCACGTACAGCGACTCGGGCGTGGTGACGAGGATATGCGGCGGCTTCCTGCGCACCTGCGCGCGCTCGGCCTGCGGGGTGTCGCCGGTGCGCACCGCGGTGCGGATCTCCACGTCCGGCAGGCCCAGCTCGGCCAGCGCATCGCGGATGCCGGCCAGCGGCGCCTCCAGATTGATGCGGATGTCGTTGGACAGTGCCTTGAGCGGGGAGATGTAGAGGACGCTGGTGCGGTCCGACAGTTCGCCGCCACCGGCCAGGCCCTCGCGGACCAGCGCGTCGATCGCGGCCAGGAACGCGGTGAGGGTCTTGCCCGATCCGGTCGGCGCGGCGACCAGCGTGCTGCGGCCGGCCATGATCGCCGGCCATGCCGCCGCCTGGGCCGCGGTGGGACCGGGAAATGCGCCCCCGAACCAGCGGGCGACGGCGGGATGGAAGGCGTGGACGGGCATGGGCCTGGCGGGCGAAGGAAGTCCCAGCCTGCGCCGCGGCAGTCGCAGGGGCTGAGACGCGTCGGCGGGTGCAACGACAGGGCCTGTCCAATATGCGTCCGCTCCGACGAGGCTTCAACCGCAGCGGTGCCGATCGCGACGACCGTTCAGGAGGATCCCACCTGCCCGCATCCGTGCACGGGCATCGCCGCGCGCCTGCCGGCCGGCGCCCACGAATGGGGCGCATCGGCACGCTCGCCCGCGCCGGCACATGAACCATACAGCCATCGACCGGCCCGTCACGGGCCGACGACGGATGCCCACGTGCAATGCAGGCCACACCGGACCTCGCACCACCACCGCCCGATCGATGCGGAAAGCCACCCTGGTCTATACCTCCGATGCCACCCCGGGACTGCGCCGGCGCCGCGCCGGCCGCGGTTTCGCCTACGAGGACGCGCGCGGCCGCCGCGTGCGCGACAAGGCCACCCTGGCGCGCATCGCCGCGCTCGCCATCCCGCCGGGCTACACCGCTGTCTGGATATGCGCCGATCCGCGCGGCCATCTGCAGGCCACCGGCCGCGATGCGCGGGGTCGCAAGCAGTACCGCTATCACCGCGACTGGCAGGCCGAGCGCGGCGCGCGCAAGCACGACCGGATCATCGCCTTCGCCGAAGCCCTGCCCGCGCTGCGGCGCCAGGTGCGCGCCGACCTGGCGATGGCCGGGGTATCGCGCGACAAGGTGATCGCCCTGGTCGTGGCGCTGCTGGGACAGACCCTGCTGCGGGTGGGCAACGCCAGCTACGAAAGGCTGAACCGCTCGCACGGGCTTACCACGCTGCGCAACACGCATGCGCATTTCGCCGGTTCCCGGGTGCGCTTCACCTTCCGCGGCAAGGGTGGAAGGCTGCTGGAAACGACCGTCGACGACGAGCGCCTGGTCCGGCTGGTCCGGCTGGTGCGGCGCTGCCAGCAGCTTCCCGGGCAGCCGCTGTTCCAGTACCGCGACCAGGACGGAGTGCACCGCATCACTTCGGGCGACATCAACGACTACCTGCACGCGCACCTGGGCGGGCCCTACACCGCCAAGGATTTCCGCACCTGGGGCGCCACCCTTTATGTGTTCCGGCGGCTGGCCCTGCTGGATCCGCCGCAGGATCCGCACGACGGCCTGCCGGCAGGCGCGCGCAACGAGGTGATCCGCGATGCGGCCGCGATCCTGGGCAACACGCCGCGCATCTGCGAGAACTGCTACGTGGATCCCCGCGTGTTCGACGGCTGGGCCGACGGCCGGATCCATCGAGCGGCGCGCAGTGCCAGGGGGCCGCGCCAGTGGGAGCTGGCCGCGATCCGGTACCTCAGGCGCATGCACGCCGCGCCCGCGGCGGACGGCCATCGACAGAAGAAGTAACGCCCCGCGGAACAACGACCGGGCGAAGACATGCGCAGCCGCAAGTCCCAGGCCTCATGAAACCGGACCTGCGGACGGCAATCCGGAGCGCCGGCCGCGGACAATTACCGGGCGAAGCTGGTCCGTGATTCTTGGGGATTTCCGGACTTGGGCGAACGTCGCCGGACTTCGATGTGGTGGGCCGTGATGGATTCGAACCATCGACCAGCGGATTAAAAGTCCGATGCTCTACCGACTGAGCTAACGGCCCACAGGGTGCCGGCGCTCGGCCGGGCGGGCATTTTACCCGATCGCACGCTTGCCGGTCCGGTCCGCCGGCAGTGTCCAGGGCGCGGGCCGTCAGTACGCGTCGCCGACGTAGCGCGTCGGATCGGCCACGCCGGCAGCGGCGAAGCCGGCGGCGCGCAGGCGGCAGGCATCGCAATGGCCGCAGGCGCGGCCCGCGGCATCGGCGCGGTAGCAGGACACCGTCTGGCCGAAATCCACGCCCAGGCGCAGGCCCTCGCGCACGATGTCGTCCTTGCCCATCCGCATCAGCGGCGCATGCACGCGGATCCCGGCGCCCTCCACGCCGGCCTTGGTGGCCAGGTTGGCCAGCCGCTGGAAAGCCTCGATGAACTCCGGCCGGCAATCGGGATAGCCGGAATAGTCCACCGCGTTGACCCCGCAGAAGATGTCGGCCGCGCCCAGCACCTCGGCCCAGCCCAGCGCCACCGACAGCATGATCGTGTTGCGCGCCGGCACGTAGGTCACCGGGATGCCCTCGCCGCCCGCGTCGGGCACCTCGATGTCGTCGGTCAGGGCCGAACCGCCGATGCTGCGCAGGTCCACGACCACGGTCTTGTGCGCCACCGCTCCCAGCGCCCTGGCGACGCGGTCGGCGGCGTCGAGTTCGGAGGTGTGGCGCTGGCCGTAGCGCACGCTCAGCGCGTGCACGGCATAGCCCTGTTCGCGGGCGATGGCCAGGACCACGGCCGAATCCATGCCTCCGGAAACGAGGACGACGGCGTTTTTCATGGGAAGTGCTGCGGCTGTGGAGTCGGCATTGTAGGTCGAGCGCGCGAGCCCGGCTCAGCGGCCCGGTTCGTCGTTCCAGAGGATCTTGTGCAGCTGCATCTGGAAGCGCACCGGCAGGCGGTCGGCGACGATCCAGTCGGCCAGGTCGCGCGGGTCCAGCTCGCTCTTGCTCGGCGAGAACAGCACGTCGCAGCGTTCGGCCAGGCCGTGCCCGGCGATCATGTCGCGCGCCCACTCGTAGTCGCCGCGTCCGCACAGGACGAACTTCACCTGGTCGCGCGCGGTCAGCAGCGGGATGTTCTCCAGGCGGTTGCGCGCCATTTCGGCCGAACCCGGGGTCTTCAGGTCGACCACCCGCGACACGCGCGGATCGACGCCGGCGATGTCCAGTGCGCCGGAGGTCTCCAGCGAGACGTCGTAGCCGGCGTCGCACAGGCGCCGCAGCAGGTCCAGGCAGCGCTTCTGCGCCAGCGGCTCGCCCCCGGTCACGCAGACGTGGCGCACGCCGTGGCGGGCGACCTCGGCCAGGATGTCGTCGATCTCCCACCACTGCCCGCCATGGAAGGCATAGGCGGTGTCGCAGTACTGGCAGCGCAACGGGCAGCCGGTCAGGCGCACGAACACCGTCGGCCAGCCGGCGGCGTTGGCCTCGCCCTGCAGCGACAGGAAGATCTCGGTGAGCCGCAGGCGGTTCTGCGGGGCGGTGGTGTCCATGGTGCGGATCGCGTTTTCAGGCGGTGGCTTTTTGTGCAGGAGCCCGTCTTGCGGGCGACACGACGATGCCGGCACAAGGCCGACGCCCTCATGATTCCGACACCCGGGTCGCCCGCAAGACGGGCTCCTACAGGGAGGCGTGCCGGCCACGCCTGTCCGGGCACGCAATCCAGAGGGCGCCGTCAGGGCGCTGCCCGGACAAGGGAATCCGGCGGCCGCGCGCTCAGCGCAGCTGGCCGATCTGGATCGAATGCAGGCGGTCGCCGGCGATGCGCGCGGCGTCGGTGTCCGGGTAGCGGCTGACGACCTGCTGCAACGTCGCCTCGGCCTGCGCCACCTGGCCGTCGCCGAACTGGGACAGGCCCAGCTTGAGCAGCGCGCCGGGCGCCTTGTCGTGGGTCGGGTAGCGGCTGACCAGCGCATCGAACTGCTGCTCGGCCAGCTTGAAATTCTTGGTGGCGTAATAGCTTTCGCCCAGCCAGTACAAGGCGTTGGGCGCGTAGACGCCGGCCGGCCAGGTGTCGATGAACGCCTGGAACAGCTGCGCCGACTCGTCGTAACGGCCGGCCTTGAGCGCGCCGAAGGCGGTGTCGTAGGCCGAGCGTTCGTCGCCGGACTGGGCCAGTGATCCCGGATCCCCATGCACGCTCGGCGTCGCCTCGACCGGACCGGCGGAAGCCGGCTGCACGGATGCGGCGGCGGCCGCCGCACCGGCGGCGCCGGCATCGGCGGGAGGCGCCGGCAACGCACCGCCCTCGAGGCGGTTGAGCCGGCTGTCCAGGTCCATGTACTGGTCCCGGTTGCGCTGCTGCAGCTGCTGGTTGTCGTGCTGGAGCTGCTCGACCGTCTCGCGCAGCGACTGCACTTCCGTGCGCAGCTGCTCCATCTGGTTGAGCAGGTCCTGGTTGGCCTGGGTGTTGTTGGCCTGCAGCTCGAGCCGGGTCACCCGGTCGGCCAGGCTCAGTTTCTGTGCATAAGCGGGCGTGGCGGCCACCAGGGCCGCCACGACCAGCAATGCCTTCGTCGGCATGTAACGCTCGAAACGCATGGATCAGCGCGCGGTGTAGACGATCTCGACGCGACGGTTCTGCGCCCAGCAGGCCTCGGTCGACTCGGTGCACAGCGGACGCTCTTCGCCGTAGCTGACCACGGTCAGCTGGCTGGCCGAGGCGCCGGCGGCCTGCAGCGCGGAGGACACGGCGTTGCCGCGGCGCTCGCCCAGGCCCATGTTGTACTCGCGGCTGCCGCGCTCGTCGGTGTGGCCTTCCAGGGTCAGGCGCGAGGACGGACGGTCGCGCAGGTACTTGGCGTGGCAGGCGATCACGGCCTGGTACTCCGGCTTGACCACGTATTCGTCGAAGTCGAAGTGGACCACGCGCTGGCGCAGGCACGGGTCGGTGTCCAGGTCTTCCGGGCCGTAGGCGCCGGCGGTGGTGTCGGCCGGAGCGGTCGGGGCCGGCGGGGTGGTGTCGGCGACGGGCTGTTCCTTGACCTTCTTGGAGCAGCCGGCCAGCGCGGCCACCGACAGCAGCGAAACCAGCAGGACTCGGGTAGAGGTGTTCATGGGTCGTTCCTTAGTGATGCACGGGGTGGTGGTGGTGACTCAAAAAACAGCGTGACATCTTACAACCGATTCAACCATTTTTTAACGTGCACTGCGGTAGGGCGACCAGGCCGGCTCGCGCACGTCGCCGTCGGCCAGGACCAGGCGCTGGCGCACCCGGCCGTCGGCGGAAACGGCATACAGCACCCCGCGCCCACCCTCGCGTGCGGCATACAGCAGCATGCTGGCATTGGGGGCGAAGCTGGGGGATTCGTCCAGGGAGCCAGTGGAGACCGAGCTCCAGCGCGGCGAGCCCAGGCTGGAGTCCATGATCGCGATCCGGTAGGTGTTGCCGGCGCCCTGCGCCACCGCGATCTTCTTGTCGTCGTAGGAGACCGAGGCGGTGGCGTTGTAGTTGCCCTGGAAGGTCACCCGCGCGGCGCTGCCGCCGCCCGCCGGCACCTGGTAGATCTGCGGGCGGCCGCCGCGGTCGGAGGTGAAGTAGATCCGGCTGCCGTCGGCGCTCCAGGTCGGCTCGGTGTCGATGCCGAAGTGGTTGGTCAGCTGGGTCAGCTGCTTGCTGCCCAGGTCCATGACGTAGATCTCCGGGTTGCCGCTGCGCGACAGGGCCATGGCCAGCTTGCGGCCGTCCGGCGAGAACGACGGCGCGCCGTTGATGCCGCGGAAGCTGGAGACCAGTTCGCGCGCACCGCTGGAGATGTCCTGCACGTAGATCGCCGAGTTGCCGCGCTCGAAGCTGACGTAGGCCAGCTTGCGCCCGTCCGGGCTCCAGGCCGGCGACAGCAGCGGCTCGGCCGAGCGCACCACCGTCTGCGGGTTCCAGCCGTCGGCGTCGGCGACGTTGAGCGCGTAGCGCGCTTCCTTGCCGGTGCCGCTGGCGGTGACGTAGGCGACCCGGGTCCAGAACGCGCCGCGCACGCCGGTGATCTTCTCGTAGATGGCGTCGGCGATCTGGTGGGCGGCGTCGCGGGTGGCGTTGGGCCGGGCGGTGATGGCCAGGCCCAGCAAGCGCTCGCCCTTGGCCACGTCGAACAGTTCGTACTCGATCCGGTAGCCGCCGTCGCCGGCGTCCAGCTCCCGGCCGACCACGATGTAGTCCTGCCGGAGCTGCTTCCAGGTCGCGTAATTGATCTCCCCGCCCCGGGTCGGGCGCTCGACGATCTGCGCCTCCGGCAGGGTACGGAACACGCCGGAGCGGGCCAGGTCGTCGCGGACCACCTTGGCGATGTCGGTCTCCGGCGGCGTGCCGCTGCCCTGGTAGGGCATGGGCACCACGGTGATCGGCAGGGCCGACGCGTTGCCGCCGACGATGTCGATCTCCAGCCCGGGCTGCTGGGCCGCGGCCAGGAACGGCAGCAGGAGGAAGGCGATCAGGGCGAACCAGCGCAGGGATGTCTTCATGGGCAAGGCGGCGGGAACCGGGCCGTAGGCAAGGGAATGGCGGACAGGGATAACAGCGTACGCGTGAACATTTTCGCAATCATGAACGAAAAAGGCGTGAACGGTGGACCCGGGCGACCGATCAGACGATTCGCGTCCGGCCGCGTGCGGGCAGTCACGCCGGCGGCGGCCTGGAGCCGTCGCATCGCAGCCGCGGACGCCCCGCCCCCGCTCTTGTAGGAGCCCGTCTTGCGGGCGACGCGACGCCGTTGGACCCACAAGGGCGTCGGTCCGTGCCAACGGCGTCGTGTCGCCCGCAAGACGGGCTCCTACAAAAGCAGCGGCGCCGGGCAATCGGGCCCATGCCGCGGCCTGGGCCGTGGCCGCCGTCCAGGCCAGCGGTCGCGTGACTCGAAGTCCTCAGCGGTCCTGGGCTTCGAAGTTCAGGGTCAGGTTGCGCTGGAACACCGGTTCGAAGCCGCGGTATGGCAGCGGCTGGGCACGCAGCACCGCCGCTTCCAGCGAGCGCCGGCCGGCCTCGTCGAACGGGCAGCCGGGCTGCACCTCCACGTCGATCACCTCGCCGCCGGGCAATTGCTTGATCGACACCCGGCAGCGCTGCCCCAATGGCACGGTGTCCGGGCGGATCCACTGGTTCAGCACCGCCTGCTGGATCGCCGCCGAATACTTGGCCAGCAGGTCGTCGCTGGTCCCGCCCTGTCCCGGAGCGCCCTGGCTGGCGGCGGGCGCCGGCGCGGACTGCCGCTGCTGTACCTGCTGCAGCTGGCGCAGCTTCTGTTCGGCCAGTTCGGCCTGGCGGGTGGCCTGCTCGCGCTGCTTGCGCAGGTCGGCCAGCTTCTTCTGCTTTTCTTCCTCGGCCTGGGCCGCCAACCGGCGCTGGTTCTCGGCCGCCTTCTGCTTCTCGCGCTCCTCGGTCAGGTCGACCTGTTCCTGGCGGCGGCGCTCCTCCTGCTCCTTCTCCGCCTTCTCCCGGGCGATGGCGTCGCGGCGCGCGGCGTCCTGGTCGACCGTGTCCGGCACCGGGATGAACTCCTGGGCCTTCTGCTGCGGCGCCACCGCGGCATCCTGCGGACGCGGCTCGGGCAGCGGCTGCGGCGGCGGCACGGTTTCCTCCGGTGCCAGGTCGACGACCGGCTCGGGGATCGGCTCCGGTTCGGGCTTGGGTGCGTCCTCGGCGCGGCGGGTCGCGGCGCGCACGTCGGCCTGGGAAATCACCAGAGAGGCTTCGATCGCCGGGGACCCGGCCGCCGGCTCCACGTGCCGCTGCGGCGACCACCACCAGGCCAGCCAGAACAGCAGCACCACCAGCACATGCAGGACGACGGCCAGCGCGAACGGGCCGGCCAGTCCGCCCTCGCGGTCGTCGGGTTGTCGGTAGAAGGCGTCAGCGTGCATCGATCGGCGCGTCGCTCACTTCGTCTGGCCGCCCGGCTGGCTCATCAGGCTCACCCGCGGAACGCCGGCCTGCTGCACCAGCACCATCGTGTCCATGACCTTCTGGTACTCGGTCACGCCGGGGGCGGCGACGAACACCGGCACGTCCTTGTTCTGGGCGACGAAGGCGCGCAGCTTCCCGGTCAGTTCGGTGGCATCGATGCCCTCGGCCTTGCCGTCCTGCAGGGTCAGGAAATAGCGGCCCTCGGCGTCGACGGTGACGATCACCGGGTCCTTCTTGCTGTCCACCGCGCGGGCGTTGGACTGCGGCAGGTCCACGTCCACGCTCAGGCTCAGCAAAGGCGCGGTGACCATGAAGATGATCAGCAGCACCAGCATCACGTCGATGTAGGGGACGACGTTGATCTCGGACTTGAGCTTGCGGCGCTTGTGGCGGGAAGTACCGGTGGTCATTGGAGTTCCTGTTGGATCCCCGCACACGGATGCGCGGGCTTTTGCGAGGGACTCGCGTTATTCGTCCGCGCCGGCCTGGCGCTGCAGGATCGAACTGAACTCGTCGGCGAAGCTCTCGTAGCGCTGCGCCAGATGATCCACGCGGGTGGTGTAGCGGTTGAAGGCCCACACCGCCGGAATCGCCACGAACAGGCCGACCGCGGTGGCGAACAACGCCTCGGAGATGCCCGGCGCCACCGAGGCGATGCCGACCTGCGCGCCCTGGCTGACCATGTCGTGCATGGTCACCATGATTCCGAACACGGTGCCGACCAGGCCCACGTAGGGCGCGGTGGAACCGATGTTGGCCAGCAGTTCCAGGTTGCGCTCCAGGTGGCCCACCTCGCGGGTGTAGGCCACGCGCATGGCGCGCTGGGCGCCCTCGAGCTGGGCGCGGCCGTCGTGGCGGCGCTTGTCGCGCAGGCGGGTGAACTCGCGGAAGCCGGCCTCGAAGATCGCCTCCAGCCCGCCGACCGTGCGGTTGCGATCGGTGGCCGCCGCGTACAGCTTGCCCAGCTCGGCGCCGGACCAGAACCGGTTCTCGAACTCGTCGGCCTCCTGGTCGGCGCGCTTGAAGCTGCGCAGCTTGCGGAAAATGATCACCCAGCTGATCAGCGAGCCGGCCAGCAGCAGCAGCACGATCAGCTTGACCGGCAGGCTGGCGCGAAGCATCAGGTCCAGGTAGTTGATGCCGCCGTGCGCGGTGGCGGCCGCGGCACCGGCGGCAGCGGCGGCCGCGTCCTCCGGCAGCGCCTCCACCACGGTGGCCACCAGGGCCAGGATCGATCCGGTCATCCTTCCAGTTCCTCTTCTAATAATGTCTGTCGGACTGCAACGTTCGGGGCGGGCGACCGGGGTCGCCAGCGGGTCATGCGGTGGGACCGGCCTGCAGCGACTCCAGTTCCCGGTACAGCGTGTTGTCGATCGGGCATGGGCGGAAATCGGCCGCGCGCAGCGCCGCGACCTTGACCTCCGCGGCCAGCAGGACCTCCTCCCCGCGCAGGATGCGCTGGGAGAACACCAGGCTGGCCCGGCCCAGGCGCGAGATCTCCGCGGTGACCTCCAGCAGGTCGTCCAGCCGCGCCGGGCGCAGGAAGTCCAGCCGCATCGAATGCACCGCGAACACCAGTCCGGCCTGCTGCAGCGCCTGCTGGCCCCGGCCCATCGCCCGCAGCGCGTCGCTGCGCGCGCGTTCGAGGAAGGCGACGTAGCGCGCGTGGTAGACCACGCCACCGGCGTCGGTATCTTCCCAGTACACGCGTATCGGAATGCTGAACATCGGCGGGCCGCAGGGGATCGGAACCCGCAAAGCATGACGGCAGAAGGGGTTGGCGGCCAGCCCCGGCGGGCAAAACCCGCGACGGCGACACCGTGCGCCCTTTGCAGGAGCCCGTCTTGCGGGCGACATGGGCGTCGGAAACACGGGGGTGTCGCCTGGGCCGACGGCGTCGGGTCGCCGGCAAGACCGGCTCCTACAAAAACAGAGGCGGCCCTTCGGCACCGGAACAACGGGGGCGCCGCCCGGGACGACGGTGTCGGGTCGCCCGCAAGACGGGCTCCTACAGCCAGACGCAATCCCAGAACGGGTAGTCGCCGATGTGTTCGACCAGGCCGGCGCGCAGCGGATGGGCGACGATGTACCGGGCCACCGAACGCAGGTCGTCCTCCTCGCGCAGGGCGCGGTCGTGGAACGCCGGCGCCCACAGCGGACCGGAGCGCGCCAGCACCTTGTTGACCTGCACTCCGGTGGCGGCCTTCATCCGCGACACCACCATCTCCAGCGGCACGCGCGCGCCCGGTTCGATCAGCCAATGGGCGTGGTCGGGCATCAGCACCCAGGCCAGCAGCGTCGCATCGGCCAGCGCCGCCGGCTGGCGGAAGGCGCGTACCGCCTCGCAGGCCACGTGGAAATCCGAAAACCAGGGCTGGCGCTCGCGGGCGGAAACGATGACGTGATGGACCTGCCCCGGCAGCGATACCCGCCCGCGCCGCAGCGCGCGGTGGCCCTGGAACCGGTCGTGGATGTGCATGTCCATGGAACACAAGCGTGCGCATGCCCACCGGCGCGAACCAGCGGCGCAAGCCGCTGGTTCGTGTAGGAATTCGCCGCGACGAAAGGTTGCCTGCGCAACCGGGCCTGCGCTGTAGGAGCCCGTCTTGCGGGCGACCCGAGGACGTCGTAACCACGAAACGTCACCCTTGATCGCGACGTCGGGTCGCCCGCAAGACGGGCTCCTAGGGCAGCGGCGCGGCCGCGCCGCCGCGCTGCGCGCCTCAGGCCGCCGCGTAGCGCGCCGCGCCGCCAACCCAGCGCGCGACGACGCGATCGGCCACCTCCGGCGCCTGCGCCAGCAACCGGTCTGCCAGCGCATGCACCTGCGGCAGCAGGCCGGCGTCGCGGGCCAGGTCGGCGATGCGGAAGGCGGCCAGGCCGGTCTGGCGGGTGCCGAGCAGCTCGCCCGGGCCGCGCAGTTCCAGGTCCTTCTCGGCGATGACGAAGCCGTCGCCGGTCTGGCGCAGCACGTCCAGGCGCTGCCTGGCCATCTGCGACAGCGGCAGCTGGTACAACAGCACGCAGCTGGACGCGGTCGTGCCGCGCCCGACCCGGCCGCGCAGCTGGTGCAGCTGGGCCAGGCCCAGGCGCTCGGCGTTCTCCACGATCATCAGCGAGGCGTTGGGCACGTCCACGCCGACCTCGATCACCGTGGTGGCGACCAGCAGGTCCAGCGCTCCCTCCTTGAACGCGCGCATCGTGGCCTGCTTCTCCGAGGCCTTCATCCGGCCGTGGACCAGGCTCACGCGCACGTCCGGCAACTGCCGCGAAAGCTGCTCGAAGGTGCGCTCGGCCGCCTGCGCCTGCAGCTTCATGCCCTGCCCCGGCGCGCCGTCCTCCTCCGCTTCCTCGATCAGGGTGCAGACCCAGTACGCCTGGCGGCCTTCGGCGCAGGCGGCGCGGATGCGCTCGACCAGTTCGGGCCGGCGCTCGGCGCTGACCGCCACCGTGGTCACCGGCGTGCGCCCGGGCGGCAATTCGTCGATCGCCGAGACGTCCAGGTCGGCGTAGGCGGTCATCGCCAGCGTGCGCGGGATCGGCGTGGCGGTCATCACCAGCTGGTGCGGCACGTGGCCGTGGGCGGGCCCCTTGTCGCGCAGGGCCAGGCGCTGCTGCACGCCGAAGCGGTGCTGTTCGTCGACGATGACCAGGGCCAGGTCGTGGAAGGCCACGCCCTCCTGCATCAGCGCATGGGTACCGACCACCACCTGCGCCTCGCCCGAGGCCACGTCCGCCAGTGCCGCCGCGCGGGCCTTGCCGGTGACCTTGCCGGCCAGCCAGGCCACGCGGATGCCCAGCGGCTCCAGCCAGGCGCGCAGGCTGGACAGGTGCTGTTCGGCCAGCAGTTCGGTCGGCGCGGCCAGCGCGGCCTGGCAGCCACGCTCCACCGCCAGGGTCGCCGCCAGCGCGGCGACCACGGTCTTGCCGGAACCGACATCGCCCTGCACCAGCCGCTGCATCGGGCTGGGCCTGGCCAGGTCGATGCGGACCTGTTCGAACACGCGCCGCTGCGCACCGGTCAGGGCGAACGGCAGCTGCCCCAGCAGCCGTTCGGCCAGCGTCCCCGGGCCGTCCAGCGCGCGCGCGGCCAGCCGCTGCTGCGCCAGCCGCTGCCGGCGCAGGCTCAGGTGGTGGGCCAGCAGTTCCTCCAGCGCCAGCCGTCGCTGCGCCGGATGGGTCCCGGCCGCCAGCGTGGCCAGGTCCTCGCCCGGCGCCGGGCGATGCAGGGTCAGCAGCGACTCGCGCAGGCCGGGCAGGCCGGCCATGCCCGGGATCGAGGGCGGCAGCAGTTCCAGGGTGGCCGCATCCGGCAACAGCTCCAGCGCCTGGCCGACCAGCCGTCGCAGCGTCGCCGGACCCACGCCTTCGACCGCCGGATAGACCGGGTCCAGCGAATCGCCCAGCGCCGCATCGTCGTCATCGCCCAGCAGCCGATAGCTCGGATGCACGATTTCCAGCCCGTGCTGCCCGGGACGCGGCGTACCGAAGCAGCGCAACCGCGCCCCGGGCCGGAACTGCGCGGCCTGGGCGGCACGGAAATGGAAGAAGCGCAGCACCACGGTGGCGCGCGAACCGTCGCCGAGGGCCACGCGCAACGACGGCCGATAACGGAAACCGCGCTCGACCGCCTCGACCACGCCCTCGATCTGCGCCGGCACTCCGATCTGCAGGCTGCGGACCGGGGTCAGCCGCGTCCGGTCCTCGTAGCGCAGCGGCAGGTGCAGCCACAGGTCCTGCACCGTGGCCAGGCCGCGCGCGGCCAGCTTTCCGGCAACGCTGGCGCCGACTCCGCGCAGTGCCGACACCGGCGTGGCGCCACCGGCCAGTGCGGGCGACGCCGACCGTGCCGTCTTCATGCCTCCCTCGGTGGCGGAGGGTTGCGGTCCGGCGCGCTCAGCCCGGCATCCTCAGTCGAGCACCATGACCGCGTCGGCCTCGAACGCCACGCCCTTGGGCAGCGCCGACACGCCGATGGTGGACCGCGCGGGGAACGGCGCGGCGAAATACTCCTGCATCACCGCGTTGACCGCGGCGAACTGCGACAGGTCGGTCAGGTACAGCCCCAGGCGCACGATCCGGTCCAGCGAACCGCCGGCGGCTTCGGCCACGGCCCGGAGGTTGTCGAACACCTGCCGCGCCTGGGCGGTGATGTCGCCTTCGACCACTTCGCCGGTCGCGGGCACCAGCGGGATCTGCCCGGAGAAATACACGGTGTTGCCGCTGCGCACGGCCTGCGAGTACGGGCCGATGGCGGCCGGCGCGCGGTCGGTCTGGACGATCTGGGACATGCGGATTCCTGCTTGTAGATGTCGTGACGGAATTCTAGCGCCGTTCGCGGACGCGGCCGGCACGCCGGAAGGAAAAGGGGATTCTTCCCAAATTGCGGGAAGCAGACGCAGGGCGTCTCTCCGTGTTGACCGCACGCCTGGCGGCAGGCGGGCCTGGACGCCGCGGTCGTGTACTCGACTCGGTGGAAAGCGAAAAGCTTCGGCTCCTGACGGGGTCGCCATGCCCTGGGGGTATGGCGCATCGCTCGGCTCCCGCCAAAGCCGACGCAACCCGACGCCTTTGTTCCCGCTCCTGCCCAGCGGTCGCCGGCAAGCCGGCTCCTACAGGAAGCGTGACGACGCCGGAAGAACCCGGCTCCTACTGGCGCCGCACGCCCTGCACGACGTTGAGCCGCCGCAACCGTCGGATCACCTCGGCCAGGTGGGTGCGGTCGCGGACCTGGATGGCGAAGCGCAGCTGCGCCGCGTTCATGTCGCGGTCCAGGTAATCCACCCGCTCGATGTTGGAATGGCTCTGCGCCACCGCCGCGGCCAGCTGCGCCAGTACCCCGGTGTGGTTCTCCACGTCCACGATCAGCGAGGTGTCGTAGTCGCCGGTGACGTTCGGATCCCAGTCGATCGGCACCCAGCGCTCGGGCGACTTGCGGAACTCGGCCAGGTTCGGGCAATCCAGCCGGTGCACCACCACGCCCTTGCCGGCGGTGTGGTAACCCATGATCTCGTCGCCGGGAATCGGCTGGCAGCAGTTGGCGAAGCTGACCACCCCGCCCTCGCTGCCGTTGATCAGGATCTTCTCCTGCGAATGCTTGGAATGCCCGCCACCGCGCAGTTCCGCGTAGGCCATCAGCGCCTGCGCCGCCTGGCTGGGCATCCAGTTGCCCAGCGCGACCTCGGCCAGGAACGCCTCCAGCCGCGGGAAACGGTGCTCGACCAGGAACGACTCCAGCCGCTTGGCCGGCAGCTTCTCCAGCGAACTGCCCATCGCCTCCAGCGCGCGGTCGAGCATGCGGTGGCCCAGCTGCACCGCGTCCTCGTGCTCGAGCTGCTTGAGCTGGTGGCGGATCGCCGTGCGCGCCTTGCTGGTGACCACGAACTCCAGCCACTGCGGCTTGGGCGCGGCCGACTTGGCGGTGATGACCTCCACCGTCTGCCCGCTGGCCAGCTTGGTCTTCAGCGGCACCAGCTTGCGGTCCACGCGCGCGGCCACCGCCTGGTTGCCCACGTCGGTGTGCACCGCGTAGGCGAAGTCCAGCGCGGTGGAGTTGCGCGGCAGCGACAGGATCCGGCCCTTGGGCGTGAACAGGTAGACCTCGTCCGGGAACAGGTCGACCTTGACGTTCTCCAGGAACTCCAGCGACGAACCGGCCGCGCGCTGCGATTCGATCAGTTCCACGATCCAGGCGTGCGCCCGGCTCTGCGCGCTGTTGGGACTGCCGCCGTGCTTGTAGGTCCAGTGCGCGGCGATGCCGCGTTCGGCGATCAGGTCCATCTCCTCGGTGCGGATCTGCACCTCGATCGGCGAACCGTAGGGGCCGAACAGCACCGTGTGCAGCGACTGGTAGCCGTTGGCCTTGGGAATGGCGATGAAGTCGCGGAAGCGCCCGTCCAGCGGCTTGAACTGCGCGTGCACCGAGCCCAGCGCGCGGTAGCAGTCCGGCACGCCGCGCACGACCACGCGGAAGCCGAACACGTCCATCACCTGGTCGAAGCTCTTTCCCTCCGATTGCATCTTGTTGTAGATGCTCCAGGGCGTCTTGATCCGGCTGACCAGGCGGTGCTCCAGGCCGTCGCGGGCCAGGCCCTGCGACAGCTGCACCTCGACCTGGGCCATCGATTCGCGCCGCACCACCGGCTGGCTGCGGATGTGCTTCTCGATGATCGCGTGGCGCCACGGGTGCAGCGCGCGGAAGCCCAGGTTCTGCAGCTCCGACTTGACCAGGCTCATGCCCAGGCGCTGGGCGATCGGCGCGTAGATCTCCAGCGTCTCGCGGGCGATGCGCACCCGCGCCTCGGCGCCCTGCGCGCCGAGGGTGCGCATGTTGTGCAGGCGGTCGGCCAGCTTGATCATGATCACGCGCAGGTCGCGCGACATGGCCAGCAGCATCTTGCGGAAGCTCTCGGCCGCCGCTTCCTTGCGGTCGCGGAACTTGAGCTTGTCCAGCTTGGTGACGCCGTCGACCAGTTCGGCCACGTCCTCGCCGAACTGCGCGGCCAGTTCGGCGCGGGTGAGCGGCGTGTCCTCGATGGTGTCGTGCAGGATCGCCGCGATCAGCGTCTCCACGTCCAGCCCGAGCTCGGCCAGCACCCCAGCCACGGCCACCGGATGGGTGATGTAGGGCTCGCCGGACTTGCGGGTCTGGCCGGCGTGCGCGGCCGCGCCCACGCGCCAGGCCTCGCGCAGCAGCGGCAGCTGTTCGCGCGGCAGGTAGGAGGCGGCCCGCTCCAGCTCGAGGACGTAGTCGGGCACCGGCTCGCCGGCGCGCGGCGATGCGGTGGCGACTGCCTGGGCGGAATGGCCTGGGTTCATGCGCAGAGCCTATGCCAGCGCCCCGCCGGCGGCAAACCGGAGCGCCTTGCGATACCGCATTCCGCCACCATGATCGCGGCTGCCGGGGTCGGGTTGCTGGTAGGAGCCGGTCTTGCCGGCGACACGACGACGCCGGCAAAGGCGACTCCTCGTGGTTCCGACGCCTCGGGGTCGCCCGCAAGACGGGCTCCTACACGCATACACGCCGGGACCGGTTCATCCCAGGCGCTGGGCGCGTTCGACCCCCGGCAGCGCGTCGAGCTTGCCGAGCAGGGTCGACAGCTGCCCGTAGTCGGACACGCGCAGGCGCATGCGCAGCTGCAGGCGGCCGTCGGCACGCAGGTCGCTGCGGATGTCGGCCACGTGCGCGTCCTCCTGCGCGATCAGGGTGGTCACGTCCTTGAGCAGCCATTTGCGGTCGACGCCGCTGACCGCCACGTCGACCTCGTAGCCGCCGCCGGCCGTGCCCCACTCCACCGGCAGCACCCGCTGCGGCTGGGCCGCGGCCAGGCGGATGAAGGCGGCGCAGTCGGCGCGGTGCACGGTGACGCCGCGGGCGCGGGTCAGGTAACCGGCGATCGGTTCGCCCGGCACCGGCTGGCAGCAGCGCGCCAGTTGCACCAGCAGGTTGCCCACGCCCTGCACGGTGAAGCCGGCGTCGGGCCGTTTCCGCGCCCGGCGCGGCGGCGGCCGGGGCGACGGCGCGGCCGCCGCCGGTTCGGCCGCGCGCTCCGACTCGTGCAGCGCGCGGCCGACCTGGTGCGGGCCGACGTCGCCGAGCGCGACCTGGATATAGAGGTCGTCCACGGTCTCGGCGTGGAACTTCCTCGCCACCGGCGCCAGGTCGGCCTGGTGCAGGCCCAGGCGCTTGAGTTCGCGCTCGAGCATCTCGCGCCCGGCCTGCACGTTGCGCGAGCGGTCCAGCTTGTGGAACCAGGCCCGCACCTTGTCGCGCGAACGGCCGCTGGCCAGGTAGCCGTTGGCCGGCAGCAGCCAGTCGCGGCGCGGGTCCGGTTCCTTGCCGGTCATGATCTCGACCCGGTCGCCGCTGCGCAGGCGGTGGCCGAGCGGCACGATGCGGCCGTTGACCTTGGCCCCGCGGTAGCGGTGCCCGACCATGGTGTGCACGTGGTAGGCGAAATCCAGCGGCGTGGCGCCCTGCGGCAGGTCGACCACCTCGCCCTTCGGGGTCAGCGCGTAGACCCGTTCCTCGACCAGTTCGGCGTCCAGCGCGCCGGCCAGGCCGTCGTCGCGCCCGCCGTCGCCGGCCTGTTCCAGCAGCTGCCGCATCCAGGCGATCTTGCGTTCGAACGCGCGCCCGGCGCCCTTGCCGGCCGCGCTGCCGCCGGTCTCCTTGTAGCGCCAGTGCGCGGCCACGCCCAGTTCGGCCTGCTCGTGCATGTCGCGGGTGCGGATCTGCACCTCCAGCGTGCGCCCTTCCGGCCCGACCACCGCGGTATGCAGCGAGCTGTAGCCGTTGGGCTTGGGCCGGGCGATGTAGTCGTCGAACTCGCCCGGCACCGGCGCCCATAGCGCATGGACCACGCCCAGCGCGGCGTAGCAGGCGGCGACGTCGTCGACCATCACCCGCACCGCGCGCAGGTCGTACAGCTTGTCCAGCGGCAAGTGCTTCTTCTGCATCTTCCGCCAGATGCTGTAGATGTGCTTGGGCCGCCCGCTGATGTCGGCGGCGATGCCCTGCGCGGCCAGCACCTTGCCCAGCTGCGCCTTGACCGTCTCGATGTAGCGCTCGCGGCCGGCGCGGGTCTCGTCCAGTTCGCGGGCCAGGTGGCGGTAGGTGTCCGCTTCGAGGAAGCGGAACGCCAGGTCCTCCAGTTCCCATTTCAGTTGCCAGATGCCCAGCCGGTTGGCCAGCGGCGCGTGGATGTCGCGGGTGAGCTGGGCCAGGGCGCGACGCTCGGCCTCCGGCAGCTTGTCTGCCACACGCATCTTCGCCAGCTGCCGCGCCAGCAGCACCGGCACCACGCGCAGGTCCTGGACGATGGCCAGCAGCAGTCGGCGCAGGCCCTCGCCGTTGCGCCCGGCTTCGCGCCCGGCGTGCAGCGCCCAGACCTGGTCGGCCGCGTCCTGGCCGTCGAGCAGTCCCGCGACCGCGGGATACGCGTTCGCCACCGCATCGGCGGCCGCCGTGCGCAGGCCTGGCAGGTCGAACAGCAGGGCGGCGGCGATCGCCGGTTCGTCGGCATCCAGTCGCCCGAGCGTGTGCACGGTGTCGGCGATGACCGGCCACGGCTCGCGCGTCCCGTGCGCGGTGCCGGCGGCGTCCCAGGCCTGGAGCAGGGTCGTGCGCAGCGCGGCCGGCAACAGGTCCGCGGCCGGACCCTGCAGCAGGGCATGCAGACCGTCGATGGCAGGGCGCGACAAGGCCGTTCCGGCGTATGAGGATGCCGACTACACTAGCGGCCAACGTACCGGAGGAACAAGCATGAAATCCCGTCCGCTGCCGTTATGCACCGTCCTGGCCGTGGCGCTCGCGCTGGCCGCCTTCGCTTCCGTCGCCAACGCGCAATCGTCCGCCGGCACGGCCACGGCGCAGATGACGCCGGAGGAGTTCAAGGCCGCCGGATTGCACAAGCTGAGCCCCGAAGAACTCGCCGTGCTGAACGAGTGGGTGCGGCGCCAGCAGGCGGGTGTGGCCGGCACGCCGGCGGCGCCCGTCGCGCCCGCCGCCCCAGGCGCGGCGCCGCTGCCCGCCGACGCGGCGGTCGGCGCGGCGGCCACCGCGTTGAGCGCCAGCGAGATCGAGCGCATCCGCGAGGAAGCGCGCGAGGAAGGCCGGCAGGAAGTGAAGGAGAAGAACCGCGGCTTCTTCGACTTCGGATCGGAGGAGCCGATCAAGAGCACGCTGGTCGGGGAGTTCCGCGGCTTCGACAAGGGCAACAGGTACACCCTGGCCAACGGCCAGGTGTGGGAGCAGGTCGAACCGGCGCGCCTGGAAGGCGTGAAGCGGACCGACCCGGCGGTCACCATCAAGCCCGGCCTGCTCAACGTGTGGTTCCTGCGCATCGACGGCTACAACACGCCGGCCAAGGTGCGAAGGATCAAGTAGCGGCAAGGCCGGGATACGCCATCCTCTTGCGAGGCCGGTTACGGCGGGTTGCGCGCCACGCCGCTGTCTGGTTGCGGTCTCGGGTCGCCCGCAAGACGGGCTCCTACAAAAGGCGGCGGCGTTGGCTTGGTGGGGGCCGGTCTTGCCGGCGACAGGCTGCGCCGGCGCAGGCGACTCTTTCGTTTTTCCGATGCCGGGGTCGCCGGCAAGGCCGGCTCCTACAGGAGGGTGGCCAGGCGCTGGGCGAGCTTTTTCGGCGATACGCCGCCGCGCGAACCCAGCTCCTGCGCGAACAGCGATACGCGCAGTTCCTCCAGCTCCCAGCGCAGCGCCTGCCATTCCGGCGCATCGACCACGCCGCGCGCCTGCGCGGCGGCCAGCGCGTCGGCGAACGGCTTGAGTTCCAGCATCCGCGCCTGGTCGCGCGCGGGGTCGCGCAGCGCCCGCTCGGCGCGCAGCGTCATGCCCTTCAGCCAGCGCGGGAACTGCGCCAGCGCCTCCGCCGGCGTCCGCCGCAGGAAACCCGGATGCACCAGTCCGTCCAGCTGCGCGCGCAGGTCGTCGAGGTTGGCGCGGGCCCAGCCCATCAACGGCGCTTCCAGTTTCGGCTTGAGGGCGGCGACGGCGGCCAGGATCTGTTCGGCCAGCTGCAGGCGCGACATCGCCTCGGCGAACAGCTGGCGGCCCGCGGCCTCGGCGCGTTTGCCGAATGCGGCGCGGTCGCGGATCGCATCCAGGCCGTCGGCCAGCACCGCGTTGAGCGCGGCTTCGACCAGGTCGGCGCGCAGTTGCTCTTTCTCCTTGGCCTTCGCTTCCGGACCCTGGCCGAACTGCTCGATCGCCGCGTACAACAGGCCGAGCTGGGGCGGGACCGGCAACTGCCTGCGCGCCTGCCGCGCCTTGTCGGCCAGGGCGATGCGCAGCAGGCGATCGACCCCGCGTGGATGCGCGGCCTCGGCCTCGGCGCGGTCGGCGAACACGCGCAGCGCGGCGTGGTCGCCCGCGTCGACCAGCGCGGGCCAACCGGGCACGCCGGCCTCGCCGGCGACCTGCAGCGGGATCGGCGCTTCGGGAAAATCGCGCAGTTCGTTGGTACCGGCCACGAGCGCACGGCCGGCGCGCGCGGCGAAGGCGTGGCCGGCGCGTTCGCCGAACCGTGCACGCAATGCCTCCAGGTCGCGCGATTCGGCCAGCACCGCGCTGCCCTGCCCCGGCTCCACGCCCGCCGCGCCCTCGCGCAGGCGCAGGTTCATGCGCAGGTGCGGCTCCAGCGCGGCCTCGTCGAAATCCAGCGCGGACACCGGCACGCCGGTGGCGCGGGAGAGGAAGCGCGCCAGTTCGCCGCCCAGCGCGTCGGCGGACGGCTTCGGAAATGCCTCGAAGAAGGCGCGGCCGAAATCCGGTGCCGGCACGTAATTGCGGCGCATGGCTTTGGGCAGGCTGCGGATCAGGCCGGCGGCCTTGTCGGCCACGAAGCCCGGGGCCAGCCATGACAGCCGCGCCGGATCGAGCGCGTTGAGCAGCGGCAGCGGCACTTCCAGGGTGACGCCGTCGTCGGCCGCGCCCGGCTCGAAGCGGTAATGCAGCGGCAGGCGCGCATCGCCCAGCGCGAAGTACTTCGGATACAGGTCGTCCTGGCCGCCCTCGCCGGGCAGCAGGTCGGCGGCCGACCAGCGCAGCGCCTGCTTCCGCGGCTGCGCCGCCTTCGGGTACCAGGCATCCAGGCCGGCGGCCGAGTGGATCTCGGCGGGCACCCGGTCCAGGTACCAGCGTGCCTGCCAGTCCTCGTCGGCGACCAGGCCGGCGCGGCGCAGTTTGGCCTCCTCCTCGCGCGCCTGCTCCAGCGTCTGCAGGTTGGCGGCCAGGAACGAAGCCCGGGTGTCGATCTCGCCGGTCACCAGCGCCTGGCGCACGAACAGGTCGTGGGCGCCGCCGGGGTCGATGCGGCCGTAATGCACGGGCCGCTTCGGCGCCAGCACCAGCCCGAACAGGGCGATCTGCTCGGACGCCAGCACGTTGCCCTGCGCGCGCGACCAGCGCGGATCGAAGTGCCTGCGCGCCAGCAGGTGCGGCAGTTCGGCGATGGCCCAGTCCGGCTCGATGGTGGCGGCGGTCAGGCCCCAGACCTTCTGCGTGTCCAGCAGCGTGGCGACCAGCACCCAAGGCGGTGGCTTCTTCGCCAGCGGCGAGGCCGGGAACAGCTGGAAGCGGCGCTGCCGCGGCGCCTGGTAATCGCCCTTCTCGGTACGGTGGCCCAGTTGCGTGGGCAGGCCAGCGATCAGCGCGCGGTGCAGGGACTGGTAGGCGGCGGCGCGTTCGCGGGGGGAGAAACCGGGGTCAGAGTCCCTTTTCCTCGACTCGCCGCGACTACCGGCAGAACCTTCAGGGAAAAGGGACTCTGGCCCCGGTTTCTCTTTCGCCTGCGCCGCCTTGCCCTCGCGTGCCAGGCGTGCGGCGCGGTGCAGTTCGCCGCGCGTGGCCCGTTGCGAAGCGCCGGCACGTTCCTCCGCCGCCGGCGCACCGGCCAGCAACGGCAGCACGGCCGCTTCGACGGCTTCCTCGCGCCAGCCCAGTTCCTCGCACAGCAGCTTCAGCTGGCGGTGCAGCTCGCGCCATTCGCGCATGCGCAGGAAGCCGAGGAAGCGCTTGCCGCACCAGTCGCGCAGCCGCGACTGGGTCAGCTCCCCGTGCGCCGTGTCGTAGGCTTGCCACAGGCGCAGGATGCCGACGAACTCCGAACGTGGATCGGCGAACTGCGCGTGGGCGCTGTCGGCCGCCTCGCGCGCTTCCGGCGGCCGCTCGCGCGGATCCTGCACGCCCAGGAAGGCGGCGATCGGCAGCATCGCGCGCAGGCAGCCGTGCGCCTGCGCGGCGACCAGCATCCGCGACAGCTTGACGTCCACCGGCAGCCGCGCCATCTGCCGGCCGATGGCGGTCAGCCGGCGCTGGCCGTCGCCGCCGTCCTCGATCGCGCCCAGCTCGACCAGCTGCTGCCAGCCATCGGCGATGGCGCGCTCGTCCGGAGGTTCCAGGAACGGGAAGTCTTCGATGATCCGCGACGAATCCCGGGGCCTGGCGCCGGAGCCGCGTTCCCCCGCGGCGCGGGCATTGCCCTCCATGCGCCCCAGCCCGAGGTGCAGCATGCGCAGGATCACCCCGGCCAGGCTGGAGCGGCGGATCTCCGGATCGGTGAATTCCGGCCGCGAGAGGAAATCGGCCTCGGAATACAGCCGGTAGCACACGCCCTCCGACACGCGGCCGCAGCGGCCCTTGCGCTGGTTGGCGCTGGCTTGGCTGACCGGTTCCACGTGCAGGCGGTCGATCTTCGAGCGCGGGCTGTAGCGCTTGATCCGCGCCTCGCCCGGATCGACCACGTAGCGGATCCGCGGCACGGTCAGCGAAGTCTCGGCGACGTTGGTGGCCAGCACGATCCGGCGCTGCGGGCCGGGATTGAACACCCGGTCCTGGTCGCGCACCGACAGGCGCGCGTACAGCGGCAGCACTTCGGTGGCGCGGTACTGGCGCTTCTCCAGCGCGCGGTGCAGGTCGCGGATCTCGCGCTCGCCGGGCAGGAACACCAGCACATCGCCGCGCGGATCGGCCGCGGTGATCTCGTCGATGGCCGAGGCGATCGCCGCCAGCGGGTCGAGTTCGCGCGCCTCGCGGCCGCGGGAGAAAAGGGGGTCGGAGTCCCTTTTCCTCCGCCTCGCATCGGCTTCCCGAACGTCCTTCGGGAAAAGGGACTCCGACCCCCTTTTCTCGCCGCGTGCGGGCGCCGACCCGTCCTCCGCTTTCTCCATGCCCGGCGGCCGATAGCGCACCTCCACCGGATACGTGCGCCCGGCGACCTCGACCACGGGCGCATCGTCGAAATGCTTCGAGAAACGCGCCGTGTCGATCGTCGCCGAGGTCACGATCACCTTCAGGTCGCGGCGCTTGTGCAGCAGCTGCTTGAGGTAGCCGAGCAGGAAGTCGATGTTGAGGCTGCGCTCGTGCGCCTCGTCGATGATGAGGGTGTCGTAGGCCGACAGCCAGCGGTCCGAGGCGATCTCGGCCAGCAGGATGCCGTCGGTCATGAACTTGATCCGGGTATCGGCGCCGACGTTGTCGGTGAAGCGCACCTGGTAGCCGACCAATCCGCCCAGCGGGGTCTTCAGTTCCCCGGCCACGCGCGCGGCCACCGCGCGGGCGGCGATGCGGCGCGGCTGGGTGCAGCCGATGGCGCCGGCCACGCCGCGGCCGGCGGCCAGGCACAGCTTCGGCAACTGGGTGGTCTTGCCCGAACCGGTCTCGCCGGCCACCACCACCACCGGATGTTCGCGGATCAGCGCGACGATGCGTTCGGCCTCGGCGGTGATCGGCAGGGCCGCATCCAGCGTCACCTCCGGCACGTTCGCCGCGCGCGCCTGCCGCGCCGCCACCGAGGCCGCCAGCGCCTGTTCGAAGCGTTCGCGCAATGCCGCGTCGGCCGGTTTGCCTCGCCAGCGCGACCACAATCCATGCAAGCGGCCGCGGTCGCGGCCCAGGGCCTGGTCGATCCCGCGGCGGCCGGCTTCCAAGGGTTTGCGCAGCTCGGGAGGGATCGATTCCATCAATGGGGCCGTGTGAAACTTTGCATAACGCATCGGGGTTTACTGTCTATTGTGACAGCCCCATCCGTGACCTGTGGACCCACCCCCGAGGAGCCGACCATGGCCAAGACCAAACCCGCGAAGAAGAAGACCTCCGCCGCCAAGCCGAAGACCCGGGCCAAGTCGCTCGACCCGGTGGCCTCGACCTCGCGGATCGACATCGGCATCGCCGCCGGCGACCGCAAGGAGATCGCCGAAGGCCTGTCGCGCTATCTGTCCGACGCCTTCACCCTGTACCTGAAGACCCACAACTTCCACTGGAACGTGACCGGGCCGATGTTCAACTCGCTGCACAACATGTTCGAGGCGCAGTACACCGAGCAGTGGAACGCGCTGGACGAGGTGGCCGAACGCACCCGCGCGCTGGGCTACAACACCCCCGGCTCCTACGCTGAGTTCATTCGCCTGACCTCGATCCGCGAGGAGGAAGGCGCCGACGGCGTCCCCGACTGGAAGGGCATGGTCCGGCAGCTGGTGGCCGGCAACGAGGCGGTGTGCCGCACCGCGCGCGCCGTGCTCAAGACCGCCGACGACGCTGGCGACGACCCGACCGTGGACCTGCTGACCCAGCGCCTGCAGACCCACGAGAAGTACGCCTGGATGCTGCGCTCGCTGCTGGAGTGAGCGCCCTGGGGGCGGCGCTTCGTCGCACGGGCCTCTCCTGCCTGGGCCCGCTTTTGTAGGAGCCTGCCTTGCCGGCGACACGACGCCGTCGGCACAGGCGACTCCCTCATGGTTCCAACGCCCGTGTCGCCCGCAAGACGGGCTCCTAACAGTGCGCGACCGTCGCATTGGCCGCGCGCGCCGATCCGGATCGCGTCAACTTCTGGCGAACGCCAGCTGCCCACCCTCGGCGTCGACCCTGACCGTGTCGCCGTTGCCGAACTCGCCGGCCAGGATCTTCTGTGCCAGCGGATTCTCGATCTGCGCCTGGATCGCGCGCTTGAGCGGGCGCGCGCCGTATACCGGATCGAAGCCGACATTGCCCAGCAGCTCGAACGCCTTGTCCGACAGCTCCAGCTTCAACCCGCGCTCGCCCAGCCGCTTCTCCAACCCGCGCAGCTGGATCCGCGCGATCTGCCGGATCTGCTGCTTGTCCAGCGGATGGAACACGACGATGTCGTCGAGCCGGTTGATGAACTCCGGGCGGAAGTGGGCCTGGACCACGCCCATCACCGCCGCCTTCATCTGGGTGCAGGCCTCGGCGCTGCCGTCGCCGGACAGCTCCTGGATCTGGTGCGAGCCCAGGTTGGAGGTCATCACGATCACGGCGTTGCGGAAGTCGACCGTGCGGCCCTGGCCGTCGGTCAGGCGGCCGTCGTCCAGCACCTGCAGCAGGATGTTGAACACGTCCGGGTGCGCCTTCTCCACCTCGTCGAGCAGGATCAGCGAATACGGCCGGCGGCGCACCGCCTCGGTCAGGTAGCCGCCCTCCTCGTAGCCGACGTAGCCGGGCGGCGCGCCGATCAGGCGGGCCACCGAGTGCTTCTCCATGAACTCGCTCATGTCGATGCGCACCATCGCGTCGGACGAATCGAACAGGAACTCGGCCAGCGACTTGCACAGCTCGGTCTTGCCCACGCCGGTCGGGCCCAGGAACAGGAACGAGCCGATCGGCCGGTTCGGATCGGACAGCCCGGCGCGCGAGCGGCGCACCGCGTCAGACACCACCCGGATCGCTTCCGCCTGGCCGACCACGCGCCGGCCGAGGTCGGCTTCCATCCGCAGCAGCTTCTCGCGCTCGCCTTCCAGCATCCGGTTGACCGGGATGCCGGTCCAGCGCGAGACCACCTCGGCGATCTCCTCGTCGGTGACCCGGTCCTGCACCAGCTTGAACTCCTTCTGCTCGGCCTCCTGCGCGGCGGCCAGCTGCTTTTCCAGCGACGGCAGCGTGCCGTACTGGATCTCGCTCATGCGCGCGTAGTCCTGGCGGCGCTGGGCGCCCTCCAGTTCCAGCCGCGCCTGTTCGATCTGCTCCTTGACCCTGGTCGTCCCCTGCAGCGCGGCCTTCTCCGACTTCCAGACCTCGTCCAGGTCCGAGAACTCGCGCTCCAGCGTGTCGATGTCGCTTTCCAGGTCGGCCAGGCGCTGCCGGCTGGCGTCGTCCTTCTCCTTCTTCAGCATCTCGCGCTGGATCTTGAGCTGGATCAGGCGGCGCTCGAGCCGGTCCAGTTCCTCCGGCTTGGAGTCGATCTCCATGCGGATGCGCGAGGCGGCCTCGTCCATCAGGTCGATGGCCTTGTCCGGCAGCTGGCGGTCGGTGATGTAGCGGTTGGACAGCGTGGCCGCGGCGACGATCGCCGGATCGGTGATCTCCACGCCGTGGTGCACCGCATAGCGTTCCTTGAGCCCGCGCAGGATGGCGATGGTGTCCTCCACGCTGGGCTCGCCGACGTACACCTTCTGGAAGCGGCGCTCCAGCGCGGCATCCTTCTCGATGTACTGGCGGTACTCGTCCAGGGTCGTGGCGCCGATGCAGTGCAGCTCGCCGCGCGCCAGCGCCGGCTTGAGCATGTTGCCGGCATCCATGGCGCCATCGGCCTTGCCGGCGCCGACCATGGTGTGCAGTTCGTCGATGAACAGGATGATCTGGCCTTCGTTCTTGGCCAGGTCGTTGAGCACGCCCTTCAGTCGTTCCTCGAACTCGCCGCGGAACTTGGCGCCGGCGATCAGCGCGCCCATGTCCAGCGACAGCACGCGCTTGCCGCGCAGGCCTTCGGGCACTTCGTTGTTGACGATGCGCTGGGCCAGGCCTTCGACGATCGCAGTCTTGCCCACGCCCGGCTCGCCGATCAGCACCGGGTTGTTCTTGGTCCGCCGCTGCAGCACCTGGATGGTGCGGCGGATCTCCTCGTCGCGACCGATCACCGGGTCGAGCTTGCCCGACTCCGCGCGCGCGGTGAGGTCGATGGTGAACTTCTCCAGCGCCTGGCGCTGGTCCTCGGCATTCTCGGACTGCACGGTCTCGCCTCCACGGATCTTCGCGATCGCAGCTTCCAGTTTTCCCTTGTCCGCGCCGGCGGCCTTCAGCGCGCGGCCGGCTTCGCCGCCGTCCTCCAGCGCGGCCAGCACGAACCATTCGCTGGCGATGAACTGGTCGCCATGCTGCTGGGCCAGCTTGTCGGTGAGGTTGAGCAGGCGGGTGAGGTCGTTGCCGACCGACAGGTTTCCGGCCTGGCCGGAGACCTTGGGCAGCTTCTCCAGCGCTTCACCCAGGCGCTCGCGCAGCAACGGCACGTTGACCCCGGCCTGGGCCAGCAGCGGCCTGGTGCTGCCGCCGGACTGGTCCAGCAGCGCGGTCAGCACATGCACCGGTTCGAGCAGATTGTGGTCGCGGCCCACGGCCAGCGACTGCGCGTCGGCCAGCGCCTGCTGGAAACGCGAGGTGAGCTTGTCCATCCGCATCGGGGATCCCTCGTGCAAAGAGTGGCCGGCGGTACCGGCGATGGTATCCAGATGCGGCTGCGGCCGGGCGTTTCAAGGCCCATTGAGACCGGAATTCAGCGCCCGCTGCCGAGCGGGCGACCCCATGGCGGCCGGCGGCGGATAATCCAGCCATGCCCGCCACCGCCCGCCCCTGGCATCTCTACCTGCTGCTGTGCCGCAATGGTGCCTGGTACGCAGGCATCACCAACGATCTGGAGGCGCGCTGCCGCGCCCACGCCAACGGCACCGGCGCCCGCTATACCCGGGCCAATCCGCCGGTCCGCCTGCTCGGCAGCCGCGCCTATCCCGACCGCGCCGCCGCTTCCCGCGCCGAATGGGCGATCAAGCAGCTACCGCGAGAACGCAAGTTGGCCTTCCTGCAGGGAGGCGTGGCAGACGGGAAGCCTCAGGCCCGGCCGCGATCCGCTATTCGATGAAGCGGTGGCGCCGGGCCGGATCGGGCACGCGGCAGACGGCGCGCCGCCCGGACCAGCGGTAACGGTTGCGCGCCAGCCACCGGTACAGCACGTCGCGCAGCCGGCGCGGCAGCAACCGCGCCAGCACCGCCCCGCGCCATGCCCCGCCGAGCGCGGCAAGCACGCGCACGATGGCATCGCTGTCGGTATGCGCGCCCTGCGCGTCCAGCAGCAGGAACGACGCCGGGTCTTCGGGATCCAGCCCATGCGCAGCCAGCAACCCGCGCCCGGCCGGCGACTGCATCGCGGCGAAGCGGTAGCGCGCCCGGCGATCGCGTGCGAGGAGGAAATCGACCCAGCCGTTGCACAGCGCGCAGACGCCATCGAAGACGACGATCGCGCCGGCATCCGCAGGCACGGGCGTCGCCTCAGCCGTGCGCATCGGTCGCCGGCTGCAGCCAGCCTTCATAGCGGATCAGCGGCCCGACCAGCGGCAACGCGGCCTCGACCCGGAACTCGTAGCGCCCGGCATGCTCGCGCTCGCGGCATTGGACCCGGCCGAACAGCGCGACCGGCAACGGCAACAGGCCCAGCAGGCGCACGCCGGCCACGTTCCAGTAGATCGCCCCGTCGGCGATGTGCAGCAGGAAGCGGAACTGGACCGGCCCCAGCCGCTCGACCAGCAGGCCCTTGCGGCATTTCAGCCGCGAACTCATCGGATGGCCGCCAAAATCGCGGCGCCAGGTTTCGCTGCGGGTGTCGGCCGTGAACTCGACCCGCAAGGGCGCGTCGGCCATGGCCGGCGGCAGGCCCGCGATCGCCGCGCACAGGCGCGCCAGCGGGTTGGCGCCGCGCTCGATGTCGACCCGTCCGGCGTATCGCGCGCGGCCACGCAGCGAATGCAGCGCGCGCACCGGATCGGGCAGGTTGAAGAACGGCGCCCGCAGCACCTGCTGGAAGACGGTGGGCTGCAGTGTCGCCGCGGAAGGTCTGGAAGGCATGGACACGCCGGTAGCGGGAACCGGTACCCAGCATAGCGGCCATGCCGGCTCGGTGGCGGCAGGCGCGGGCCGGAAGGGCCCACGCCCCGCCGCTCGCGCTTCAGCCCCGGGCCAGTCCGCTCCGGATCGCGCGCAGCTGCCGCTTGACCGCGCCGCGCTGCTCCGGCGACAGCCGCAGCAGCGCCTTCTGCCCGACCGACAGCGATTCCAGCGCCGGATCGGCGAAGTGGAACCTGCCGTTCGCGCCAGGCACGACCTGCGCCGGCGCCGCCGGTTCGGGCGCCTGCAACAGATGGTCGATCACCGCGACCAGGCGGTCGTTGAAATATGCGTCTGGCCGACCCAGCTCGGCATAGGCCTGCTGGAACAGCGGATAGAAGCGCCGGTAGACGGCGACCAGCCGCGCCGGATCGGCCTGCACGAAGGCGCGGACATAAGGGTCGTAGCGCCGCGCATTGGCCTGGGCGATCCGCAGCGGGGCACCGCCGGGCCCGGCGGCATCGGGCCCGGCGACTTCGGGCTCGGTCTCGAAGCGGCCGGGCAGCGCCTGCAGCGCCAACGTGCGGGTGGCGATGCGCGGCTCGGTGAGATTGTCGATCATCGTCACCAGGCGCTGGACCAGATGGTCGCGCAGCAGCACGTCGAGCACCGAGGCATCGCCCGCCGCTTCGACCAGCGCAGCCCACGCCGCCGCATCGCTGTCGGCCAGCGGCGGGATCGCCGCATCGGCGGCATCGGCCGGGTCCAGCGGATGGCGGATGGCGGGTGCGGTGGATGCCGGCGCGACCGCAACGGGCGGTGGCGGCGTTTCCGCCGTGGAGGAACCTTCGGCGATGGTGGGCGGACCGCCGTGCGGCCGCAGCAGCCACCAGCCGGCCGCGGCCACCACCGCGACGACGAGCAGCCAGGGCCAGCGTGATTGGATCGATCGCATGCGCACTCCTTCCGTTCGATACATGCAGGCTCTGACCCCGCGCAGGCGCCGGGGTTCCGCACGCAGCGCGACGCGTGGCTCGGTCCGTACCGGCAGCCCCCGGCTTCTGCAGCGGAAGCAGCGCCAGCCACACGGCCAGTGCCGCATAGGCCACGGCGAGCTGCCAGGCGAGCAGCTTCGGCAGGCCCTCCAGCGCCCACGGCCAGTAGATGCCGCCGCGCGATCGACTGTTCGTTGCAACGCCGACGGCGTGACCCGGGCATCACGGCGCCATGGTGCACAATGGGGCCATGGCCGACGCGAATCCCCCCCGCCCGTCGCCGCCGCCGCTCGACGATGCCTGCGCGCTGTTCCTCGACGTGGACGGCACCCTGGTCGACTTCAGCCCCGACCCGGCCGCCGTGCGCGTGCTGCCGCGGGTACGCGAAGCGATCGGCACGATCAGCGACCGCCTCGGCGGCGCGGTCGCACTGGTCAGCGGGCGCCCGCTGGCGCAGCTGGACGCGCTGTTCGCACCGCTGCGGCTGCCCGCCGCCGGCCTGCACGGCCACCAGTTCCGCAGCGACGCGCAGGCCGAGGCGGACATGCCCGAGGACACTTCGTCCTTCCTGCACGAACTGCATCGCGAGGCCGCGCACCTGGCCGTCGCGCACCCGGGCGTACTGGTCGAGGACAAGGGCGTGAGCCTGGCCCTGCACTGGCGCGCGGCGCCACAGGCCGCGGCGATCGTGTCCGGCTTCGCCCGCGAACGCATCGCCGCCCTGCCCGGCTACCGCCTGCAGCCCGGCGACCACGTGGTCGAGTTCGTGCCGGAGAACGCGGACAAGGGACGCGCGCTGCAGCGGATGATGGCGCGGCCGCCGTTCGCCGGCCGCGTGCCGGTATTCGTCGGCGACGACCTCACCGACGAATACGGATTCGCCGCGGCCAACCGCGCCGGCGGCTGGAGCGTGCTGGTCGGTGCGCGAAGCGGCAGCGCGGCGACGTACACGCTGGTCGACACCGGCGCGGTGCACGCCTGGCTGCTGGCCGGCGCGGGTGTGCGCCCGGAACACGGGGAGGCCACCACGCGGTAGCGCCCGGCGCCACCGTCCCGGACCCGATGGGAATGACGAGGGGACAGCATGGAAGTACACGGATCGGACCTGCAACTGGGCGTGATCGGCAACGGCAGTTTCGGCGCGCTGGTCGACGCCCGCGGACGAGTGGTATGGGGCTGTCTGCCGGCCTTCGACGGCGATCCGGCGTTCTGCGCGCTGCTCGGGCCGCGCGACCACGACGGCGGTGACTTCGGCATCGAGCTGGAGGATTTCGCACGCGCCGAGCAGGCGTACGTGCCCAACACCGCCGTGCTGCGCACCGTGCTCCACGACAGCCACGGCAGTTCCCTGGAAATCCTCGACTTCGCCCCGCGCTGGCGCCAGAACGGCCGCTTCTACCGCCCGGTCTCGATCGTGCGCCGGATCACCCCGCTGGCCGGCAATCCGCGCATCCGCGTGCGCGCCCGCCCCCTGGCCGACTGGGGCGCGCGCGCGCCCGAACACACCTGGGGCAGCAACCACATCCGCTGGCTGCTGCCGGCCTTCACCCTGCGCCTGACCACCGACGTGCCGGTGCGCTTCATCCGCGACGGCCTGCCGTTCGTGCTCAACCACCGCCTGCACCTGGTGCTGGGACCGGACGAGCCGCTGACCCGCTCGATCTCCGGCTACGTCGAGGAGGCGCTGGGCCGCACCCTGGACTACTGGCGCGAATGGGTGCGCTACCTGTCGATCCCGCTGGAATGGCAGGACGCGGTGATCCGCAGCGCGATCACCCTGAAGCTGTGCCAGTACGAGGACAGCGGCGCGATCATCGCGGCGATGACCACCTCGATCCCGGAGGCGCCGGGCTCCTCGCGCAACTGGGACTACCGCTACTGCTGGCTGCGCGACGCGGCCTTCGTGGTGCGCGCGCTTAACCGGCTCGGCGCGACCCGCAGCATGGAGGAGTTCCTGCGCTACATCTTCAACATCGCCACCCACGACGGCACCCTGCAGCCGCTGTACGGCATCGGCTTCGAGGAGACCCTGGACGAGCACGAGGTGGAGTCGCTGTCCGGCTACCGCGGCATGGGCCCGGTGCGGCGCGGCAACCTGGCCTGGATCCAGAAGCAGCACGACGTCTACGGCAGCGTGGTGCTGGCCTCGACCCAGCTGTTCTTCGACCAGCGCCTGGCCGATCCGGGCGACGCGCACGCCTTCGCCCGCCTGGAACCGCTGGGCGAGCGCGCCTTCGCCCTGTACGACGTACCCGATGCCGGCCTGTGGGAGTTCCGCGGCCGCGCCGAGGTCCACACCTATACCGCGGCGATGTGCTGGGCCGCCTGCGACCGGCTGGCCAGGATCGCCCTGCGCCTGGGCCTGGACGAACGCGCCGGCTACTGGCGCCAGCGCGCCGACATCATCCGCGCGGCCACCCTCGACAGGGCCTGGCGCGAGGATGCCGGCCATTTCAGCGCCTCGTTCCAGAGCGACTACCTGGACGCTTCGCTGCTGCTGCTGTCGGACATCGGTTTCCTGGCCCCGGACGATCCGCGCTTCGTGGCCACGGTCGAGGCGATCGGCCGCGAACTGCGCCACGGCGACGGCGTGTTCCGCTACGTGGCGCCGGACGATTTCGGCGCGCCGGAGACCAGCTTCACCATCTGCACGTTCTGGTACATCGACGCGCTGGCCGCGATCGGCCGCATGGACGAGGCGCGCGACCTGTTCGAGCGGGTGCTGGCGCGGCGCAACCACCTGGGCCTGCTGTCGGAGGACATGGCCTTCGAGGACGGCGAGGGCTGGGGCAACTTCCCGCAGACCTACTCGCACGTCGGCCTGATCATCGCCGCGATGCGCCTGTCGCGGCCCTGGCAGGACGCCTCGTGAGCCGCCTGGTCGTCGTCTCCAACCGCGTCGCCATCCCCGGCGAAAGCCGCGCCGGCGGCCTGGCAGTGGCGCTGCAGGCCGCGCTCGGCGAACGCGGCGGGGTCTGGTTCGGCTGGAGCGGCAAGACCGTGCGCGGCAACAGCGGCGAAGTGCACGAACAGCGCGACGGCGACATCCGCTATGTCACCGTCGACCTCAACCGCGCCGACCTGGATGCCTACTACAACGGCTTCTCCAACCGCACGCTGTGGCCGCTGCTGCACTTCCGCCTGGACCTGGTCGACTACGACCGCGCCACCCGCGAGGGATACCGGCGGGTCAACGCGCTGTTCGCCGACAAGCTGGCGCCGCTGCTGCGCGAGGACGACACCGTCTGGATCCACGACTACCACCTGATCCCGCTGGCGGCGCTGCTGCGCGAACGCGGCATCGGCTGCCGGATGGGTTTCTTCCTGCACGTGCCGGTGCCCTCGGCCGACCTGCTGATGGCCATGCCCGACCACCAGCGCATGTTCTCCACCCTCTACGCCTACGACCTGCTCGGCTTCCAGACCCAGCGCGACAACGACCGCTTCCAGTCCTACGTGCGCCTGTACGGCGGCGGCCGCATCGTCGAACCGGGCCTGCTGGAGGCGCCGGGCGGACGCCGCTTCCGCACCGGCGCCTTCCCCATCGGCATCGACACCGCGCACATCGCCCGGCAGGCCGCCGCCGCGGTGAACAAGCCGGCGGTGCGCGACCTGCGCACCAGCCTGGAGGGGCGCATGCTCGCCATCGGCGTGGACCGGCTCGACTACTCCAAGGGCCTGCCCGAACGCTTCCACGGCTTCGAGCGCTACCTGCAGCGCCACCCGGACCAGAAGGGCGGCCTGACCTACCTGCAGATCGCCCCGGTCTCGCGCGGCGACGTCGACGAATACCAGGCGCTGCGCAACCAGCTCGAGCAGATCGCCGGCCACATCAACGGCGGCCATGCCGCGCCGGACTGGACGCCGCTGCGCTACGTCAACCGCAATTTCCCGCACGCCACGCTCACCGGCTTCTACCGCATGGCGCGGGTCGGCCTGGTCACGCCGCTGCGCGACGGCATGAACCTGGTGGCCAAGGAGTACGTGGCCGCGCAGGACCCGGACGACCCGGGGGTGCTGGTGCTGTCGCTGCTGGCCGGCGCGGCGCAGGAGATGACGGAAGCCCTGCTGGTCAATCCGCACGACCTGGACGGCGTGGCCGACGCCATCGCCACCGCGGCGACGATGCCGCGGCCGCGGCGCCTGGAGCGCTGGCAGGCGATGATGGAGCACCTGCTCGAATACGACATCCACGCCTGGCGCAAGGATTACCTGCAGGCGCTGGAAGCCTGCTGAGCGGCGCCGGAACGGCGGTTCGGGCACCTCAGCCGTTGCGGTACACCAGCGTCGCCATCCGTCCGGTGCGCGTGTCGCGGCGGTGCGAGTAGAACCGCTGCGGATCGGAAATCGTGCACAGCCCGCCGCCGTGGATCGCGGCCGACGGGATCCCCGCCGCCAGCAGGCGGCGGCGGGCCAGCGCATACAGGTCCACGCGCCAGTGGCCGGAACGGGTCGCGACGAACGCGGCATCGGCACCGGGATCGTGGGCGAGGAAGGCTTCGCGCACTTCGCCGCCGATCTCGTAGGCCTGCGGCCCGGCGGCCGGACCCAGCCAGGCCAGCAGTCGCGACGCGGGCGTGCGCATCGCCTGCACCGTGGCCTCGAGTACTCCGGCCGCCAGCCCGCGCCAGCCGGCATGGGCGGCACCGATCTCGCTGCCGTCGGCGGCGGCGAACGCCATCGGCAGGCAATCGGCGGTGAGGATGGCCAGCACCACGCCGGGCGTGGACGTCACCGACGCGTCGGCCTCCGGTTCGCTCTCCGCCGGGGCCTGCGCGTCGGCGGCCGCATCGAAACGCAGCACACCGGTGCCGTGCACCTGGTGCAGCCAGTGCGGCGGCGTCGGCAGGCCGAAACGGTGCGCCAGTTCGTCGCGGTTGGCGGCCACCGCGGCCGGATCGTCGCCGCTGCGCGCGCCCAGGTTGAAGCGGTCGAACGGCGCGCGCGATACACCGGCGCCGTGGCGCAGCGTGGTGAACGCGACCACGCCCGGCGGTGCGGGCCAGTCGGCGGGCAGGATCGCGGGGTCGGCGATGGGGTGGCCTGCGCCCATGCGGATGCTGCGGCGCTCAGCGCCGCTGGCTCTCGTCCCAGGCGCGGGTGTCCTCGCGCAGCGCCCGCAGCAGTTCGACCATGTCAGCCGGCAGCGGCGCCGATACGCGCACCGGTTCGCCGGTCAGCGGATGGACGAACTCCAGCGTCTCGGCGTGCAGCGCCTGGCGCTTGAAGCCGCGCAGCTGCGCCGCCAGTTCCTCGCTGGCGCCCTTGGGCAGCTTCAGCGGACCGCCGTACAGCGGATCGCCGACGATGGGATGCCGCAGGTGCTGCATGTGCACGCGGATCTGGTGGGTGCGGCCGGTCTCCAGCCGGCACTCCAGCGCGGTGTGCGCGCGGAAGCGCTCGCGCAGGCGGAAGTGGGTGACCGCATCCTTGCCGTCCTCGCGCACGGCCATGCGCAGGCGGTCGCGCGGATGCCGGTCGATCGCCGCGTTGGCAGTGCCGCCGGAGACCAGCGCGCCGACCACCACGGCCAGGTACTGGCGGTGGACCCCGCGCGCGGCCAGCTGCGCCACCAGGCCGGTGTGCGCCGGCAGCGTGCGCGCCACCACCATGACCCCGCTGGTGTCCTTGTCCAGGCGGTGGACGATGCCGGCGCGCGGCAGCGCGGCCAGGCCAGGATCCCGGTACAGCAACGCGTTGACCAGCGTCCCGGCCGGGTTGCCGGCGCCCGGATGGACCACCAGCCCGGCCGGCTTGTCCAGCACGAACAGGTCGGCGTCCTCGTAGAGGATGTCCAGCGGGATGTCCTCGGCCACCGCCTCGGTCTGGATCTCGGCCACCGCGGCCAGCGTCACCGTTTCGCCACCGCGGACCGGGTCGCGCGGGCGCGCCGGTTCGCCGGCCAGCAGGGCGTCCCCGGACTTGATCCAGGCGGCCAGGCGCGAGCGCGAGTATTCGGGGAACAGTTCGGCCAGTACCGCGTCGAAGCGGCGGCCGGCGGCCTCGTCGGGAACGGTGGCCTGGCGGGGGGAGTCGGTAGGCTGGGGCATCGGAAAGTCGCTGCGGGGACGTCCGGCGGTTCTGGAGTCAGTTGCCGGACAGGCCACTAGGCTATCATCGGCCCTTCCGTTTCCGCGCCGCACGCCCCCAGATGGCCCATCGCCCCCGTTTCACGCTCCCCGCCCCGCTGCGCCTGGCGGCCCTGCTGCTGGCCCTGGCCTTCCTGGCCACCGGCTGCGGCCGCAACAGCAAGAAGGACGCCGACGAGGGCCTGCCGGTCACCGAGCTGTACCAGAAGGCGCACGAGCAGATGCAGCGCGGCAACTGGTCCGGCGCGGAGAAGACCTTCAAGCGCCTGGTGGCCCAGTATCCGTACGGCCCGTACACCGAACAGGCGCTGATGGAGACCGCCTACGCGCAGTTCAAGGCCGGCAACAACGAGGACGCGGTCTCGACCATCGACCGCTTCATCCGCACCTATCCGACCCACCGCAACATCGCCTACTTCTACTACCTGCGCGGCCTGGCCAACTCCAATCGCGACGCGGTGTTCCTGCAGCGCGTGTGGTCGCTGGACCCGAGCCGGCGCGACCTGGCCTCGCCGCAGCAGGCCTACGACGATTTCTCGCGCGTGGTCCAGCGCTATCCCAACAGCCGCTACGCGGCCGATGCGCGCCAGCGCATGGTCGAACTGCGCAACATGTTCGCCCGGCACGAGATGGACACCGCGCTGTACTACATGCGCCGCGGCGCCTGGCTGTCGGCGGCCAGCCGCGCCCGGTACATCCTCGAGACCTACCCGCAGAGCGAATTCCAGAACGATGCGGTCGCCGCGCTGGCCGAGTCCTACCGCCAGCTGGGCAACACCGCCCTGGCCGACGACGCGGTGCGCGTGCTCCAGCTCAACGATCCGCAGCACCCCTACCTGAGCGGCAGCTGGCCCGACTATCCGTGGGCGATCCGCAAGCTGAATCCGTTCGCCGGCGAGAAGTCGCCGACCGGCCAGCGCAACGCCACCCGCAACTGAGCGGCGCGGCCGCTTCGGCGGTGAGCGGACGACGACAGGCGCACTCCGGTGCGCCTGTCGCGTTTCCGGAGTGCGATCGCCGCTCCTCCTGTAGGAGCCCGTCTTGCGGGCGACCCGGGGTGTCGAAATAGCGAGGGCGCCGCCCGTGCCGACGGCGTCGCGTCGCCGGCAAGGCCGGCTCCTACAACAGCAAGGCGTCGCGCTTCTGTAGGAGCCCGTCTTGCGGGCGACCCGGGCCGCGGAATAGCGAGGGCACTGCCTGTGCCGACCGCGTGGTGTCGCCGGCAAGACCGGCTCCTACATGGAATGCTGCGGCGGACCGTCAGCCGACGAAGCCGTTGCTGACCGGATAGCGCCGCTCGCGTCCGAACGCGCGCCGCGACACCTTCGGCCCCGGCGCGGCCTGGTGCCGCTTCCACTCGCTGGTGCGCACCAGCCGCAGCACCCGGTCCACGACTTCCGCGGCATAGCCGGCGGCGACGATCTCGTCGCGCGACTGTTCCTGGTCGATGTAGCGGTAGAGGATGCCGTCGAGCACGTCGTAGGCCGGCAGCGAATCCTGGTCGGTCTGGTTGGCGCGCAGCTCGGCCGACGGTGGACGTGCGATCACCCCCGGCGGGATCACCGGCGCCCCGCCCACGGTATTGCGCCACTTGGCCAAGCCGTAGACCTCGGTCTTGTACAGGTCCTTCAGCGGCGCATAGCCGCCGCACATGTCGCCGTAGATGGTGGCGTAGCCGACCGCGTACTCGCTCTTGTTGCCGGTGGTCAGCAGCAGGCCGCCGAACCTGTTGGCCAGCGCCATCAGGATCGCGCCGCGGCTGCGCGACTGCAGGTTCTCCTCGGCCACGCCCGGCTCCTGCCCTTCGAACAGCGGCCCCAGCGCCTGCAGGAAACCGGTGAACGCCGGTTCGATCGGCACGGTTTCCAGCCTCACGCCCAGCGCCGCGCACTGCTCGGCGGCCAGGTCGTTGGACAGGCCGGCGGTATAGCGCGAAGGCAGCCGCACCGCGCTGACGTTGGCCGCACCCAGCGCGTCCACCGCCAGCGCCAGCACCAGCGCCGAATCGATGCCGCCGGACAGGCCCAGCCACACCTTCGAGAAGCCGTTCTTGCCGCAATAGTCCTGGATGCCGCGCACCACCGCGCGCCAGGCCAGCGCGTCCATGCTCTCGTCGCCGTCATCCATCCACTGCACCGGCGCGAAGCGGCGTGCGGCGGTGTCGTAGTCCACCAGCAGCCACTGGTCGGTGAAAGCGGCCGCGGCCGGATGCACGGTGCCGTCGCCGTCGGCCACCACCGAGGCGCCGTCGAACACCACCGCGTCCTGCCCGCCGACCAGATTGAGGTAGATCAGTGCCGCCCCGGACTCGCGGGTGCGCTCGGCCAGCAGCGCGTCGCGCTGGGCGTGCTTGCCGCGCTCGAACGGCGAAGCGTTGGGCACCAGCACCAGTTGCGCGCCGGCGCGCACGGTGTCGGCCAGCGGCTCGGGGAACCACAGGTCTTCGCACACCAGCACGCCCACCGGCACGCCTTCGACCTCGAACACGCAGGAACCGCCGTCCGGATCGACCTCGAAGTAGCGGCGCTCGTCGAACACCGCGTAGTTGGGCAGTTCGCGCTTGCGGTAGGTGGCCTCGACCCGGCCGTCGCGCAGCACGCTGGCGGCGTTGTAGAGCACGCTGCCGGCCGATTCGGGCCAGCCGACCACCGCTACTATCCCGGTCGCCGCCTTCGCCACGTCCTTCAGCGCGGCCTCGCAGGCGGCTAGGAACGATGGCCGCAGCAGCAGGTCCTCCGGCGGATAGCCGCTGATCGCCAGTTCCGGGAACAGGACGATGTCGGCGCCGTACTCGTCGCGCGCCTCGCCGATCATCGCCGCGATCCGTTCGGCATTCCGCGCCACCGCGCCGACCGGGAAGTCGAACTGGGCCAGTGCGATGCGCAGGGAGTCCTTCATGGCGGAAGACCGGTCGTGGGATGCGACCCATGATACCGGCGCGGTGCGTGATGGCATCGGCACCGCCGCGTCGTGGGCTGGGCCCGTCTCCGGCCGGGGAAAAGCGTCGCGTCTGCAAGGGGGCTGGGGCGGCGGGTACGAATGTCCCCCGGCGTCGGCCCATGGCCGACGCCTCCTCCTTTATTTCGCACCCAAGGGCATTCGCACCCGCCGTTCCAGCATGGCGGTGGTTCCAGAAGCGGAGAACCAAGGATTTTGCCCTTCGCTTTCAAGCGTACGCCGGCAACCTGACAGCCCCGCCGCGGCCTGCAGCCGCGGCGGAGCCCGTCAGATCGCAGCCAGGCCAGTGATCGAGCTGAAGCTAAAGCCCCGCCTCCACCAATCCCGACTTCCCGCAGTCGGGCGAGAACCAAAAAGAAGGCCGCCCGGAGGCGGCCTTCTTCGTTTCGCAGTGCTGGACGCGGATCAGCCGCCCAGGCGGGCCTTGATCGCCGCGCCCAGGTCGCCCGGCGAGCGGACCGTGGTCACGCCCGCCGCTTCCATCGCCGCGAACTTGCCCTCGGCCGTGCCCTGGCCGCCCGACGCGATCGCGCCGGCGTGGCCCATGCGCTTGCCCGGAGGGGCCGAGGCGCCGGCGATGAAGCCCACGACCGGCTTTTTCACGTGCTGCTTGATGTACTCGGCGCCCTCTTCCTCGGCGCTGCCGCCGATCTCGCCGACCATGATGATGCCCTCGGTCTGCGGGTCTTCGTTGAACAGCTTGAGGCAGTCGACGAAGTTCAGGCCGTTGATCGGGTCGCCGCCGATGCCAATACAGGTCGACTGGCCCAGGCCCACGTCGGTGGTCTGCTTGACCGCCTCATAGGTCAGCGTGCCCGACCGGGAGACGATGCCGACCTTGCCCGGCTGGTGGATGTGGCCCGGCATGATCCCGATCTTGCACTCGCCCGGGGTGATGATGCCGGGGCAGTTCGGGCCGATCAGGACCACGTCGTCGTAACCCTTCAGCACGTTCTTGACCCGCAGCATGTCCAGCACCGGGATGCCCTCGGTGATGCAGACGATGACCTTGATGCCCGAGTCGGCCGCTTCCAGGATCGCGTCGGCCGCGAACGGCGGCGGCACGTAGATGACCGAAGCGTCGGCGCCGGTGGCCTTGACCGCGTCGGCGACGGTGTTGAATACCGGCAGGCCGATGTGGGTCTGGCCGCCCTTGCCGGGGGTGACGCCGCCGACCACCCGGGTCCCGTACTCGACCATCTGCTCGGCGTGGAAGGTGCCCTGCTGGCCGGTGAAGCCCTGCACGATCACCTTCGTGTTCTTGTTGATAAGCACGGACATGGTTTTAGTCCTTGTAGTTCGTATTGGGCGCCGGCTCCGGATACGCGGCATCGGCTGCGCCGATGCCCCGGGCCATGCTTCCAGATCCCCCGTCCCGCCGCGTCGCGGCGGGCCACCCCCTTGACCCAAGGGGGACGGGATCGGGATTCATGCCATCCGGACGCCGTCGAAAAAAGTTCAGGCGGCGACGGCGGCGACGGACTTCTTGGCGCCGTCGTTGATGTCGTCGGCGGGGATGATGGCCAGGCCGCTTTCCTTCAGCAGCTTCTTGCCCTCTTCCACGTTGGTGCCTTCCAGGCGCACGATCACCGGCACCTTGACGCCCACGTCCTTGACCGCGGCGATGATGCCCTCGGCGATCATGTCGCAGCGGACGATGCCGCCGAAGATGTTGACGAAGATCGCCTTGACCTTGTCCGAGGACAGGATCAGCTTGAACGCGGTGGCCACGCGCTCCTTGGTGGCGCCGCCGCCGACGTCGAGGAAGTTCGCCGGCTCGCCGCCGTTGAGCTTGATCACGTCCATGGTCGCCATCGCCAGGCCGGCGCCGTTGACCATGCAGCCGATGTCGCCGTCCATGGTCACGTAGTTGAGGTCGTGCTGGCTGGCCAGCACCTCGGTCTCGTCCTCCTGGCTCTTGTCGCGCATGGCGACGAGCTCGGGATGGCGGAAGCTGGCGTTGTCGTCGGAGTTGACCTTGCCGTCCAGCGCGTACAGGTCGCCGCTGTCCAGGATCGCCAGCGGGTTGAGCTCGACCAGCGACAGGTCCTTGTCGTTGAACAGCCGGTACAGCCCGGTCATGATCTTGACCAGCTGGTTGACCTGCCTGGCGTTCAGGCCCAGGGCGAAGCCGACGTTGCGCGCCTGGTACGGCTGCAGGCCCTCGACGAAGTCGACGTTGAGGGTCTGGATCAGGTGCGGGGTCTCGGCGGCGACCTTCTCGATCTCCACGCCGCCCTCGGACGAGGCGATGTAGGTGATCGACTTGCTGCCGCGGTCCACCAGCACCGACAAGTACAGTTCCTTGGCGATCTCGCCGGCCTCGGTCACCAGCACCTGGTTGACCGGCAGGGCCACGCCACCGGACTGGTAGGTGGCCATCTTCGTGCCGAGCATGCCAATGGCGGCATTCCAGACGTCGTCGGTGGTCTTGCAGAACTTGACGCCACCGGCCTTGCCGCGGCCGCCGGCGTGGATCTGGGCCTTGACCATCCACGGGCCGCTGCCCAGGGCCTTGGCCGCGTCGACCGCTTCAGCCGGGGTGGACGCGACGCGCCCTGCCGGGACCGGAATGCCGTATTCGGCAAACAGTTGTTTCGCCTGGTACTCGTGGAAATTCATGCTTCACCAGTGGGGGTGGGGACGACCGCCGGGCCGGCCGCGGATCCGGGCCGGAACGGCCGGGGGCTTGCGGGGCGGGGGCAATATTGTCGCCGACAAGGCCACGGCGGTGCAAAACGCCCGGCCCGCAAGCCCCGGATCGCCCCTGCACCGGGACCACGGCGTCCCCGGGACTGCCCCTATACTGGCCGCGCCGCGCCACGGGAGCCCCGGCTTGCCCCACGCTTCGCTCATCGACCGCCTCGAATCGATCCCCCGGCGGGAGCTGTATTTCTTCGGGCTGTACCGGGTGCTGGAAGCCGTGATCATGGCGGCGCTGGTGTTCAGCCCGATCGCAGAAGTGGTCGGCGAAGCGCGCAACCCGGCGCTCGGCGGCAGCGTGGCGGTGCTGTACATGGTGGCCGCGGTGGTCCTGCTGATGCTGGGCCGGATCGAACGCTGGCTGCTGCCGCTGGTGTTCGTCGGCACCTGCATCGACATCCTCGCCGCGACCCTGGCCACCCATGCCCTGCCCGCGGTCGCCGCCGGCATCGCGATGATGCTGCTGTTCAACGTGGCCGCCGCGGCCATGCTGCTGCCGCTGCGCTACGGCATGACCGTGGCGGTGCTGGCCAGCATCGCGCTGTGGCTGGAATACCTGTGGTCGACGATCGCCAGCGGCACCCCGCCGCGCTCGGCGGCCGAACTGTCGATGTTCATCACCAGCTACCTGGCCCTGGCCTGGCTGGCGCACCAGATCGGCCAGCGCGCGCGCTCCAGCCAGAAGCTGGCCGAGAAGCGCACCGCCGAGGTCGCCAACCTGGTGGAGATCAACGAACTGATCATCCGCCGCATGCGCACCGGCGTGCTGGTAGTGGATGTCGACAACCGCATCACCCTGGCCAACGAGGCCGCGTCCCTGCTGCTGGGCGAGAGCGGCGAGACCGGGAAGACCGAGCTGAACCATGCCGTGCCGGAACTGGCGCGGCGCCTGCAGCGCTGGCGCAACGGCTGGCAGGTGGACGACACCCCGCTGCAGCTGTTCCCGGACCAGCCGGAGGTGCAGCCGCGCTTCGCCCGGCTGCTGGCCGACAGCGACCTGACCCTGGTGTTCCTGGACGACACCACCGTCGTATCGCGCCGCGCCGAGTCGCTGACCCTGGCCGCGCTGGGCCGTTTCTCCGCCAGTCTGGCCCACGAGATCCGCAACCCGCTGGCGGCGATCAACTACGCGGTGCAACTGCTGGAGGAATCGCGCGACATCGACGAGGCCGACCGCCGCCTGCTGCAGATCATCCACCAGCAGTGCCTGCGCACCAACGGCATCGTCGAGAGCGTGCTCGGCCTGGCCCGGCGCGAGCGCGCCAACCCCGAGAACCTGGACCTGGGCGCGTTCGTGCGCCGCTTCGTCGAGGACTACCGGCAGACCCTGTCGATCGAGACCGACAGCCTGGAGGCGATCGTGCCGGCGCAGCCGGTCCAGGCCATGGTCGATCCCCGGCACCTGCAGCAGATCCTGACCGCGCTGGTCCACAACGCGCTCAAGTACGGCCGGATCATGGACGAGCCGGCGCGGGTGCGCCTGCGCGTGTTCCAGGACGGGCGCAACGCCTTCGTCGACATCCTCGACCGCGGGCCGGGCATTCCCGAGGGCGTGGCGGCGCAGCTGTTCCGGCCGTTCTTCACCACCTCCGAGCACGGCACCGGGCTGGGCCTGTACATCGCCCGCGAACTGAGCCGCGCCAACCAGGCCACCCTGGAATACGTGCCCGTTCCGGGCGGCGGCGCCTGTTTCCGGGTCGCGCTGCTTGGGCCCAACGCCATCCTCTCGATGTGACCGGGGTCACAAGACTTGGCCCATCCCCCTGAGTCGGCTATCTTTTCCGCATGAGCCCCAGCCGCAGTGCCCTGATCGTCGACGACGAACGCGATATCCGCGAACTGCTGGTGCTCACCCTCGGACGGATGGGCCTGCGGGTGGACACCGCGGCCAACCTGAACGAAGCCCGCGAACTGCTGGCCGGCAACCGCTACGACCTGTGCTTCACCGACATGCGCCTGCCCGACGGCAGCGGCATCGAACTGGTCGGGGAGATCGCGCGCAACCACCCGCAGACCCCGGTGGCGATGATCACCGCCTTCGGCAACATGGACCTGGCGGTGGAGGCGCTGAAGGCCGGCGCCTTCGACTTCGTCAGCAAGCCGGTGGACATCAACGTGCTGCGCGGCCTGGTCCGGCACGCGCTGGAACTGAACAACGCCGAGCGGCCCAAGCCGCCCCCGCCGCCGCCGGAACAGGCCAGCCGCCTGCTCGGCGATTCGACGGCCATGGCCACCCTGCGCTCGACCATCGCCAAGGTCGCGCGCAGCCAGGCGCCGGTCTACATCCTCGGCGAGTCGGGCGTGGGCAAGGAACTGGTCGCGCGCACCATCCACGAGCAGGGCGCGCGCGGCGCCGGGCCGTTCGTGCCGGTCAACTGCGGCGCGATCCCGGCCGAGCTGATGGAAAGCGAGTTCTTCGGCCACAAGAAGGGCAGCTTCACCGGCGCCCATGCCGACAAGCCGGGCCTGTTCCAGGCCGCCAGCGGCGGCACCCTGTTCCTGGACGAGGTCGCCGAGCTGCCGCTGCCGATGCAGGTCAAGCTGCTGCGCGCGATCCAGGAGAAGTCGGTGCGCGCGGTCGGCGCCTCGGGCGAAGTGCCGGTGGACGTGCGCATCCTTTCGGCCACGCACAAGGACCTGGGCCAGCTGGTCACCGACGGCCGCTTCCGCCACGACCTGTACTACCGGATCAACGTGATCGAGCTGCGCGTGCCGCCGCTGCGCGAGCGCACCGGCGACCTGCCGCAGCTGGCCAACGCGATCCTGCAACGGCTGTCGGCTGGCCAGGGCCGTCCGGCCCCGGAGCTGACCACCGCGGCGATGGCCGCCCTGGCCGGGTATGCCTTCCCCGGCAACGTGCGCGAACTGGAGAACGTGCTCGAGCGCGCCCTGGCCCTGGCCGACGGCGACAGCATCGACGCCGACGACCTGCACCTGCCGCAGGCCGCCGTCCGTAGCGGTGCCGCACCGGAAACGGCCACCGGCCAGCCGGCGGCCGCGGCCGAAGCGGTCATCGACCTGGACCCGGGCACCGGCGCCCTGCCCTCGTACATCGAGCAGCTGGAGCGCGCGGCGATCCAGAAGGCGCTGGAAGAGAACCGCTGGAACAAGACCCGCACCGCCGCGCAGTTGGGCATCACCTTCCGCGCGCTGCGCTACAAGCTCAAGAAGCTGGGGATGGACTGAGGCGGCGCATGGGCCGGATCGGTCCGGCGACGCGCCGGTACACCGCCCCGCCTTTGTAGGGGCCGGTCTTGCCGGCGACGCGACGCCTCGGCTCAGGCGACGCCCTCGTTGCTCCGACGTCCCGGTCGCCGGCAAGACCGGCTCCTACAGGATGCGTCCCATCCGGCGATAATGACGCATGAGCATGAGCCACTCGCCGAAGAAATCGCTGGGCCAGCACTTCCTGCATGAGCGCGCCTATATCGAGCGCATCGTCCAGGCCGTGGACCCCAGGCCGGGCGACCGCCTGGTCGAGATCGGCCCCGGCCAGGGCGCGATCACCCTGCCGCTGCTGCGCCGCCACGGCTCGCTGACCGTGATCGAGTTCGACCGCGACCTGGTCGGGCCGCTGGCGGCGATGGCCGAGGGCGTCGGCGAGCTGACCGTCGTCCACCGCGACGTGCTGCAGGTCGACTTCGCCGCGCTGGCCGCCGGTACCCCGATCCGCCTGGTCGGCAACCTGCCCTACAACATCTCCTCGCCGATCCTGTTCCATGCGCTGGACCATGCCGCCGCCATCCGCGACATGCACTTCATGCTGCAGAAGGAGGTCGTCGACCGCATGGGCGCCGCACCGGGCAGCAAGGTCTACGGGCGGCTGAGCGTGATGCTGCAGGCCTACTGCCAGGTGGTGCCCCTGTTCGTGGTGCCGCCGGGCGCGTTCCGGCCGCCGCCGAAGGTGGATTCGGCGGTGGTGCGGATGGTGCCGCGCGATCCGGCTACGGTCGGCATCCACGATCGCGCCCGCTTCGCCGACGTCGTCCGCGCCGCGTTCGGCCAGCGCCGCAAGACCTTGCGCAACGCCCTGAACGGCGTGTGCGACGCCGCCCAGTTCGAGGCCGCCGGTGTCAGCGCCGACGCGCGCGCCGAACAGATCGAGGTGGCGGCATTCGTCCGGCTGGCGAATGCGGGGAGCGCATAGGCTTCGCGCAAGCGCCTGTCGACGCGCCTGCGTACGCGGGGCCGCGGCGATACGTGCCTCTTCCTTTGTCCATGCCACCGAAGCGATGAACCCGACATTGCCGGAAGGCGCGGTATGCGCGGGGTATCGCGGCAAGCGGGCCATGGATGGCCCGCGACCCCGAGTGCGGGCAGGACGCCCGCCCGAGGGGAGAGCGATACCCCGCACATACCGCGGCTCCCTCCGGAGCCGGCGCCACCCGGTGCCTTGGCTTTGGCCGTAGCTTCGACTCTGGCTCGGCTTCGGCTTCGGCTTCGGCTTCGGAACGGATGATCCGGGTGCCCCGCTGCCGCCGGGAGCGCGTCGCCTCGGTCGTCACGGCCTTTTTGCTTACACTGTCGCCATGCAGCCCACGACGCCCTCGTATGCGATCGACGTGCAGGTGGATCCGCACTTCATGGCGGACCAGTCCGAGCCGGATGCCGGCCGCTACGTCTTCGCCTACACCATCCGCATCCACAACCGCGGCAGCGTCGCCGCGCGCCTGCTTGCACGGCACTGGTCCATCACCGACGGCAACGGCCACATCGAGGAGGTGCACGGCGACGGCGTAGTTGGCGAACAGCCCTGGCTGGAACCGGGCGAAGACTACGAATACACCTCCGGCGTGGTGCTGGAGACCGGCGACGGCGCGATGCAGGGACGCTACGACATGCTGGCTGCCGACGGCACCCGCTTCGACGCACCCATCGCCCCGTTCCTGCTGACCGTGCCACGGACGCTGCACTGAGGCCGCCGCGATGAGCATCTGGGCCATCGGCGACCTGCAGGGCTGCTACGACGCCACCCAGCGCCTGCTCGAACGGATCCGCTTCGACCCCGCCGCCGACACGCTGTGGTTCTGCGGCGACCTGGTCAACCGCGGCGGCCAGTCGCTGGAGACGCTGCGCCTGGTCCATTCGCTGCGCGAGCGCAGCGTCGTCGTGCTCGGCAACCACGACCTGTCGCTGCTGGCCGTCGGCGAGCGCGCGCCGGCCGAGAAGCGCAAGGTCAATCCCGACCTGCAGCGCGTGGTGCTGGCCGAGGACGCCGACGAACTGCTGGGCTGGCTGCGCCTGCAGAAGCTGGTGCATGCCGACCGCGGCCTTGGCTGGATGATGATCCACGCCGGCCTGGCCCCGCAGTGGACGACGCAGCAGGCCGAGCAGTACGCCGCCGAGGTCGAGCAGCAGCTGCACGGCGACGGCTACCGCGGCCTGCTGCGCAACATGTACGGCGACCGGCCGAGCTGGTCGCCGGGCCTGCGCGGCCAGGACCGCTGGCGGGCGACCATCAACTGGCTGACCCGCGCGCGCTATTGCGCTCCGCGCGGCCGCATCGCCATCGACGAGAAGGGTCCGCCGGGAACCCAGGCGCCGGGCCTGTATCCGTGGTACGAGGCGCCGGGCCGGGTGGAACGCGACCTGAAGATCGTCTGCGGCCACTGGTCGACGCTGGGACTGACGATCGCCCAGGGCATCCACGCCATCGACACCGGCGCGGTATGGGGCGGCAAGCTCACCGCGCTGCAGCTGGATTGCGACGAACTGCGCGTGGTGCAGGTGCCCGGCCGCGACGTGGCGGCGCTGCCGCCGCACTTGCGCAAGGAGTAGCGCACCCGCTGCCTCGGCCGGTGGATCGTGCGCTCCTGCGGCGACCGGCCCCGCTCCGTGCGCGGCGCCCAACCGCCCTGGCATCGACCTGATCCGCTGGCGCCGCTTTCCATGTAGGAGCCCGTCTTGCGGGCGACGCGAGGGCATCGCAACCACGGGCACGCCGCCCGTGCCGGCGGCGTCGCGTCGCCGGCAAGGCCGGCTCCTACAAAAGCGGCGGCGGGTCGACCGCATCCACGCGCCGATACTCGACGAACTCGAACGTGTGCGCATGCTTCGCGTCCACCGCATGCGCCTCCCGCGACAGCTCCCGCCACTGCGCGGCCGTCCAGGCCGGGAAGAACGCATCCGCGCCTTCCACCGCGGTGTCGACATGGGTCAGGTGCAGCACGTCCGCGCGCGGCAGCGCCAGCGCGTAGACCTCGCCGCCGCCGATCACGCACAGTTCGTCCGCACCTTCGGCAGTCGCCACAGAGGCCGCCTCGTCCAGCGAGGCCACCGCCCGCATGCCAGCGAACGGCGCCCGCCCTCCGCGGGTCAGCACCAGGTTCGTGCGGCCGGGCAGCGCGCGGCCGAGCGATTCGGCGGTTATGCGCCCCATCAGCACCGGCCGGCCCAGGGTCAGCGACTTGAACCGCCTCAGGTCGTCCGGCAGGCGCCATGGCAGCGCGTTGCCGCGGCCGATCGCGCGGTTGCGGTCCAGCGCGGCGACCAGCGAGATCCGCATGCTCAGACCGCGACCGGCGCCTTGATCGCCGGCGCCGGCGCATAGCCTTCGACGGCGATGTCGTCGTAGCCGAAGGCGAACAGATCGGTCACCGCAGGGTTCAAGCGCAGCGTCGGCAACGCGACCGGCGTGCGCGCCAGCTGCTCGCGCGCCTGTTCGTAGTGGTTCGAATACAGGTGCGCGTCGCCCAGCGTGTGCACGAAGTCGCCGACCTGCAGGCCGGTCACCTGCGCGACCATGTGGGTCAGCAGCGCATAGCTGGCGATGTTGAACGGCACGCCGAGGAAAATGTCGCCGCTGCGCTGGTACAGCTGGCAGCTCAGCCTGCCGCCGGCGACGTAGAACTGGAACAGGGTATGGCACGGCATCAGCGCCATCTTCGGCAGGTCGGCCACGTTCCAGGCGCTGACGATGAGCCGGCGCGAATCCGGATTGCGGCGGATTTCCTCGACCACCCAGCGCATCTGGTCGATCTCGCTACCGTCACCACCGCTCCAGCGGCGCCACTGCTTGCCATAGACCGGGCCGAGCTCGCCATCCGCATCGGCCCATTCATCCCAGATGCCTACCTTGTTGGCGGTCAGGTAGGCGATGTTGGTCTCGCCCTTCAGGAACCACAGCAGCTCGTGCACGATCGAGCGCAGGTGCAGCTTCTTGGTGGTGACCAGCGGGAAACCCCGCGCCAGGTCGAAGCGCATCTGCCAGCCGAACACGCTGCGCGTGCCGGTGCCGGTGCGGTCGGCCTTCTCCGTACCGTGCTCCAGCACGTGGCCGAGCAGGTCCAGGTACTGCCTCATTTCGGTTCTCCGGCAGGCTGCGGATGCAGCACCGGCGCGCGGTGCGAGCGCCACAGCAGGAACAGGCCCAGTGCGACCAGCGGCAGGCTCAGCACCTGGCCCATGGTCAGCCAGCCGAAGGCCAGGTAGCCCAGCTGCGCGTCGGGCACGCGCACGAACTCGACCGCGAAGCGGAAGCAGCCGTACAGCAGCGCGAACATGCCCGATACCGCGTAGCGCGGCCGCGGTTTGGAGGAGAACCACCACAGCACGCAGAACATCACCAGCCCCTCGAGGAAGGCCTGGTACAGCTGCGAGGGATGGCGTGCGAACGCGTCCAGCGCGCCAGCGTCGAACTGCGCCCGCAGCGCCGCCGGATCCAGGCTGCGGTACGGCTCGGGCAGGCCGCTGGGGAACACCACACCCCAGCCGGCTTCGGTGTACTTGCCCCACAGCTCGCCGCCGACGTAGTTGCCGATGCGGCCGAAACCCAACCCCGGCGGCACCAGCGGCGCGACGAAATCCATGGTGTCGAAGAAGTGCAGCCGGTGCCGGCGCGACCAAAGCCATGCCGCGACCAGCACGCCGATCAGGCCGCCGTGGAAACTCATGCCGCCATCCCAGACCCGGACCAGCATCAGCGGATCGCGCAGGAATTCGCCCAGGCCGTAGAACAGCACATAGCCCAGGCGTCCGCCGAGGACCACGCCCAGCATGGCGTAGAACAGCAGGTCGGAGAACGCGTTGGCATCCACCCCCGGCAGCCGGCCGGCGCGGACCCGGCGCCGGCCCAGCCACCACGCCGCCAGGAAGCCGAGCAGGTACATCAATCCGTACCAGTGGACCCGCAGCGGGCCCAGCGAGATGGCGATCGGATCGATCTGGTGCAGGACGATCATTGCGCGGCCCCGGGAACGAAGGCCCTATTGTGCCCGAGCGGGGGCCGCCGCAGGCGCGGGTGCCACGTCGCGGGATACAGCGCACGGCCCCTCCGGCCGGCGCGACCTGCCTTCTGTAGGAGCCCGTCTTGCGGGCGACACGGACGTCGGGATCATGAAGGAGTCGCCTGTGCCGACATGGCATGTCGCCCGCAAGACGGGCTCCTACAACAGCACCGGCCGGTCGGGCAGCTCGTCGCGGCCGGCACCGGTCGCCGGGAAATGCGCGGCCAGCAGGGTCGAGATCCGCACGATGCCGTCGACCACCGCGTCCTCCACTCCGCCCTGGCCGATGCCGTTCTCCACCACGTCGCACACCGCCTGCCATTCCGCCTCGGTCACGCGCCCCCGCAGGCCGCGGTCGGCGACGATCTCGATGGCCTGATCGGCCAGCAGCAGGTACAGCAGCACGCCGTTGCTGGCTTCGGTGTCCCACACCCTCAGCCGGGCGAAGACTTCGCCGGCGCGTTCGCGCGGCGTGGTGCCGGCCATCAAGGCCGCCACCGGCAGGCCCGCTTCGACCGCGAACACCACTTCCCCGTCGTGCAGGCGCTCGCCATCGGCGATGACGCCGGCGATGCGCTGCAGCCGGTCGGCCGGGAAGCGCAGGGCCGCCGAAGGCGCGAAGAAATGGTGCAGCCAGCGCGTCACCGATGCCATCACCAGCGGCCCGACGCCCCGCCGCCGCCGGACATCCCGCCGCCGCCCGACCAGCCACCGCCACCGCCGAGGCCGCCACCCCCACCCATTCCGCCTCCGCCGAATCCACCGCCGCCCCAACCGCCGCCGCCGAAGCCGCCGCCACCCCATCCGCCACGGCGCACGAAACGTCCGCCGCCGAACCCGGCCAGGCCGACCAGCAATCCGATCGCCGCGCCGGCCAGGCCCGCCAGGACGGCCGACGACACCAGCCAGGCCACGCCGCCGCCGGCCGCGGCCACCAGCGGCGCCCGCAGCGGCCGGGCGAGCCGCCCGAAGATCCCGCGCGCCACCTGCGCGACGACGAAGGCGATGAACAGCGCCGGCAGCCACAGGCCACCACCCTGGCCTCCATCCGCGGCGGTGTTGCGGCTCACCGGCGCCGGCAGCGGTTCGCCGTCGACCAGCTTGACCAGGACCGCGGTGGCGTCCTCGATCCCGCCGCCGAAATCGCCCGTGCGGAACTTCGGCACCAGGTACTCCTGGATCACCCGGTTGGCCACCGCGTCGGGAATCGCGCCCTCCAGCCCGTAGCCGGTCTCGATCCGCACCGCGCGGTCGTCCTTGGCCACCAGCAGCAGCACGCCATCGTCCACGCCCTTGCGGCCCAGTTTCCACTGTTCGAACACGCGCACCGCGTACTGCTCGATGCTGTCCGGTTGGGTGCTGGGCACGATCAGCACCTGCAGCTGGCTGCCCTTGCGCTGTTGCAGCGCCCGCGCCTGCGCGTCCAGGCGCTGCACGGCGGCCATGTCTAGGGTGCCGGTGGTGTCGACCACCGGCGCGTCGAGCGCGGGGATGGCCGCTTCCGGGGCAGGCTGCGCCCCGGCCGGCGGCACGACCGCGGCCAGCACGCAGGTCAGCAGCAGCCACGGGCCGCAAAGGCTCAGCAGTACGCGCATGGCGCCGGTGCCGGCTTCAGTCGGCCGGCGCGGGTTGCGGCGGGCTCTGCGGCGGCGGCGCGGCCGGCGTGGCGCCGAAGTCCACGTCCGGCGCCTTCCGGATCTGCGCTTCGTTCTCCACGGTGAAGTTCGGTTTCTCGCCGTAGCCGAAAACCTTGGCGATGACCAGCTGCGGGAACGAGCGGATGAAGGTGTTGTAGTCCTGGACGGTGGCGATGTAGCGGCCGCGGGCCACCGCGATCCGGTTCTCGGTGCCTTCCAGCTGCGCCTGCAGGTCGCGGAAGGACTGGTCGGCCTTCAGCGTCGGGTAGTTCTCGCTGACCACCAGCAGCCGCGACAGCGCCGAGGACAGTTCGCCCTGCGCGGCCTGGAACTGCTGCAGCGACGCCAGATCGTCGGCGTTGACCTGCAGCTGGCCGACCCGCGCGCGGGCCTCGGTCACCTGGGTCAGCACCTGGCTCTCGTGCGCGGCGTAGCCCTTGACCGTGGCGACCAGGTTCGGTACCAGATCGGCGCGGCGCTGGTACTGGTTGAGCACCTCCGACCACCCGGCCTTGACCGCTTCGTCCTTCTGCTGGATCGCGTTGTAGCCGCAGCCGGACAGCATCGCGGCGGCGGCAATGGCGGCCAGCACGGCCGCGCACCTGCGGAAGATCCCTTGCATGGCCCTGCTCCTGTGGCGCCGGCGGCCGGCCCGGGGCATTGCAGCACCGCCCCGGAGACCGCGCAAGCAGCCTGCCGCGGCGGTCTCCACGCGAGGTTCAGCCGCGCATCACCATTCGCCGGCACCCGCCACTCGCCTGCGCGCGGCGCGCCGGCGCATCAGCAGGTTCAGCGTTTCCACCAGCACCGAGAAGGCCATGGCGAAGTAGATGTACGGCTTGGGCACGTGCAGCGCGAAGCCGTCGAGGATCAGGACCACGCCGATCAGCAGGATGAAGGCCAGCGCCAGCATCTTGATGGTCGGGTTGGCGTCGATGAAGCGGCCCAGCGGGTTGGCCGCCAGCAACATGATCGCCACCGCCAGCAGGATCGCGAAGATCATCACCGGGATGTGCTGGGCCATGCCCACGGCGGTGATCACCGAGTCCAGCGAGAACACGATGTCGATCACCGCGATCTGCGCGATCACCACCCAGAACACCTGCGAACTCTTGGTCGTGCGCGGGTCCTCGTCCTCGCCGCCGGAGATCAATTCGCGGATCTCCATCGTGCCCTTCACCAGCAGGAACAGGCCGCCGAGGATCAGCACCATGTCGCGGATCGAGAAGCCCATGCCGTAGACGTTGAACAGGTCGTGCTGCATGCGCGCCAGGAACGCCAGCGAGACCAGCAGCGCGATGCGGGTCACGCAGGCCACCGCGATGCCGAACTTGCGCGCGAATGCGCGCTGTTCCTCGGGCAGCCGGCCGACGGCGATCGAGATGAACACCAGGTTGTCGATGCCCAGCACGATTTCCAGCGCGCTCAGGGTCACCAGGATCAGCCAGACGTTCGGGTCGGCCAGGAATTCCAGATTCATCGCATCAGTCCTTCACTTCACTACATGTTTCAAAACAGCCGCGGGCCGAGCACCAGGCCCCAGCACAGCAGCACGTTCACCATCAGCACGAACACCGCCGCCGAGCCCATGTCCTTGGCCCGGCCGGCCAGTTCGTGGTGCTCGGCGCCGTAGCGCTCGATCACCGCCTCCACCGCCGAGTTCAGCAGTTCGGCCGACAGCACCAGCACCATCGAGCCGATCAACAGCGCCCGCTCGATCCCGTCGGCGCCGAGCCACAGCGCCAGCGGCGCCAGGACCACGAACAGATAGATCTCCAGGCGGAACGAGGATTCGTGCAGCCAGGCGGCGCGCAGACCCTGCAGCGACCACTGGGTCGCCTTGAGGATGCGCCCGGGGCGGCGCGGCAGGTGCCCGGTCTCGTCGGCCACGGCTCAGGCATCCGCCGCGGCGCACACACGGCCAGGCCGGGCACGGGACGTCGTGGGCGGAAGGAGCGACGGCGACATTGCGGGATCGGGCGGCGACGGATTGCAGATTTTGCCACAGCGGGCGGCCTGGCCCCGCACGGAGGCGTGGAACCGGGCCTCGCAGGAGCCCGTTGCCCGGACGGCGCGGGCACCGAAACACGAGGACATCGCCGGCACCCGCGATGCCGGGGCGCCGGCAACACCGGCTTCTGCAAATACCGCTGCGGCGCCCTGTAGGAGCCCGTCTTGCGGGCGACGCGAGGGTGCGCACGAGGACGCCGCCTGTACCGACGGCGTCGGGTCGCCGGCAAGGCCGGCTCCTACAGGCGCGACGCCCGCAGCGCCTGCTGCTCGACCAGGGTCAGGGCCACGTTGTCGCGCAGGTAGGCCGGCTCGACCCGCTCGGGGGCCAGCGCGCCGCCGCGGGCGAACACGATGGCCGCCAGCCGCGCCAGGTCGGCCGCACGCGGCAGCGCGGCGGGATCGACACGCTCCAGTATCGGCCTCAGGCGCCGGGCCAGCAGGCCGTCGGACGCGGCCAAGCCGGTGCCCACGCCCTGCCACTGGCGTTTGTGTCCCGGCGGCAGTTCGACGGCATCCGGGGCCAGCACCCGCTCGGCATCCAGCGCGACCAGCACATCGCCCTCGCGCTGGAAGGCACCGGCGTAGACTTCGCCCATGCGCGCATCGATCGCGGCCAGGATGCATGCCGGACCCTGCACCGGTGCACCGGCGGCGAGCACCGCCAGGGTCGAAACCGGCACCACCGGCCGGTCCAGCGCCAGCGCGATCCCCTGGGCCAGGGCAATGGCCAGCCGCACCCCCGTGAACGCGCCCGGGCCGCGCCCGACCGCCACCGCATCCAGCTGCGTGCGCGCCACCCCGGCCTCGGCCAGCAGCGCGTCGGCCCACGGCAGGGCCAGTTCGGCATGCCGCCGCGGCGCGACCTCGAAGCGCTCGCGCACTTCCCCGTCCAGGTACAGCGCGACCGAACAGGCTTCGGTGGCGGTTTCGAAGGCGAGCAGTTTCATGCGCGGAGCCGGCGGCAAGGACCGGACAAGGTTAAACGATGCCCGCCTCCGGCCACGCCCGGCGCGGCGCCGCAGATGCGGCTTGTCAACACGCGCGGCTCCCCGGACTCGCCTGGGCGGGCACGCATCCCGCGGCTCACCGTCCAGGCGTCGGCGCGCCCGTCTTTCCTCCACCTCCTGTCTCTTCGCACCGCTCGTGTCGAACGAAGCCACGTCCCCAACGCACCGCCGCGGCTCCGTCCGAAGCCGGCCAGCCACCGCTCCCGGGCTTCCGCTTCCGCTTGGAATTGCGGCTGCGGTTGCGACGAGTGATCGCCCCGTCGTGAAGCTCGCCGACAATCCCCTAGCCGCGGGCGAAGAACGCCTGCACGTCCTCGATCCGCCGGGTCACGCCGAAGTCCGGCAGCGACTGCATGAACACCCGTCCGTACGACTTGCCGGTCAGGCGCGGATCGCACAACACCAGTACGCCGCGGTCGGTCTCGCTGCGGATCAGCCGGCCCACGCCCTGCTTGAGCGCGATCACCGCCTGCGGCAGCTGCTCGTCGCGGAACGGATTGCCGCCGCGGCGGCGCACCGCCTCCAGCCGCGCCTCGAACACCGGATCGTCCGGCGCCGCGAACGGCAGCTTGTCGACCACCACCACGCTCAGCGCGTCGCCAGCCACGTCCACGCCCTCGCGGAAACTGGCCGAGCCCAGCAGCACGCCATTGCCCGACTCGCGGAAACGCCGCAGCAGTTCGGCCTTGGGCGCCTCGCCCTGCACGAACAGCGGCCACGGCCCGCCGCGCAGCGCCTCGGCCGCCTCGCGCAGCGCGCGGTGCGAGGCGAACAGCAGGAATGCGCGGCCACCGGAGGCCTGCAGCACCGGCCGCACCGCCTCCAGCATCGCCGCGCCGAACTGGCGCGTGTTCGGCTCGGGCAGGTCGCGCGGCAGATAGCACAGTGCCTGCCGTGGCCAGTCGAACGGACTGGGCTCCAGCAATGTGTCCGGGTCGAACAGGCCCAGCTTGCGGCCCACGTGCTGGAAACCGCCGCCCACCGCCAGCGTGGCCGAAGTGAAGATCCACGCCGCGCGCGACTGCTCGCGGTGCTGGCGCAGAGGCGCCGACACGTCCAGCGGCGTGCGCTGGCAACGGAAGCCGCGCGCGCTCAGTTCGTACCAGTAGACCTCGCCGCCGCGCGCGGCGGCAGTGGCCAGCTGCGCGGAATCGAGCGCGCTCCCGCCTTCACCTGCTCCGGTACCGGCTACGGCATCCACCACGGTCTCGCCCAGGTCATCGCCATCGCCGTCGTCGAACGCGTCCGAAGCCACGCCACCGTCGCGCCACCGCTCCAGCCGCTCGCGCAGGTCGCGGGCGCGCGCCGCGCAGGCGTCGAAGCCGGGCGAGGTCGCGGCCAGCGGCGTCAGCGCGTCCTCCAGCGCGGCCAGCGCGTCGGCCAGCACATCGAAACCGTCGGCCACCGCCGGCAGGGTCAGCGCGCGGTAGCGGGTGCCGCGCGGCGGCAGCGCTTCCATCGCCGCGCGCAGTTCGCGCAGCGCCTGTTCCAGCGCGCGCACCGGCGCCTGGACCACCGCCAGCGCGCCGGTGGTCTGCTTGCATTCGGCCACGCAATCGCGCCCCAGTTCCTGGATCTGGCGCATGCCGAAGCCTTCGCCGAAGAAACTGGCGGCCAGTTCGGGCAGCTGATGGGCCTCGTCGATCACGAATGCCTGGGCGCCGGGCAGGATCTCGCCGAAGCCTTCCTGCTTGAGCGCCAGGTCGGCCAGCAGCAGGTGGTGGTTCACCACCACCAGGTCGGCCGCCTGCGCCCGCTGCCGCGCCTGCACCACGAAGCATTCGTCCCAGAACGGGCATTCGCTGCCCAGGCAGTTGTCGACGGTGGAGGTGACCAGCGGCAGCAGCGGCGAATCGTCGGCCAGGCCTTCGAGCTCGGCCATGTCGCCGGCGCGGGTGCGGCCGCTCCAGGCGACGATGCGCTGGAACTGGGTCGCCTGTTCCGGGCTGGAGAAACGCGCGTCGCCTTTGGCCTGCTCCATGCGATAGCGGCACAGGTAATTGGCGCGCCCCTTCAGCAGCGCGCTGCGCAGGCCGGTGCCCAGCGCCTCGCGCACGCGCGGCAGGTCGCGGTGGTAGAGCTGGTCCTGCAGCGCGCGGGTGCCGGTCGAAACGATCGTCTTCAGCCCGGACAGCAGCGCAGGCACCAGGTAGGCGTAGGTCTTGCCGGTGCCGGTGCCGGCCTCGGCCAGCAGCACCTCGCGCTGGTCGATCGCCTCGGCCACCGCCGCGGTCAGGCGCTGCTGCGCCGGACGCACGGCGAAGCCTTCGACGCGCTCGGCGAGCGCACCGCCTTCGCTGAGCGCTTCGCGACTGGCATGGGCAAGCCGGGACATGGAGGAAGTCGCCTCGGGGCGCGTGGACGCATCGCCGGCCCTGGCGCGCACCGTGGTGCGCAGGCCGCGCCCGCGCCTACATCCGCTTCAGGCCGGGCACCGTGCAGGCGCCGATCTGGGCTTTGGCCGACGCAGCGTTCTCCGCCTGCCCGCGCGCCAGCGCCGACTGCTCGATCGTGGCCCAGTGGCGACGGCATAGCGGGCCGACCTTGGAGCCGAGTTCGAGCGCGCGCCGGGCCAGCGTGTCGGCGCGGTCGTACTGGCCTTCGAGCAGCGCCACTTCGGCGCGCTCCTGCAGCACGGCCGGATCGTCGGGGACGATCAGCAGGGCCTGGTTGAGCGCGTCGGCCGCGGTGACGGCGTCGCCGGCCGCGCGGGCCCGCGCAGCCTTCTCGCGCAGGTCGGTGACCTGCGGATCGCGCAGCGGCTGCACGTTCAATTCGGTGTCGTCCACGCCGGCGGCGGCGTCGATCGCGGCCAGCCGCTGTTGCGGCGTGGGTCCGCTCGGCGGCGAAGGGATCGATGCCGTCGGCGCACACGCGGACAGCAGCAGGCACAGTGCGGCGGCGGCCGCTTGGCGGGGGGAGAGGTCCATGCCGGCCATTATGGCGCAGGCGGCGTGGCGGGCTGGGCCGGCGGATCGGCCGGTGCCGCTCCGGCGGGCCGGTCGCGGCCGAACAGGCGCTGCCAGAAGCCTTCGCCCGACTGCACCTCCTGGCCACCGGCGGCGGGATTCCCGTATTCCGGCGCGCACGGCGCGTACGCCGGCGCGGCGCCGGCCACGAACGGGAAGCGGCGCGCACCGGGACAGTCGGCGTCGGTCGCATAGGACCCCTGCGGCTGCACCCATTGCCAGTCCAGGCCCTTGCCCGGCACACGCAGCGGCGAGCTGGGCAGGCGCGAGAACAGCCCGGACCAGATCCGCATCGCGCCGGTGGCGCCGTACAACCCGGTCTGCTCGTTGCGGTCGTTGCCCATCCACACCACGGCCAGGTGGTCGCCGGTGTAGCCGGCGAACCAGCTGTCGCGGCCGTCGTTGCTGGTACCGGTCTTGCCGGCCGGCGACAGCCGGCCCAGCCCATCGGCCAACAGGCGGCGGCCGGTTCCGTCGCTGACCGCCTGCTGCAGGGCGATGGTGACCAGGTTGGCGGCGATCGAATCGCCTTCCTGCGCCGGCGCCGGCGCGGTGTCGTAGCGCTTGAGCAGCCGGCCGCCGGGATCGAGCACCCCGCGGACCGCGCGCAGCGGCTGGATCTGGCCGCCGGAGGCGAGGAACTGGTACAGCTGGGCCATCGCGTAGGGGCTCTGGTCGGTCGAGCCGAGGATCAGCGAGGGATTGGGCTGGGCCTCGATTCCCGCCAGCACCTTCACCAGCTGCGCCAGCCGCTCGGGGCCGACCTGCATGCCGACGCGCACCGTGGCCTGGTTGTAGGAACGGGCCAGCGCATCGACCAGGCGCACCGTACCGTGGCTGCTGTTGTCGGAGTTGTCCGGCGACCAGGTCTTGCCGCGCGCCAGCTGCACCGTGACCGGCGTGTCCTCGACGAAACTGGCCAGCGAGAAGCGCTGCGGCTGCGCCAGCGCCAGCAGATAGACGTAGGGCTTGAGCAGCGAACCGACCGGGCGCCTGGCCTCCACCGCGCGGTTGAACCCGGGGTTGGCCACTTCGCGGTCGCCGACCACGGCCAGCACGTCGCCGGCATGCACGTCGGTGACCACCACGCCGGCCTGCAGCGGCGGACGTTTGCCGGTCTGCAGCGCTTCGGCCGCGCGCATCACCGCGCCTTCGGCATAGGCCTGCGCCGAAGGCGACATGCCGGTCAGCACGGTCAGGCCGGCGCCCTGCAGCGCGGCCTCCGGGTAATCGTTGGCCAGCTGCCGGCGCACCAGGTCGATGTAGGCGGGGAAGCGGTTGGCCGCGGCCACGCCGGGTTGTTTCGTCACTCCCAGCGGGGCGTTGCGCGCGCGCTGGTACTCGGCGTCGTCGACCAGGCCGGTGGCGTGCAGCATCGACAGGGCGACGTTGCGCCGTTCCAGCGCGCGCTCCGGGTGCCGGCGCGGGTCGTAGTAGGACGGCCCCTTCACCAGGCCGATCAGCAGCGCGGTCTGCTCGGTGCTCAGTTCGTCCAGGTCGCGGCCGAACCAGAGCTCCGCGCCGGAGGCCACGCCATGGATCGCCTGGCCGCCGCGCTGGCCCAGGTAGACCTGGTTGAGGTAGGTCTCCAGGATCGTACGCTTGTCGTAGCGCGATTCGAGGATGATCGCGTATAGGATCTCGTTGAACTTGCGGGTGTAGGTCTGCTCCTTGCCGATCCCGAGCAGGCCGCTGCGCGCCAGCTGCTGGGTCAGCGTGCTGGCGCCCTGGCGCTTCTCGCCGGCGAGCAGGTTGACCCAGGCCGCGCGCGCCATGCCCGACAGGTCCACGCCGTGGTGGTGGGCGAAGTCGCGATCCTCCACCGCCTGCAGGCCGGTGACCAGCAGCTCGGGGACCTCCTCGATGCGGACCAGGCGCCGTTCTTCCTGGCGCTGGCCGTACAGTGTCGCGATCCGCGCCGGATCCAGCCGTGCGGCCTTGACCGCCTGGCGCGTCTGCGCGTCGCGGAGGCCGGCCACGCGACCGCCGGAAAGCGTGACTTCGATCCGCCGCGCCGGCACCTCGCCGTCGACGTCCATGTAGCCGCGGCTGGCAATGATGAAGCGGCCGCCGTCGGCGTGATAGCTGCCTGCACGCTCTCCCGCGTCGTCCTCCAGATAGCCGGCCGCGTCCAGCTCGGTCTTCAGCGTGCTGGCATCCATCGCCAGCTGCGGGCGCAGCGGCAGCGGGCGCGCATAGACGCGGGTCGGAATCTGCCACTGCAGCGCGGCGAAGCGCTCGCTGACCTGGTGGTTCAGGTACAGGGTGTACGGCACCAGGAATCCGGCGGCCAGCGCGGCTGCAGCCAATAGCGCGGTCAGCAGGTGGCGACGCCAAGCCTGACGGCCGCCATCATCGTCCTCGAAGTCTTCGATGTCGTCCGGCTCGTGGCGTCGGGGCACTGGAATGCGAGAATGCGGAGTCGGCCGAGTCTAGCGCAGCCGTCCGGGGAGGATGCCTCGCCCCGTCCCGTTCCCTTCAGTTGGAGTTGCAACAGGATGACCCACCGGCTGGCCGACGTGCGCTACTGGTACATGCGCGCGCGGGCCCTGCTGCACCGGGGGACGGCCAGCCTGCGCACGCGCGGCTGGCGCGCGACCTGGGAACGCGCCGTGCTGCAGTTCCGCCCGGCCCCGGCCGGCGCGGGCGCCGCGTTGTACCTGCCCGAGCCGGCGCCGTTCGCGCCGTTCGCCGTGCCGTCCAGCGCCGAACCGCGGGCCAGCATCGTGATCCCGGTCTACGGCCACTGCGCCGCCACGCTCGCCTGCCTGCGCGCGCTGGCCGCCCATCCGCCCGTCGTCCCCTGCGAGGTCATCGTGGTCGACGACGGCAGCAGCGACGCGACCGCCGCATGCATGCCGCAGATCGCCGGCCTGCGCTACCACCGGCGCGCCGCCAACGGCGGCTTCATCGCCGCCTGCAACGACGGCGCGGCGCTGGCCCGCGGCGAGTACCTGGTCCTGCTCAACAACGACACCATTCCCCAGCCCGGCTGGCTGGATGCGCTGCTCGACGCCTTCCGGGTGCATCCGGACGCGGGGCTGGCCGGTGCCCAGCTGCTGTATCCCGACGGCCGCCTGCAGGAAGCCGGCGGAGTCGCGTTCGCGGACGGCTCGACCTGGAGCTACGGGCGCTTCGAGTCGCCCGACGACCCGCGCTACGCCTACCTGCGCGACGTCGATTACTGTTCCGGCGCGGCGCTGGCCATCCCGCTCGCGCTGTTCCGCGGGCTCGGCGGGCTGGACGCCCGCTACGCGCCGGCCTACTACGAGGACACCGACCTGGCCTTCGCCGTCCGCGCCGCCGGCCATCGCGTGGTCTACCAACCCGCCAGCCGCGTGGTGCACGACGAGGGGACCACCGCCGGGACCGACACCGGCCACGGGGTGAAGGCGTTCCAGGTGCGCAACCGCGGGAGATTCGCCCGCAAGTGGCAGGCGCAGCTGCAGGCGCATCCGGATCCGGCCACGGTGCCGGGTCCCGTCACCGTGCATGGCGACGCGCGCCAGATCCTGGTGATCGATGCCCTGACCCCGCAGCCGGATCGCGACTCCGGTTCGCTGCGCCTGTTCAACCTGCTCGACCTGCTGGTCCGCTCCGGCGCGCACGTGGTGTTCATCGCCGCCAACCACGAACGCATCGAACCCTACACGCAGCGGTTGCAGGCTCTGGGCGTGGAGGTCTGGTACGCACCGTTCCTGCGCGGCGGAATGCCGGCCTGGCTGCGCACCCACGGCGCGCGTTTCGACGTGGCGATGGTCAGCCGCTACTACGTGGCCGGCGAACTGCTGCCGTTGCTGGCGCACCACGCGCCCCGGGCGCGGCGCATATTCGACACCGTCGACCTGCACTACGTGCGCGAGCGCCGCGGTGCGGAACTGGCCGGCGACGACGCCGGCCTGCGCGCGGCCGAAACCACCCGCCGCCTGGAACTGGACGCGATCGCGCGCGCCGACATCACCCTCGTGGTCAGCGAGGCCGAGCGCGCGCAGCTGGCGCGCGATGTTCCGGACGCGCACGTCGAACTGCTTTCCAACCTGCACCGGGTGGCCGGACCGGGATTGCCGTTCGACCAGCGCAGCGACCTGGTCTTCGTTGGCGGTTTCCGCCATCCGCCCAACATCGACGCGGTGCTCTGGTTCGCGCGCGAGGTGTTTCCGCGCATCCGCGAACGCCTGCCGGACGCGCGTTTCCACTGCATCGGCGCCGAACCGCCGGAGGCGGTGGCGGCGCTGGCAACGACTCCCGGCATCGTCGTGCACGGGCACGTCCCCGACATCGTGCCGTGGATGGACGGCGCGCGCGTGGGCGTGGCGCCGCTGCGCTACGGGGCCGGGGTCAAGGGCAAGGTCAACCTGAGCATGGCCCATGGGCAACCGGTCGTGGCCACCTCCTGCGCGGTGGAGGGCATGCACCTGCACGACGGAGTGGACGTGGCGGTGGCCGACGATGCGGCCGCGTTCGCCGATGCGGTGGTCGCGCTCTACCAGGACCGGGAACGCTGGGACCGGCAGGCCCGCGCCGGGCTGGAGAACATCCTGCGGCATTTCTCGCCGGACGCGGCAGCCGCGACGGTGCGGCGGGTGTTCTTCGACTGAGCCGCGCCGCGGGCGCTCAGGGCGTCGCGGCGCGGGCGCGCTCCAGTCGCGCGGCGAAGTCGTCGAGCCCCGGCGTCGCCGGATCCAGCCCGCGCGCCGCGGCCAGTGCGCGCATCGCCACGTCCAGTTCGCCGGCACGCAGGCGCTCTTCGCCGACCGCCAGCCAGCGCTGGGCCAGCCGCTGGCGCGTGGCGGCCAGCGCCGGGTCCGCCGGCGCCAGCGCCTGCCAGGCATCGTGGCAGTCCTGCGCGGTGCGCAGGCGGTTGTCGCGCAGGGCCTGCTCGACGCAGGCAGCGGCCGCGTCGCGCATCCGCGTGGCGGCCGTGCGCACCGCCGGATCCTGCGGCGCCAGCGCCTGCGCCGCGCGCAACCGGTCGTAGGCGCTGGCGCCGGGCGGCTCGATCCAGTCGCCGCGCCGCATCGCCTGCTCGAAGCCGTCCAGCGCACGCCGCAACGCCGCGGGCGACGCGCCTGCCGGGGCCTTGCCCAGGCGCGCGGCCGACAGGCGCGCGCGCTCGAGGACACGGCCGGCCTCGTCCACTTCCGGCGCGGCCGCGCCCAGCGATCGCGCCAGCGCCAGCGACCGGTCGGCCGCGTCGAACCGGTAGTCGGCGGCCAGGCGCCGCGCTTCGGCGGCCAGGGCCAGCGCGGTGCGGCGGGCGCCCTGGACCACGGCCGGATCGTCCGGTGCGACTTCGTGCAGCTGCCCGAAGGCGGCCGCAGCCGCCTCCAGGCGACCCGCCCGTTGCTGCGCCACCGCCCGCACCACCCGCGCAGCCAGTGCCCGGGAATAGTCCGCTTGCAGTGCCGGCAGTTGCGGATGGCCGGGGTCGTGCCGCCGCGCCAGCGCCAGCCAGCGCGTCGCCGCGGCCAGGTCGCCGGCCTGCAGCGCGCGCGGGACGCGTTCGAGCAGCAGCGACAGCGCATCCTCGCGGCCCTCCAGCGCAGCGGTGTCGCCCGGCGCCAGCGCCAGCCACTGCGCGTACAGCGGCAGGGCGGCTTCGGCGTCGCCGGCCGCCAGCACCGCCTCGGCGCGGCCCTGCAACGCTGGCAAATCGATGCCGGCGACCTCGGCCTGGCGCAGTCGCGCCGCCGCGGCTTCGACCTGGGCGCGCGGTACCTGCAGGTCCGTGGCCAGCTGCAGCCAGCGCCGCGCCTCGGCATGCCGTCCCGCGCCAGTCGCCTGCCGCGCCCGCGCCAGCGCCGCTTCGCCGACCCGTGCCAGCCCCGCGCGCGCTTCGCCACGATCACTGTCCAGCGCCTGCGCGGCCTCGAATTTCTGCCGCGCGCCCCGCCCGTCGGCCTGGTCGAGCCGGCCCGCCGCCAGCGCCGCATCGCCCTCGGCCAGCAGGCGCTCGATCCGTGCCTGCGGCCACAACCGTTCGGCCAGGGGCTGGCGCAGCATGGCCAACGCCACGACCAGCAGCACCGCTGTCGCCAGCGCCCACGGCCAGTACCGGCGCCAGCCGGTTTCCGGCCGCTGCCGCTGCGGGCCGTTGCGGGAGGGCATGTTCACCACGGGGAGGACGGCTTCACCGCGGCAGCTTAGCGTGGCCCGGCGCAGGTACCGTCAGCTGCCGCGCTGCGCCGGCGCCAGCGCCGGAAACGCGAACGGCCCGCGCAGGGCGGGCCGTCCAGGAAACAGCAGGCTGCGGATGCGCGGCGTGCGTCTCAGTCGTCGCCCTTGGACAGGTCGTCGTCGGCGACCACCTCGGCGGCGGCCCACTCCAGCGCTTCGCGCTCGGCGCGTTCGCGCTCGGCCTTCTCGACCTCGTCGATCAGGGCGTTGTCGATGGTGCGGGCGGCGATCTCGCGCAGGGCCAGCACGGTCGGCTTGTCCTCGCTCTCGCTGTTGTCCAGCGTGGCCGGCACGCCGTTGGCCAGCTGGCGGGCGCGCTTGGAGGCCATCATGACCAGTTCGAAGCGGTTGTCGACCACTTCCAGGCAATCTTCGACGGTGATACGGGCCATAGGGGTTCCAGGCGACTGCGGTCGCCGCTCAGTAAGGGGGGATCGGGCGCGGAGTTTACGCCGGCGCCCGGGCGCGGGGCAAGCCTCCAGGCTGAACGATCCTTTGCAATCAATCGGTTAGGACAGCGCCCCTGCCGGCCTCCCGGCCGCTTCGGGCCTGCCGATGGCCGCTCTTGCAGGAGCCGGTCTTGCCGGCGACGCGAGGGCGTCGGCACAAACGAGGTCCTCATGGTTCCGATGCCCTCGCGTCGCCGGCAAGACCGGCTCCTACAAAGTCCCGCCATCCGGCGCCAGCAACGCTTCGATCAGCGCCCCGTGCCGCGCCTGCTGCTGGGCCCGGCGCAGTCGGCTGGCGGTGAACACCGCGCACATCTCGTCCACCGCGGTGTCGAACACCTCGTTGACGACCACGTAGTCGAACTCGGCGTAGTGCGACATCTCCTCGCGCGCGGCCGCCAGCCGCTGTGCGATCACCGCCTCGCTGTCCTGGCCGCGGTGGCGCATGCGCTGCTCCAGCGCCTGCCGCGACGGCGGCAGGATGAACACGCTGACCGCGTCGGGCACCTTGGCCCGCACCTGCAGCGCGCCCTGCCAGTCGATCTCCAGCAGCACGTCGTGGCCTGCGGCCAGCTGCGGCTCCACCGACTGCCGCGCCGTGCCTTTCCAGTCGCCGTGCACGCGGGCGTACTCGAAGAAGTCGCCGGCATCGATCATCCGCTGGAATTCGTCCGCCGAGACGAAGTGGTAGTGCTGCGCGTGGCGCTCGCCCGGGCGCGGCGCACGCGAGGTGAACGAGATCGACAGGCGGATGTGCGGATCGCGCGCCAGCACCGCGTTGACGATGCTGCTCTTGCCCGCACCCGAAGGCGCGGCGACGACGAAAAGGGTGCCGCGCATGCTCATTCGATGTTCTGCACCTGTTCGCGGACCTGGTCGATCAGCACCTTCAGTTCGACCGCGGCGGCCGAAGTGCGCGCGTCCACCGACTTGGAGCCCAGGGTGTTGGCCTCGCGGTTGAATTCCTGCAGCAGGAAATCCAGGCGCCGGCCGACCGGCTCGCGCTGGCCGAGCACGCGGCGGATCTCGACGATGTGGCTGGACAGCCGGTCCAGTTCCTCGTCCACGTCCAGCTTCTGCAGCCACAGCACCAGCTCCTGCTCGGCGCGGCCCGGGTCGACCGGGTGCGGCAGGTCGGCCAGGCGCGCGGCCAGCTTGGCGCGCTGGCCCTCGCGGATGGCCGGGATGAGTTCGCGCACCTGGCCGGCGATGCGCTCGATCGCGTCCACGCGCTCGGAGATGGCGGCGGCCAGCTTGGCGCCCTCGCGTTCGCGCGCGAGCACGAATTCGTCCAGCACCTGGTCCAGCAGCGCCAGCGCCTGCGCCTGCAGCGCCTCGCCGTCGGCGACCGGCGCCTGCAGCACGCCGGGCAGCTGCAGCAGTCCGGTGAACTCCACCCGCAGTTGCGGGAACTTCGGGTCCAGGCGCTGCGCCAGCGCGCCCAGCTGCTCCAGCAGCGGTTCGTTGACCGCCAGGGTCACCGCCGCCTCCGGCGCGCGCAGGCGCAGCACCAGGTCCAGCTTGCCGCGCTGCACCCGCGCGGCCACCCGCTCGCGCAGCGCCGGCTCCAGCGCGCGCAGTTCGTCGGCCAGGCGCAGGCCGGTCTCGAGGAAGCGGTGGTTGACCGAGCGCAGTTCGCAGCCCAGTACGCCCCACGGGGTGCCGCGTTCGCCGCTGGCGAAGGCGGTCATGCTGCGGATCATGCGGTCTTCCGTCGGTGGCAAGGCGCGAATGTTAATCTAGCTGGCCCTGCAGGGCACGCCGCACCCGCTCGCGGCCACCGCGCCCCGTCTCCTGGCCCACCGCGGCCCGGCTTCCTTCCCTCCCCACGGAAACTTCCCGCATGACCGTCGTCCGTCCCAGTGGCCGCGCCCCCGACCAGTTGCGCGAGGTGCGCATCGAGCGCGGCTTCACCCGCCACGCCGAGGGCTCGGTGCTGGTGAGCTTCGGCGAGACCCGGGTGCTGTGCACCGCCAGCGTCGAGAACCGGGTGCCGGCCTTCCTGCGCGGCAAGGGCGAAGGCTGGGTCACCGCCGAGTACGGGATGCTGCCCCGTTCCACCCACACGCGCTCGGACCGCGAGGCCGCGCGCGGCAAGCAGGGCGGGCGCACGCTGGAGATCCAGCGCCTGATCGGCCGCACCCTGCGCGCCTGCATCGACCGCGGCGCGCTGGGCGAACGCACCATCACCCTGGACTGCGACGTGCTGCAGGCCGACGGCGGCACCCGCACCGCGGCGATCACCGGCGCCTACGTCGCCCTGGTCGACGCGGTGCGCTGGCTGCAGAAGAAGCGCGAGATCACCCGCGACCCGGTGTTCGGCGCGGTGGCCGCGGTGTCCGTCGGCATCTGGCAGGGCGTGCCGGTGCTGGACCTGGACTACGCCGAGGACAGCGCCTGCGACACCGACATGAACGTGGTGATGAACGACGGCGGCGGCTTCATCGAACTGCAGGGCACGGCCGAGGGCCATGCCTTCCGCCGCGCCGAACTCGATGCACTGCTGGCCCTGGCCGAACGCGGCATCGGCGAACTGCTGGCCGCGCAGCAGGCGGCGCTGGCACGGCCGTGAGCACCGCGGAGCATCCGCGATGACGCGCCTGGTCCTGGCCAGCGGCAACACCGGCAAGCTGGCCGAACTGCGCGCGCTGCTCGACGGCACCGGTGCGGCTCTGGTGGCGCAGTCGGAACTGGGGGTGGCCGATGTCGAGGAGACCGGCCTGACCTTCGTCGAGAACGCGCTGCTGAAGGCGCGCCACGCCGCGCAGGCCACCGGCCTGCCGGCGCTGGCGGACGATTCGGGCCTGTGCGTGGACGCCCTCGGCGGCGCGCCGGGCCTGTACTCGGCACGCTATGCCGGCGGCCATGGCGACAGCACCGCCAACATCGCGCGGCTGCTGCGCGAACTGGACGGACTGAATCCGCAGTGGCGCACCGCGCACTTCTACGCGGTGATCGTGCTGCTGCGCCATGCCCGGGACCCGCAACCGCTGGTCGCCGAAGGTGTCTGGCCGGGCGTGATCCTCGATGCCCCGCGCGGCTCGGGTGGTTTCGGCTACGACCCGGTGTTCCTGGACACCGAGCACGGCCTGTCGGCCGCCGAACTGGAGCCGGCGCTGAAGAACCGGATCAGCCACCGCGGCCGCGCGCTGGCGCAGCTGCGCGCGCGCCTTCCCGCGGCGCTGGCAGCCTTGCGCGATCCTGACCGGACGTCCCCTGCTTCCGTCGCCGGTCATGGCGAGCTCCGCTAGTACGCCCGGACCCCGGCCCGGCGATCCGGGGCCGGACGTTCGCCAGCGCGCGGAGCAGGATTCGGCGATCGCCCTGCTTCCCCCGCCGCTGTCGCTGTACGTGCACCTGCCCTGGTGCGTGCGCAAGTGTCCGTACTGCGATTTCAATTCGCACGCGGCCAAGGGCGCGCTGCCGTTCGACGACTACGTGGACGCGCTGGTGCGCGACCTGGAGCACGACCTGCCGCTGGTCTGGGGCCGCACCGTGCACAGCGTCTTCTTCGGCGGCGGCACGCCGAGCCTGTTCCCGCCGCAGGCCATCGAGCGGATCCTGCAGGCCGCCAGCGCGCGACTGCGCTTCGCGCCGGACGCGGAGATCACCCTGGAAGCCAACCCGGGCACCGCCGAGCACGGTCGCTTCGACGGCTACCGCGCCGCCGGAGTCAACCGGATCAGCTTCGGCATCCAGAGCTTCGACGACGGCTGCCTGCGAAGGCTGGGCCGGATCCACGACAGCGCCGAGGCAGAAGCGGCGGTCAGGCTGGCCCAGGACGCCGGCTTCGACAACCTCAACCTGGACCTGATGTACGCCCTGCCCGGCCAGGACCTGGCCTTGGCCCTGGCCGACCTGGAACGCGCCTTCGCCCTGCGGCCGGCGCACATCAGCCACTACCAGCTCACCCTGGAGCCGAACACGGTGTTCTTCGCCCGGCCACCGCAGGGCATCCCGGACGAGGACGACGCCTGGGACATCCAGGAACGCTGCCAGGCGCTGCTGGTCGAAGCCGGCTATGGCCACTACGAAACCAGCGCCTACGCCCGCCCGGGGCGCCAGTGCGCGCACAACCTCAACTACTGGCGCTACGGCGACTACCTCGGCATCGGCGGCGGCGCGCACGGCAAGATCACCCTCGGCGCGGAGCAGACCATCCTGCGGCGCTGGAAGCAGCGCCATCCGGTCACCTGGATGGAGGAAGCGGGCACGCCGGCCGCCATCGGCGGCGACGACCGGATCGGGCCGGAACGGCGACCGTTCGAGTACATGCTCAATGCCCTGCGCCTGCACGAAGGTTTCGCCCTGGACGACTTCGAAGTCCGCACCGGACTGTCGCGCGAGCGGGTGATGCCGCAGCTGCTGCGTGCGGTCGAACGGGAATGGCTGGCGGTTTCGGACACCCATGTCGTCCCCACCGCGCTGGGCCGGCGCTTCGCCAACGATGTGATCGGCCTGTTCCTCTGACCGGCCGCCGCCGGGCCTGCCGTTGCTGTGGCCGACCCGCCGCAAACGTGTTAAATACCGCCATACAGGGGAGCCGTGCCACCGGATGTCAGTGACTGTCCGCCCACCATCGACCGCCGGGGCCGTGCCGCGAACGCTCGCGAACGCGTCGCTGCCGGCACGCGTGCGCCACATCCTCGATGGGGTCAACACCCTGGCCGGGCAGAACCTGACCACTTCGATCAACCTGGCGCTCAACGAATTCGAGCGGCAGCTGTTCAAGCAGGCCGACCGCGCGCGCAGCAGCCAGCACCAGTCCGAGCACTTCGCCGAACTGCAGCGCCTGCGGCAGAACCGCGCCGACCTGGTGCCGCGCTTCCTCGCCGGCCTGGAGGCCTCGCTGGCACGCCTGCGCGAGCCGGCGGAAACCGCAACCTCCGAACAGGGCGCGCAGGATCCGCTGCAGTACCAGCGCCTGACCCTGGTCGAGGACACCGACCTGGACCGCGACATCGTGCTGCGCGAGATCGGCCGGCGCGAGGCGCAGCGCGGCGGCACCCCGCTGCTGCTGCTGGGCCAGCGTTTCGGCGTCCTCGCCGGACGCCCGGCGTTCGATCCGGAACACCTGCCGATCGGTCCGTATGCGCTGTGCCGGGTGCTGCGCGATGCCGGCGAATCGCTGGACATGAACCTGGATTCGCAGCTGCTGCTGTACCGGGTGTTCGAGCGCCAGGTGATGGAGCGTTACGGCGAACTGGTCGAACGCCTGAACGTGCTGCTCACCCACGAGGGCGTGCTGCCGGGCCTGGTCTACCTGCCGTACCGGCCACGCACCCAGGGCCAGACCCGCGGGCGCGGCGCCGCCAGCGGCTCGGCCGGCGCGGTCAGCCAGCGCCCGCTCACCGGCTGGCACGGCCAGGCGCGCCCGTCGGCCTGGAGCGGGGCATTGATGGCCGGGCTGGCCTCGCGCCAGCACGCCGGCACCGAAGGCGCCGCCGTGGAGGGGGGCGTTTCCGCTTCGCCGGACGGATCGCCGGCAGCCACCGGTGGCGAGATGCCCGAGCAGGCGGTGTTCGCCGCGCTGCAGGACATGCTCTCCGACCACCGCGGCGCCGCCGGCGGCGGGGCCGCCCCCACGCCGATGCCCGGGGTGATCCTGCCGCTGGATGCGGTGGTCAACGTACTGGGCGCGATGCAGGCGCTGCCGTCGCCGCCGCCCGTGCCGGGCCGCCCGCGCCGGACCGTGGACGACCTGCGCCAGGCCATGCTCGCCCGCGTCCGCGAATCGCATGGTCCGGACGCCGGCCTGTCGCAGGAGCACAGCGACACCTTCGAACTGCTGGGAATGCTGTACCGCGAGATCGGCCGCGAGGTGCACGAGGACGCGCCGGCGCAGCACCTGCTCGAAAAACTGCAGGTGCCGGTGGTGCGCGCGGCGGTGCAGGACCGCAGCTTCTTTGTCCGCGACCAGCATCCGGCGCGCGAACTGCTCAACTCGGTCGCCGAATCCGGCGCCACCTGGCTGGCCGACGACGACGGCGACCCGCAGCTGGTCCTGCGCCTGGAGCAGGCGGTGGACCGCGTGGTCGAGGAGTACGACGGCGACGAGACGGTCTTCGAGCGCGCCAACCGCGAGGTGCAGGAGCACCACCGGGCGCAGGCGCGCAAGGCCGAGGTCAGCGAGCGCCGCCAGATCGAGGCCGCGCGCGGCCGCGACCGCCTGGAAACGGCCAAGCGCCGGGCCACCGAGACCATCGCCGCGCGGCTGCGCGGACACAAGCCGCCGCAGTTCGTGCAGGCCCTGCTCAACCAGGCCTGGGCCGACGTGCTGACCCTAACATCGCTGCGCCATGGCGAGGACTCGGACGAGTGGCGCGAGCGCCAGGCCGCGACCGACCGGATCGTCGAGATCACCTGCGCCGCCGAGGCGCCGGCCGACCCCGAACTGACCCAGCAGATCGACGACGCACTGCGCCAGGTCGGCTACCACGAGGACGAGGCCAGCGCGATCGCGCGCCGGCTCTCGCGCAGCGAGGACGACGAGAGCACCTCGCGGACCGAACTGACCGCCAAGCTCAAGGCGCGCGCGCGCCTGGGCGAGGGCGAGCAGGGCGAGGCCAAGAAGGTGAAGCCGCCGCCGCGCAGCACCCAGGAACAGGGCTGCTACGAGCACCTGCGCACGCTGCCTTTCGGCACCTGGTTCGAATTCGTGCACAACCAGCAGGGCGACGTGCGCCGGCAGCGCCTGTCCTGGTACAGCCCGGTCACCGACAATGCGCTGTTCGTCAACGCGCGCGGACACAAGGTCGGCGAGCAGTCGCTCGACAGCCTGGCCCGTCTGATGGCCAAGGGCCAGGCGCGGATCGTCACCGAGGACAAGGGCCGGCTGATCGATCGCGCCTGGCATGCCACGCTGCGCGCACTGCGCGGCCTGGCCGGACGCCCGGACGAGGCGGTCGGCGACCTGGGGACGGCCGGCGCATGATCCACGATTCCCGCCGCGCCCCACGCCGCCACGTCACCGAGAGCATCCCGGTGATCGACTGCATGACCGACGAGGTGGTCGGCCAGCTGGGCAACCTGTCCGAGAGCGGCATGCTGCTGATCGCCTCGGCGCCGCTGGTGGAGGACGCGCTGTACCAGTTGCGCTTCCACCTCACCGGCCGTGGCCTGGCCTCGCCGGTCAACGTCGGCGTGCACCTGCTGTGGTCGGTACCGGCCAACACGCCTGGGCAGAGCTGGTGCGGCTTCCGTTTCCTGACCATTTCCGACGAGCAGCGCGCGCGCATCCGCGACTGGGTGCGCGCCGGCGAGGAAGCCACGACGCAGCCGTAAGTGGACCGGCACGTTGCGGCGCAGGCGCGACCCTGGCGGTGGCGTGCGGAGCAAGGCTCTTCTCCCAGGCCAGGGAAAAGCGCTGCGGCTGCGAGGTGGCCGGAACGACGGGTGCGGTGGTTCCAGAAGCGGAACCGTGAGGACTTGGCGCTTCGTTCTAGCGTACGCCGGCGACCTGATAGCCCCGACGTGGCCTGCCGGCCTTCGGGGCGAAATAAAGGAGGAGGCACCGGCTCCACCGGTGCCGGGGGACATTCGCCCCGAAGGCCGGCAGGTCGCGTCGGGGCCCGTCAGATCGCGGCAAAGCGAGTGGTCGAGCAGAACAGAAACCCCCAACCGGACTTCGCCACGCCAACCTCCCCGAGTTTGGCGAAGAACCCGGAACAAAGGGGAAACGGTCACCGCCATCCGTACCCGGCGGATCGGGCAAACTAGCGCTCTTTCACCGCGCCCGTCTTCGCCCATGAACACCGCCGATCCCGCATTGCTCTATCCCCAACACCTGGCCGTGCTGCAGGCCCGCGCCGACGAGGCGCTGGCGCGCAGCGGACACGAGCACCTGCTCGTCCCCAGTGGCCACCGCCATTACCAGGTGTTCGACGATCGTGATTACCCGTTCGCGGTCAACCCGCACTTCAAGCACTGGCTGCCGCTGACCACGGTCACCGACAGCTGGCTGGTGCATACGCCGGGCCGGCGGCCGAAAGTGATCTACCTGCAGCCATTCGACTACTGGCATGTGGTGCCCGGGGCGCCGAACGGCTGGTGGGTCGAGCACGTGGACGTGCATGTGATCCGCACGCCGGAGGAGGCGCTGCCGTTGCTGCCCGGCCCGGCCGCGCGCTGCGCGATCCTGGGCGAGGCCAACAGCGCCCTGGGCGACTACGTCCCGAACAACCCGGCGCCCGCGCTGGACTACCTGCACTACCAGCGCTCGTACAAGACCGCGTACGAGATCGCGCTGATGCGCGCCGCCCAGCGCAGGGCCGCGCATGCGCACCGCGCCGCCGAACGCGCCTTCCGCGGCGGCGCCAGCGAGTTCGACATCCACATGGCCTACTGCGAGGCCGCGCGCCAGGACGCCACCGAGGTGCCGTACCAGAACATCGTCGCGCTCAACACGCATGGCGCGGTGCTGCACTACACCGAGCTGGACCGCGACCCGCCGGCCGAATCGCTCAGCTTCCTGATCGACGCCGGCGCCAGCCATTGCGGCTACGCGGCCGACATCACCCGCACCCATGCGGCCGATCGCGGCAGCGAGTTCCACGCCATGATCGAGGCGGTGGACGCCGCGCAGCAGGCGATGTGCGCCGGGGTCCGCGCCGGGGTGGATTACCGGCAACTGCACATCGATGCGCACCTGTCGCTGATGGGAATCCTCAGGGACTTCGGCGTTCTCAAGGTCTCGCCGGAAGCGGCGCTGGCCACCGGAGTGAGCGCAGCGTTCTTCCCGCACGGCCTGGGCCATCCGATCGGCCTGCAGGTGCACGACGTGGCCGGCTTCGCCGCCAGCGACCGCGGCGGCACCATTCCGCGTCCGGACGGGCATCCCTACCTGCGCATGACCCGGGTGCTGGAACCGGGCATGGTCGTGACCATCGAGCCGGGCGTGTACTTCATCGACATGCTGCTGGACGAGGTGAAGAACAACGGCCACGCCGCCAGCGTCGACTGGGCACGGGTCGACGGATTCCGCCCCTACGGCGGCATCCGCATCGAGGACGACGTCCTGTGCACCGGCGACGCGCCGGAGAACCTGACCCGGCCTGCGTTCCTGTAGGAGCCCGTCTTGCGGGCGACACGGAGTCGGAACAACGGCAGTCGCCTGTGCCGACATGGCGTGTCGCCGGCAAGACCGGCTCCTGCAAGGAGCAGGCGGCCATCATCCTCCCCACCAGTTGCCCCGCACCGACGCGGCCATCCGCATGTCGTGCGGACGCCCCGGCCGGACTACGTCAGACCGGGATCAGCGTGTTGATCACGTGCTCGAGGTATTCCTCGAATTCCTCGTGGGTCATCTTCGGCTGCTGCGGGCGCAGTTGCAGGAAACCGACATACGCGGCATAGGTCAGGCGCGCACGGTTCTGCGACTCGCCGCGGCCCAGGCCGGCCTGCCGGAACGAGGCGGTCAGGTAGTCCAGGCGCCGCTGCGACACCCGCTGGATCACCGGCTGCACGGCCGGATGGTCCAGCGCCTTGAGCAGTTCGCTGTAGATCGCGTGCGGCTTGGTCTCGTGGCCGACCATCTGGAACAGGCGGCGCAACCGTTCGCGCGGATCGGGCACCTCCTCCAGGCTGCCGAACACCTGCTGCTGCTCGACCTCTTCCCAGCGCTCCAGCGCCGCCTGCAGCAACGCGTCGCGGGACGGGAAATGCCAATAGAAGCTGCCCTTGGTCACGCCGAGCCGTCGCGCCAGCGGTTCGACGGCCACCGCGGCCACGCCCTGTTCGGCGATCACATCGAGGGCCGACTGGGCCCAGTCCGCAGCGCTCAGGCGGCTGTTGCGGGCGGGAGCGGCGGGAGACGGCGGCGACGCGGAAGTCGTGTTCATGCCGGGATTTAACCATACGCCGTAGTGCGTTGCAGTATGCCGTTGCGCTGGAAACCGCGTCGCCGCAAGGCCTCCGCCGCGCCGGGACGGTCGGCGATCCCCATACGCAATCGTATTGACTTTCCTGGAACCCCATCCATACCATCTCGTATGGATCTGGCTGCCCACTCTCCTCCTCCCCTGGTCACCGACCTGCGCCTGAGCGGGGCCGGACTGGAACTGGCCGGGAGCCTCCACGCCGGTTCCGCCGGTACCGGGAGACCGCCTGCACTGCTGTACGCGCACGGCTTCGGCCAGACCCGGCGCGCCTGGTCGGCCACTGCCGCGATCCTGGCCGCGCGGGGCCATGCCGGCCTGGCCTACGACGCACGCGGCCACGGCGGTTCTGACCGCAATGCCGCAGACGCGGCCTACACCGGCCACCAGTTCACCGACGACCTGATCGTGCTGGCCGGCGAGCTGCCACGGCCGCCGGTGCTGGTCGCCGCCTCGATGGGCGGACTGTTCGGCCTGCTCGCCGAATCGCGCTGGCCGGGTCTGTTCCGGGCGATGGTGCTGGTCGACATCACCCCCCGCTGGGAGAGCGCCGGCCTGCAGCGCATCCTCGGCTTCATGACCGCTTTCCCCGAGGGCTTCGCTTCGCTGGAGCAGGCGGCCGAGGCGATCGCCGGCTACCTGCCGCACCGTGCCGGCCGCAAGTCGCCGGACGCCCTGCGCGAACTGCTGCGCGAAGGCGACGACGGCCGCTGGCGCTGGCACTGGGATCCGCGCCTGGTCGACGAACTGGCACGCGACAGCGAACGCCACCAGGACGACATCGCCGCGGCCACGCGCGCGGTACGCTGCCCGCTGCTGCTGGTCAGCGGCGGGCGCAGCGACCTGGTGTCCGAGCGCACCGTCGCCGATTTCCTGCAACTGGCACCGCACGCGCGCCACGTGCAGCTCGCCGATGCCACGCATATGCTGGCCGGCGACGACAACGACCGCTTTACCGCCACCGTGCTGGAATACCTGGCGGAACTGGACCGGACCGAGGGGACCGGCAGTTCCGCCGTGCAAAGGGCGCCCGCGCCCGTCACCGGAGCAAACCCATGAGCATCGCCGCGCCCATCCTGGCCTTCCTGCTGATCGGCGGGTTCGCCGCCTACCACCGGCTGCGCCTGGCCACCTGGGCCGCGCTGCTGGCCGTCGCCCTGGTCGCCTGCTGGCTGCTGGGGGCCAGCCATGCCGCCACGCTGGTGGTCGCCGTCGTTTCGGCGCTGCTGATGGTGCCGCTGCTGATCCCGGCGATCCGCAAGCCACTCATCGTCGCGCCGCTGCTGGACGTGTTCCGCCGGATCCTGCCGCCGCTATCGCAGACCGAGCGCATCGCGCTGGAGACCGGGTCGGTCGGTTTCGAGGGCGAGCTGTTCACCGGCGATCCGGACTGGCAGATGCTGCTCGACTATCCGAAGCCGCAGCTCAGCGCCGAGGAACAGGCCTTCCTGGACGGCCCGACCGAAGAACTGTGCCGGATGATCAACGACTGGGAGATCACCCACGTCCACGCCGACCTGCCACCGGAACTGTGGGACTTCATCAAGCAGAACCGCTTCTTCGGCATGATCATCCCGAAGCAGTACGGCGGCCTGGGCTTCTCGGCGCTGGCCCACCACAAGGTGATCCAGAAGATCGCCTCGGTCTCCAGCGTGGTCAGTTCGACCGTCGGCGTGCCCAACTCGCTGGGCCCGGGCGAGCTGCTCAACCATTACGGCACCCAGGAGCAGAAGGATTACTACCTGCCGCGCCTGGCGAGCGGCCAGGAAGTGCCCTGCTTCGGCCTGACCGGCCCGTTCGCCGGCTCCGACGCGACCTCCATTCCCGACTTCGGCATCGTCTGCAAGGGCGAATGGAACGGCGCCAACGTGCTTGGCGTGCGCCTGACCTTCGACAAGCGCTACATCACCCTGGCGCCGGTGGCCACGCTCATCGGCCTGGCCTTCCGCATGTACGATCCGGAGGGCCTGCTCGGCGACACCCGCGACATCGGCATCACCCTGGCCCTGCTGCCGCGCGAGACCGCGGGCGTGGAGATCGGCCGCCGCCACTTCCCGCTCAACTCGCCGTTCCAGAACGGCCCGATCCGTGGCCGCGACGTGTTCATCCCGCTGAGCCAGCTGATCGGCGGCGCGGAGATGGCCGGCAAGGGCTGGAACATGCTCAACGAGTGCCTGGCCGTGGGCCGCTCGATCACCCTGCCCTCGACCGCTTCGGGCGGCGCCAAGATCGGCGCCCGCGTGACCGGCGCCTACGCCCGCATCCGCAAACAGTTCGGTCTGTCGGTCGGCCGCTTCGAGGGCGTGGAGGAAGCGCTGGCCCGGATCGGCGGCAAGGCCTACACGATCAGCGCGCTGTCGCAGGCTACAGCCGCCGCCGTGGACCGCGGCGACGTGCCGTCGGTGCCGTCGGCGATCGCCAAATACCATTGCACCAGCATGGGCCGCGAGGTCGTGTCCGACGTGATGGACGTGATCGGCGGCAAGGGCATTATTTTGGGCCCGCGCAACTTCGCCGGCCGCAACTGGCAGGCCGCGCCGATCAGCATCACGGTCGAGGGCGCCAACATCATGACCCGCAGCCTGCTGATCTTCGGCCAGGGCGCGATCCTGTGCCATCCGTGGGTGATGAAGGAAATGAAGGCCGCGCAGGATCCGGACCGCAAGGCCGGCCTGGAGGCCTTCGACGAGAGCCTGTCCGGCCACGTCCGCTTCGGCCTGTCCAACGCCTTCCGCTCGTTCTGGTTCGGCATCACCGGCTCGAAGATCGGCGGCGCCCCGGGCGACGACTACACCCGCCCGTTCTTCCGCAAGCTCGACCGCTACGCCGCCAACCTGGCGCTGATGGCCGACGTGTCGATGCTGCTGCTGGGCGGCAAGCTGAAGTTCAAGGAATCGCTGTCCGGCCGCCTGGGCGACGTGCTCAGCCACCTGTACATGGCCGGCGCGGTGCTCAAGCGCCACCACGATGAGGGCGCGCCGGAGGCGGACAAGCCGCTGCTGGCGTGGAGCATGTACAACAGCTTCCACCGGATCGAGCTGGCCCTGTCCGACGCACTGCGCAACTTCCCGATCCGTCCGGTCGGCTGGGCGCTGTGGCTGCTGGTGTTCCCGCTCGGCCGCCGCGCCGAGGCCCCGGGCGACCGCCTCAACCACCGCGTCGCTTCGCTGCTGATGACTCCCAACGAGGCGCGCGACCGCCTGGGCGTGGGCGTGTTCATCACTCCGTGCGCGAACAATCCGGCCGGGCGCATCGACAGCTACCTGGCCAAGGCTGTGCAGGCCGAGCCGGTGGAGCGCAAGTTCCTCAAGGCGCTCAAGACCAAGGGCATCGAGGCGCTGGAATTCCCGGCGCAGCTGGACGAGGCCGTCGCCGAGGGCTGGATCACCGCCGAGGAGCGTGTGCTGCTGGAAGAGTTGCGCGAGATCACCCTGGAGACGATCACCGTGGACGACTTCGACAGCCACGAACTGCGCGCGGCCAGCTACTACGACCGGCCGAAGCCGGGGAAGCGCGAAGCGGCCTGAATGCGGCATCCCGGGACGGCGGGCGGAAGTCCGCCGTCTTCGCATCCGCGGTCGGTGGAAGCAGCCGGGCAAGCCCGTCTCTACGGATCCATCGCGCGGGCCGGGACTTGCCCCGCTGCCCTTTCCGCGCAACCCGCGCGACCCCACGACCGGGAAACCGCCATGCCCAACCGCCTGCTCGACACCTGGCACCGCCTGCAGCGCTGGCCCGCCGGCGACCGGCTGTTCTCGCGCGCGGTCTGTTTCAAGGCGCCTTATTTCGCGACCATCGCCCCGCGCATCACCCGGCTCGAACCGGGCCGCTGCGAAGCGACCATCCGCCACCGGCGCAAGGTCAGCAACCACATCGGCACCGTCCACGCGATCGCACTGTGCAACCTGGCCGAACTGGTCGCAGGGGTGATGACCGACGCCAGCCTGCCCGCGGCGATGCGCTGGATCCCGCGCGGCATGACGGTCGAATACCTGAAAAAGGCCACCGGCACGATGCGCGCCACCGCCACCCCGGGCATCGCCCTGGTCGAGTCCGGCGAGGGCTACGACCTGCCGGTGACGGTGGAGGTGCGCGACGATGCCGGCGAAACCGTATTCCGCGCCCGCATCGCGATGTGGGTGTCGCCGAAGCCGCCGCGTGGCGCGGCCACGGCCGCATCGCCGCAGCGCTGACCCGCCGCGCCATCCCGGCGCGCTTTCCCCGACACCCTCCGCATGGAGCCACGATGCGCCAGGACCTGCCGTTGTTCCTCTGCGCCCTGCACAGTTTCGGCTTCGCCGCGTTCCACCTGGCGTTCTGGCGGCTGTTCGGCTGGAAGCGCGAACTGGCGAAGGTCGGCCTGCCCACCCGCGCCATCACCCAGATCCTCAACCTGCGCCTGGTCTACGTGTTCGCGGGCATCGGCGCGGCCTGCCTGTGGCTGCCGCACGAGCTTCGCGGCACGCCGCTGGGCCGCGCCCTGCTCGGGTTCATGGTGCTGTTCTGGGTCGGGCGCACGATCGAGCAGTTCGTGTTCCTGCCCGTCGACAGGCCGCTGGTGCATGCATTGACCGCGCTGTTCGTGCTCGGCGCGGTGCTGTTCGCCATTCCCCTGCTGCCGGCCTGAGGCCTCAGGCCGGGCCGCCTGCCGCGGCTGTCGCCGCCGGCCGGGCCTCGCGCTCATCCGGCAGGTGCCTCTCCTCGCGCAACAGGCGCAGGGCCGAGAGCACCGTCACGCATGCCACCACCAGGCCGGCACCGAACACCGCGCTGGAACCGAACGCCGACAGCGGCTTGTGCAGCCAGACGAAGCTCAGGTCCGCGCCGCGGTAGATCACCGTGTCGATGGCCGCGCCGGCCTTGTAGCGCCACTCGCGCCCGACCCGGGTATAGATGGTCTCGCGCGCCGGCTTGGCCAGCGAGAACTCGCTGGCGCGGGTCACCACCTGGACGATGGCCACCATCATCGGCAGCGGCGAGGCGGCCAGGACCGAGAAGCCCAGGATGATCGCGCAGCCCGGGATCAGCAGCGCCGGCGCGATGCCGTAGCGCGACAGCAGCGCGCGCGTCACCAGCAGCTGCACCACCAGGGTCAGCGCGTTCACCGCCAGGTCCAGGGTCGCGTAGAACGAGGTGGCCGCGGCCGGGTCGGTGAACGTGCGCCGCACGATCGCCGCCTGCTCGTTGTACAGCAGCGTGCCCACGCCCACCCCGCACACCACCATCAGCGCCATCCAGCGCAGCAGCGGCTCGCGCGCGACCAGCTTCAGCCCGGCCAGCACCTCGCCGCCCATGGGCACCTCGCCGCTGGCCACGCCGCGCTCGCGTTCGCGCGCCACCGCCCACAGGCGCAGCCGCAGCAGGCAGACGATGCACAGCGCCAGGAAGCCGGCCGAGACCAGCATCAGGTTGGCGATGCCGACCCGTTCGACCAGGCTGCGGGTCAGGATCGGGCCGAGGAACGCGCCCATGGTCCCGGCCGCGCCGATGTAGCCGTAGTAGCGGCGCGCTTCGGCGTTGCTGAACACGTCGGCCATGAAGCTCCAGAACACCGCCACCGCGAACAGGTTGAACACGGTGATCCAGAGGAAGAAGGCCATGCCGCGCCCGGGCACGCCGCTGTCGAACAGCACGTAGAACAGCAGCAGGGTGACGATGAAGAAACCGTACACCGCCGGCAGGAACACCCGCCGCGGATAGCGGCTCACCAGCCAGCCGTACACCGGCTGCAGCAGCAGCATGATCAGGAAGGTGCACGTGAACAGCACCTGCAGGGTGAAGTCCTTCAGGGCCACGCCGCGCTCGGCGAAGAACGCGATCATCGACGGCGGGAACACCGCCGCCACGTCGGCCGAAGCACCCATCGCCTCGCGCACCGGCCGCAGCACGTAATAGCCGCTGAGCAGGCAGAAGAAATACAGGAACGCCCACAGCAGCGGCGGCGATTCGGCGATCGCGGAACGGAGCCGGCCGAACCGGGTGGAGGCCGCGTCAGCAGGGATCATGGGCGGAGCGTTCCTTGGGCGGAGCCGGCGGCCGAGCCGGGCCGCCTCTGGCGCGCACGGTATCCGATGCACTGCGACATCGCCATCCCGTGAGGCCCGGGGACCTGCGCTGCATCGACCCGCACGCGGGCGGTCCGCTTCGGGGCCGGAACGGCCTACAGCAGCGCCGGCAGCGGGCAGTGCAGCACCGCGCACACGGTGCGCAGCAACTCGGCCTCGGCCACGCTGACCCGCTGGTCCTGCGAAACCGCGTCCACCAGCGCTTCGACCAGCATCTCCTTGGCCGGTGGCGCCAATGCGTCCAGCGGCGCCCAGACCGCGTCCAGCGCCTGCACGCCGTCGGCCGGCGGCGCGTACGGCAGGTGGTCGCGCGGCAGCACCCGCTGCAGTCCGGCCAGGTAGGCGCGCTGCGCCTGCGCCGGTTCGCCCGGGTGGCCGACCTGCGCCACCACCGCCAGCAGCGTGGCGAACTCCTGGCGCACGCCGGGCGCCTTGCTGCGGCCGAAGCGGGCATAGCGCGAAGGGTCCAGCGCTTCGCGCACCTGCACCTGCAGCAGTTTCGACAGGCAGTACTCGAACACCGACACGCGTCCGTCGGTGCGGACCATCGCCTCGATGGTGTCCAGGAACGTATCCAGCTCCGGGCGCGGGCGCTGCCGCAGCACCGGGAATGCCATCGCCGCCAGCGGCAGGCGCAGTGCCGGATGCAGGGCTTCCAGGTGCTGGCGACGCAGTTCGGAGGCGTGCTCGGCCGTCGCCTCGCCGCAGCGCGCGACGATCTCGCTGCGCTGGCGCGCGGCGACCGCCGCGTCGGCGTCCAGCAGCAGGCCCAGCAGCAGCGGCACGACCTGCTCGCGCTGGTGCGCCAGCGCGCGCAGCTCCGGGCCCAGCCCTTCGACCAGGTCGTGGGCGCGACGGTAGTCCTGGTCGGCCGGCGTGGCGACCTGGCTGGCCACCATCGGCGGGGTGACCATGACCTGCGCATCGGCCGCCGGCAGTGGCGGCGGCCCGCCATCGCGCGCGTCGCGCGCGGCCAAGCCCAGCGCGGCGTCTTCGGCCAGTCCGTCGGGCGGCATCGCCCGCCAGCGCGCTTCCAGTTCCTGCAGCTGGCGGGCATCGAAGGTCGGCTCCAGCCGGCGGATGCGCTCGACCAGCGGCGGATGGGTGGCGAACAGTCCAGCCAGTGACGCGCCCGGCCCGAACAGCATGTGGCTCACTTCCTCCGCGTCGACCTTGTCCTGCAGCTTCGAGCCGGCATCCAGGCCACCGATCTTCTTCAGCGCACCGGCCAGGCCGCGGGTCTGCCGGGTGAACTGCACCGCCGAGGCGTCGGCCAACAGCTCGCGCTGGCGGCTGACCCCGGCCTTGATCATGCGTCCGAAGAACACGCCGATGGCACCCACCGCCATTGCCACCAGCGCTGCGACCAGGATCGGCGCGCCATCGCGGCCGCGGCCCAGGCGGCCGTAGATGAGGATGCGCTGGCCGATCAGGCTCAGCATCAGGATCCCGAACAGCAGGCCGATCAGGCGGACGTTCAGGCGCATGTCGCCGTTGAGTACGTGGCTGAACTCGTGCGCGATCACGCCCTGCAACTCGTCGCGGTTGAGCCGGTCCAGCGCGCCGCGGGTGACGGCGATGGCCGCGTCCGAAGTACTGTAGCCGGCGGCGAAGGCGTTGATCCCCGCCTCGTTGTCCAGCACGAACAATTTGGGCACCGGCACGCCGGAGGCGATCGCGATCTCCTCGACCACGTTGCGCAGTCTCCGCAGCGACGGGTCGCGGGTGTCCTCCGGGACGAAGGTGCCGCCCATCTGCGCGGCGACCACCGCACCGCCGCCGCGCAGCGAGGCGATCCGGTACAGCGAGCCCAGGCCGATCACCAGCAGGGTGGCGAAGGTCGCGGTGACGGTGGCGCCGACGCTGCCGCCGGTCACCAGCAGCGTGGCCAGGTCCACCGCCAGCACGATCCCCGCCACCGCCAGCACGAACAGCAGCACCAGCCGCCCGGAACCGCGCCGCGCCGCGGCCTGATGCTCGAAGAAGTTCATCGCTCCGCGCTCTCCGTCGACCGCGCCATCACCGCCGGACCCGGGCCGGATTCAGAACTGGACCTTCGGCGCCTCGCGCACCTGCGCCTTGTCCGCCGGGATGTCCAGCAGCGCGGCCGGGGCGAAGTTGAACATGCCGGCGACCACGCTGGAGGGGAATACCTCGCGCCGGTTGTTGTAGGCCATCACCGCGTCGTTGTAGGCCTGGCGCGCGAACGCCACCCGGTTCTCGGTGGAGGACAGCTCCTCGCTGAGCTGCATCATGTTCTGGTTGGCCTTCAGGTCCGGATAGGCCTCGGCCACCATCATCAGCCGGCCGAGTACGCCGTTGAGCTGGCCCTGGCTTGCGGCCAGCTGCGCCATCGCCTCCGGCTCGCCCGGATGGGCCTTGGCCGCGGCCAGCCCGGACTGCGCCGCCGCGCGCGCGGCGACCACCGCTTCCAGCGTCTCCCGCTCGTGGCCCATGTAGGCCTTGGCGGTCTCCACCAGGTTGGGAATCAGGTCGAAACGGCGCTGCAGCTGCACGTCGATCTGGGCGAAGGCGTTCTTCCAGCCGTTGCGGCTGGTCACCAGCCCGTTGTAGATGCCCATGGCCCACAGCGCCGCGACCACGGCCAGGCCCAAAATAACCAACAGGATCAACAAACTGCCCATTCATCTTCTCCTGGTTTGTGCATTCCGGAAAACCGGCGCTAGAATCGGCCGCAGCGGTAGCTTACAGGCATCAAAACCATGAAAGACGAGCGTGCAGGGCCGGCCAGGCCAAGGGGAACGCGGACGCTGACGCTTCGTCCGCTGTCCATGGGTTCGTTGGCGTTGCTGCTGGCGATGGCGCTGCCCTCCACGGCGCAGACGCCCACGCTCCCGCACGCGTCGTTGCCGCCGCCGACCCAACCGCTGCCATACCGCACCTATGCCAACGCCGATGTGCGGCCGCTCGCGCCGGGTTTCGACGTGGCCCGCTTCGAAGCACTGGCCGAGCAACTGGTCCAGGGCGAGCGCATCCCCGGCATGGCGATGGCGATCGTCCAGGACGGACGCATCCTGAGCGCGCGCGGCTACGGCATCACCGACGTGGTCCATCCGCAGCCGGTCGATTCGCACACCGTGTTCCGCCTGGCCTCGCTGTCCAAGGCCTTCGCCGGCACCATGACCGGTCTGCTGGTCAACGACGGCAGCCTGCGCTGGGACAGCAAGGTGGCCGACTACGTGCCGGGCTTCCATCTGTCCGATGCCGGTTACACCCGCCAGGTGACCGTGGCCGACCTGCTCAGCCATCGCGTCGGCCTGAAGGTCCACAACGCCTTCGATCGCGACATCGAGGGCAACGCCGAGTACTACCAGGTTGCGCAACGGCTCGGATCGGCGCCGCTCAGCTGCGCGCCGGGTCAGTGCTACGCCTACCAGAACGTCGCCTTCAGCCTGGTCGGCGACGTGGTCTTCGCCGCATCGGGCAGCTTCTACGAGCAGGCCGTGAAGCGCCGCCTGTTCGCCCCGCTGGGCATGACCGACGCCAGCCTGGGCCTGGCCGGCATCGAGTCGAGCCCGCGCTGGGCGCGGCCGCACGTGCGCAACCGCAACGGCTGGGTGTCCATCAGCCCGAAGCCGACCTACTACCGCCTGCCGCCCGCCGCCGGCGTCAATGCCAGCATCAGCGACATGGCGCAGTGGCTGCTCGCCCACACCGGCCATCGCCCCGACGTGCTGCCGGCGCCGCTGCTGGCCACCCTACACGCGCCGGTGGTGTCGACGCCGGGCGAGATGCGCTCGGGCTGGCGCCGCGAACGGGTCCATTCGGCCAGTTACGCGCTGGGCTGGCGCGTGTTCGACTACGCCGGCGAGGAAGTGGTGTTCCATGCCGGCGCGGTGCAGGGCTATCGCGGCCTGACCGCGCTGCTGCCGGGCCGCGACCTGGGCGTGGTCATCCTGTGGAACAGCGAGAGCTCGCTGCCCAGCGGCCTGTTGCCGACCATCATCGACCGCGCGATCGGCCTGCCCGCCGAACGCTGGCTCGACGTGGATACCGACTTCGGCGCGGACAACCTGATGGCCGACGGCGCCGTGCCGGACAAGGCACCGGCGCAGGGCACATCGTCCTCCGCCTCGGCTGCCTCGCCGCACTGATCTTCCGTGGTGCCGGGGACCGCCCGGCGGCCTCCGACCGGCAGGCCCGGTCGCTCCCAGATGGCCCCGCAACCCGGCACTCCGTGCCGGATGCCACATCGCACCGTCCCGCCCTCTATCCAGATTAAGAGGTTCTTCTCCTGATTGCGGAAACAGGAGGCGTCTCTCCGTGTTGACCGCATGCCAGCAGGCTGGTCTGCGCGCCGCGGTCGTGTACCCGGTCGAGAGCGAAAAGCCGAAAAGCTTCGGCTCCGAACGAGGGCGCCGCACCCTGGGGTTTAGAGCGAAAGCGCTGGCTTCGGACGGGGCCGCCGTCCCCTGGGTTTAGAGCGAGAGCGCCGGCTTCGGCGGGGGCCGCCGTGCCCTGGGGGTCTGGCGCGGCTCCGTCCGAAGCCGACCCAACCCGACGACCCGCTCCTGCTCCTGCTCCTGCTCCTGCTCCTGCTCCTGCTCCTGCTCCTGCTCCTGCTCCTGCGGTGTGTGCATCTCCCCCTCAGTCCGGAGAAGAACCAATAAAAAACTCCCCCCCCGCTGGGCTTCGGGGAGGGAGTCATTTCGGTACGGCTATCGGGGTTGGATCAGATCAGCGGAGCCGGGGTTGCCGGCAGCGCGACCGGGGCCGCCTTCTTCTTGGCGACCTTCTTCTTGGCGGCCTTCTTCACGGCCTTCTTGGCAACCTTCTTCTTGGCGACCTTCTTGACCGCCTTCTTGGCGACCTTCTTCTTGGCGGCCTTCTTCACCGCCTTCTTGGCGACCTTCTTGGCGACCTTCTTCTTGGCGGCCTTTTTCACCGCCTTCTTGGCGACCTTCTTGGCAACCTTCTTCTTGGCGGCCTTTTTCACCGCCTTCTTGGCGACCTTCTTGGCAACCTTCTTCTTGGCGGCCTTCTTCACCGCCTTCTTGGCGACCTTGCGCTTCACCGCCTTCTTCACCGCCTTCTTGGCCGCGGCCCGCTTCACGGCCTTCTTGGCGACCTTCTTCTTGGCGACCTTCTTCACCGCCTTCTTGGCGGCCGGTTTCTTCTTCGCAGCTTTCTTCGTGGCCATGGCTGGCTCCTCGTCAGTGGACTACAGATGGGTAACGCCCAGTCGCGAAAACCCGCGGCGGTGTCCGCCGGGGGGAGTCCGTCGGCGCGATACGCACGTCGATACGGATACGGGAAGACCCGCGCGATGCGACGGCGCGGGCGGTAGATCGGGGTTCGCTGCTTTTCTTGGAGGGAAGCGGGCCTGCTCCACCGTCTGAAGGTTCCTGGCGGATGCCCGAGTTGTGCTTCGCGTTGTGGTGTTGATTCGACTCACTCGCTTCGGCAGGCAGCGTCTGCTGGGCGAAACCTAATCACGGTTTTTTTGACTGTCAACACCCCCGCGCGTTTTTTTTCGCGGCGGTTCAACCGCACGTCGCCTCGCGCCAACCCACCGAAGCTCCGTGCGATGCGGCCGGCAAACGCGCATCCGCCGAATGCTTTTCAATCCGTTGCGGAAAACAAGTACTTTTCCGCCACGATGCATCGGCACGCGCAGCTGCGGGCACGCGACCACGAGACCGGAGCAACCGCCGGGAGAGCGAATCGAACGGCTTCCGCGGCACCGAAAAAAAATTCGCGGGAGCGCCCTCGTTTCGCATCGCACAAGCCCATTTGCGCAGAACTGCGCAAGCCCGGCGAGGCCATCGACGACCGTCCGCGCACCACATGCGCTCCGGAACGAACGGTCGGCGAACCGCAACGACGCGTCCCCGGCGAGGCCGGCCGACCGCCGCGACGACACGCCGCCGCTCTCCCGTCCGCCACAATAACGGCCGCTTCCGCACCGCGTCCCGCCCGCCGTCGCGGCGAACGAAGCGGAAAAGAAAAACGCCCGCGCTGGGCGGGCGTTTTTCCCGGATCGTGGGCGCCGGCGCCGGCGCTCAGTCGTCCTCGTCCTCGATCAGCTCGGCGTAGTCGTCCGGCGAGAGCAGTTCGGCCAGCTGGTCGGCGTCGCCGGACTCGACCACGAACAGCCAGCCTTCGCCGTAGGCGTCCTCGTTGATGGTCTCAGGCTTGTCCGACAGCGCCGCGTTGACCTCGACGACCGTGCCGCTGACCGGGCTGTAGACATCCGAGGCCGCCTTGACCGATTCGACCACCGCCGCCGCATTGCCGGCCTCGACGCTGTCGCCGACGTTGGGCAACTCGACGTAGACCAGGTCGCCGAGCAGGCCCTGGGCATGGTCGGAGATGCCCACGGTGATCCGGCCGTTGCCTTCGACGCGGGCCCACTCGTGGGACTTGAGGAACTTGAGGTCGCCGGGGATCTCGCTCATGGGATGGCTCCGGTCACGCGCTGGGGAATGGATGGGCGGCTAGTTTAGCGAGGACTCCGCCGTGCTGGTATGCCGGCCCGCTCAGCCGAGCACGCCGGGCTGGGCCTGGCCGTCGCGCACGAACGGGAACTTGACCACCCGCACCGGCACTTCGCGGCCGCGGATATCCACGCGGACCTGGCCCGGATCGCCGGCCGGCGCGCGCGCGAACGCGATCGCCTTGCCCAGCGTCGGCGAGAAGGTGCCCGACAGGACCTCGCCCTCGCCGCCGCCGGCGAGCACCTTCTGCCCGTGGCGCAGCACACCCTTCTCGTCCATCACCAGGCCGAGCAGCTGGCGCGGCGCGCCGGCCGCCTTCTGCGCCTCCAGCGCGGCACGGCCGATGAAGTCGCGGCCGTCGTCCAGCGCCACCGTCCAGGCCAGGCCCGCTTCCCATGGTGTGGTGTCCTCGTCCATGTCCTGGCCGTAGAGGTTCATCCCGGCTTCCAGGCGCAGGGTGTCGCGCGCGCCCAGGCCGGCCGGTTTCACTCCGGCGGCCAGCAGCGCGTTCCAGAACGCGACCGCGTCGCCCTCGGGCAACACGATCTCGAAGCCGTCCTCGCCGGTGTAGCCGGTGCGTGCCAGGAACAGGGGCACGCCAGCGGCGGTCTGCGTTTCCAGCGCGGCGAAGCGGCCAAGCTTGCCGGCGGCGACGCGGTCGGGCTCGCGCAGCAGCCCGATCACCCGCTCGCGCGCCTGCGGGCCCTGCACGGCGACCATGGCGAACTCGGGGCGCTCCTCGACCTCGACGCCGAACGCGGCGGCCTGCCGCTCGATCCAGGCCAGGTCCTTGTCGCGGGTGGCGGCGTTGACCACCAGGCGGAAGAACGATTCGTCCAGGTAGTAGACGATCAGGTCGTCGATGACCCCGCCGCGCTCGTTGAGCATGCAGCTGTACAGGGCCTTGCCCGGCACCTTGAGCTTGTCCACCGAGTTGGCCAGCAGGTGGCGCAGGAACCCGCGCACCCGGGCGCCGTGCAGGTCGACCACGGTCATGTGGCTGACGTCGAACATGCCGGCCCCGCGCCGGACCAGGTGGTGCTCGTCGAGCTGGGAGCCGTAGTGGATCGGCATGTCCCAGCCGCCGAAGTCCACCATCTTGGCGCCGAGCGCGCGGTGGGTGTCGTTGAGGACGGTCTTGCGGGTCATGGCGGTCTCGCTGAAAGGAAGACCGCCATTATCCCAGATGAAACCATCCGGCCGGCGCCCGGGCCGGGGCGCGCCGGCGCCGCGGGGGCTACGCCTGCTGCACCTTGAGCACCATCCCGTCCACGGCCACCACGCGCACCGGCGTACCGGCCGGCAGGTCCGGCCCTTCCACCACCCAGAAGGCGTCGCCCAGCTTGATCCGGCCACGGCCGCCGGCGATCGCCTGGTCCAGCGGCGCGACCAGGCCGATGTTCTGTTCGGCACGCCGGTTGAGCAGCGGCCGGTCGCTCTGCCGAGCGGCCTTGCGGAACCAGCGCCGGTAGACCTGGATCGAGACGAAACTCAGCACCACGAACGCCGCCACCTGCGCCAGCACCGGGATCCCCGGCACCAGCAGCGCGACCACGAACACGACCGCCGCGGCGAACCCCATCCACAGCAGGAACGCGCCCGGTGCCAGGGTTTCGGCGGCGATCAGCAGCAGCGCCACCGCCGCCCAGGTCATCACGTCCACGCGCATGGTCAACCCCCCGGCCGCGGCGGCGTGCGCGATGCGGCCGCCTTCTGCTGCTGCCCCGACAGCGCTTCCCGGGCCAGCTCGGCGATGCCGGCGATGGAACCGATCACGCCGCTGGCCTCCATCGGCATCAGCACGAACTTCTGGTTCGGCGCGGTGGCCAGCTCCTTGAACGCCTCCACGTATTTCTGCGCGATGAAGTAGTTGATCGCCTGCACATCGCCGTTGGCGATCGCCTCGGACACCATCCGCGTGGCCTTGGCCTCGGCCTCGGCCAGGCGCTCGCGGGCCTCGGCCTCGCGGAACGCCGCTTCCTTCTGGCCCTCGGCCTGCAGGATCGCAGCCTGCTTGTCGCCTTCGGCGCGCAGGATCTCCGAGGAACGGTGGCCCTCGGCCTCCAGGATCACCGCGCGGCGGTCGCGCTCGGCCTTCATCTGCCGGGCCATCGAATCGACCAGGTCGCGCGGCGGCTGGATGTCGCGGATCTCGATGCGGGTGACCTTGATCCCCCACGGGCTGGTCGCGTGGTCGACCACGTTGAGCAGCTGGGCGTTGATCCGCTCGCGGTTGGACAGCGACTCGTCCAGGTCCATCGAGCCGATCACGGTGCGGATGTTGGTCTGGACCAGGGCGATCGACGCCACCTCCAGGTTGGCGACCTCGTAGGCGGCCTTGGCCGCGTCCAGTACCTAGAAGAACACCACCCCGTCCACGCGCACCACCGCGTTGTCCTTGGTGATGACCTCCTGGCTGGGCACGTCCAGCACCTGCTCCATCATGTTCACCTTGCGGCCGACGCCGTAGATGATGGGAATCAGGAAGTGCAGGCCCGGATCGAGCGTATGGGTGTACTTGCCGAAGCGCTCGACCGTCCATTCGTAACCCTGCGGCACCATCCGCACGGTCTTGAACAGCACGACCGCGCCGGCGACCAGCAGCACCAGTGCCAGGAACCCCGAAGACATCATTCCCTCTCCTTCCGGCCGTTCGCGGCCATTCCCTGATCCCGGACCAGTATAGGCATCGCATGGCCGGGAACGGCGCCCGCCACCATCGATCGCGGGAGCCACGGGCGGCGAGGCTTCCGCCGCCGGCAGGCGGGGAAAACTGCCCGCTCAGTGTGCCGGCTCGACCCACTCGGCGAAGACCTGGTCGATCTCCGCGTCGGCCACACGCCCGCCCTCCTGCTCTTCTCCGGCCTGGGTGAACAGCGGCATGATCATCGCCATGCCATCGACCCCGGTCTTCAGGTGCAGGCCCGGCGGCTGCGACAGGAACCGGTCCCAGCGCGCGCGCACCCGCGCCCAGTAGTCCTGCGTGCCCTTCCAGTAGGCGTAGGCCGGGCCGAAATCGACGTCGGTGTCCTTCTGGTAGTCGTTGAAGCCGAACTCGCGGGCGATCTCCTGCTGGCTGCCGTCTGGCTTGCGCAGCACCTTGGTGTTGAACTGCTCGTGGGTCCAGCCGCCCGGCGTGATGGTGTGGCGGTTGACCACCGACAGCGCGTTGTAGTCGCTGCGCCGGGTGTACTCGCGCCGCGGCAGCGGGCGCCAGGACAGATCGGAAGTCCAGGTGGCCACCCCGTTGTCGTACGTCCAGCGGCCGGTGCCGCAGTAGCGCGGCGCGTCGCTGACCTCGAACACGCACTGGGTCCAGGCGCCCCGGGTCAGTCCGGCCGGGACGGGGCGCACGCGCCAGGTCTGGTCCTCGGTGAACTCGAAACGCTGCGACGCCTCCCAAGTCCAGTCCTGGCGCCAGTGCTTGGTCACGTGGCCGCTCTTGGGATCGACCAGCAGGTGCTGCAGGACGATCTTCTGTGGCGTGTCCTCGACCACCACCACCATCTCGTCGCCGCCGCTGCGCATGGCCGGCGCGCGTTCGTAACCGGGCTTGAGCAGCACGGTCTCGTCGAAGGCGAAGTCGACCAGGTATTCGCCCTGCATCGCCAGGATGCTCTGGCGGTCGCGTTGCGGATCGGCGCCGGTCGTCTGTGCATGGGCGCCACCGGCAAGCAGCGCCAGGGCGGCCAATAGCGGCGCCGGATGTTTCAGGGTAGCTCGGGACATGGAAGTGCCTGGAGAGTCCGTTGAGAAGGAAGAAGAGGCCATCCCTGGCGGCGCGAGGTTCCGGGTCAAAGCCTGACCAGCGGCACCTCGCTGCCGCTGGCGGGAGAGATCTGCAGCGTCGCCACCGTCGCGCGCGCGCAACAGCAGTCGTCCAGGCGCACTTCGCCTTCGGCGCCTTCCCGGCGGGCCACGTGCCGCGCGGTCGAGGCACCCAGCGGCGACACTTTCGCCGGACTGGCGGCCAGGGTCGGATCGCCCCCGCGCGGCGCCAGCACGTGCAGGCGCAATGCGCACAACCGCCAGGCATTGCCGCCCAGACGCCCGGCCAGCCGCCGCCAGAGCCGCTCGGCCATTCCGTGGCCGGCCGCGTCGCGACACGGGGCGGGAAACCGCGCAGCCAGCGTGTCCCAGGCCAGGAGGTCGCTGTCCGGCAGCAGGAACAGGCGCCAGCAGCATTCGCCGCGGACATCGAAGAACGACAGGCTTTCGCAGAGCCCGTCGCTGTCCATGGCGGCGTCGCATTCGGCCCGCACCGCCTGTGTCCAGCCGGCCAGCTCGCCGCCACGCTGCGACCGGTACATGCACAGCACCGTGCCCAGTGCGGCCAACTGCCAGGGACTCGGCAGCGCACGCGGCGGCCATGCCGGCACGCCCGCCGCGACAGTCGCTGGCTGCCCGCCCGTCACCGCTACCAGCTCACTGCCAGGCTGGCCGACACGGTGCGGCCCGGCCGGGTGTAGCGGTCCAGCGTGGTGGAGGTCGTCGCCACGCCAGTGGGAACATCGGCCCAGTCGGTGTACCTGCGGTCGCCCAGGTTGAAGATGCCGAAGTCGATGCGTGCGCCCGGGGCGAACTTCCAGTGCGCCATCAGGTCGAGCACCCCGTAACCGGACGGACGGTAGTAGGTCGGGTCGGAGACGCGATCCTTGCGGTCGGCGAAGCTGCCGGCCAGTTCCGCGCCCCACGCCTGCGTGTCGTAGGCCATGCCCAGCGAGGCGCGCAACGGATCGACCGAGTCCAGCGGCACGCCGTCGGTGCGGTTGTCGCCGCGCGCCCATGCCGCCGACCCGCGCAGCGACCAGCCGCTCCAGGCATCGGACAGCGCGCCGAAGTCCACACCGGCCTTCAGCTCGGCGCCGTAGATGCGCGCGTCGGCCACGTTGCGCGACTGGAACACCATCAGGCCTTCGTCGTTGAAGCCGACCAGCACGAGGGACTCGATGAAGTCGCGATAGTCGTTGTAGTAGCCGCTCAGTCCGAAGTAGGCGGCCTCGCCCACCCGGCGCAGGCCCAGCTCGAGGCCGTTGCTGGTTTCCGGCTTCAGGTCCGGGTTCGGGATCGCCGTGTAACCGAACATGAAGTTGGTGAAACCGAGGTTGACGTCGCTGTACGGCGGCGCGCGGAAGCCATGCGCGTAGTTGGCGAACATCGACCATCGATCGTCGAAGCGCCAGATCGCGCCGAACTTGGGCGACACGCTGGTGTCGTCCAGGCCGCTGACCGGCACGCCCGGGTTGTCCTCGGCGAAGATCGCGTCGACCTCCGGATCGAGCCGGTAGTAGTCCACCCGCAACCCCGGCACCAGGCTCAGCCGGCCGTCGGCCAGGCGCATCTCGTCCTGCACGAACAGGCCGATCTCGGTGGTGTCGCTGAGCGGGAAGTCGCGCACCGGGAACACGTCCGGCAGGATCGTGCTGCTGGACTGACCGGTATTGAGGTCGGTCTGCACGCCGTCGCGCAGCTGCGCGGTGCGGGTCCAGGCGCCGTCGATGCCATAGGTGAGGTCATGCGCCACGCTGGCGCCGGTCAGTGCCTTGTGGAAGGTCGCCTGCAGGCCGTAGACGCGCTGGTCGAACTCGAACCGGCGCTGGCGGCGGATGTTGCCAGTGCGCAGCTCGTCGGTGTCCTGCGTGGTTTCGCTGTCCTGCCAGTAAAGCTGCCAGTCCAGGCTGTCCGCGAAGCCGGCGCCGACCGCATCCATCTCGTGGGCAAGCGAAACCCGGCGGCGCTGCCGGCTGTCGTCGCCCAGCAGCGACTGCGTGGTCGCGTTGACCGAGGACAGCACGTCGGTCTCGCTGTCGTCCTCGTTGCTTTCCGCGGTCAGGCGCAGGCGCTGGCTGTCCGACGGCGCGAACACCAGCTTGGCCAGCACGCTGCCGCCGTCGCGGTCCTGCGGGTTGGCCGCGGTGCGGTTGGCGCCGGCGCTGCGGTCGTCGCCCTGGTTGCGGGTTTCCTGGCCGGTGCGCTGGCTGAGCGCGACCATGCTGCTCCAGCGGTCGCCGCCGAACGCGGCGGTGGCGCCGGCGGACAGCCCTCGCCAGTCGCCCTCGTAGCCGAACCTGAGGCCGAAATAGGCGTCGCGGTCGTCGTCCAGGTAGTCCGCCGGATCCCTGGTCACGAACGCGACCACGCCGCCCAGCGCATCGGAGCCGTACAGCGAGCTGGCCGGACCGCGCACGATCTCCACCCGCTTGAGCGTGTCCAGGTCGACGAAATTGCGGTTGGCGTTGGAGAAGCTGCCGATCGAGAACGCATCGGACACCTGGATGCCGTCGGTCTGGATCTGCACGCGGTTGCCGTCCAGGCCGCGGACCCGGAACCCGCCCAATCCGAAGCGACCGAAGCTCGAGGTCACCGACACGCCCGGTTCGTAGCGGACCAGGTCCTTGATGTTGCGCGCGAGGGTGTCGTCCAGGCGCTCGCGGTCGATGACGTCAACCGAGGCCGGCACGTCGACGATCGCGCGTTCGGTGCGCGTGGCGGTGACCTGGACGCGGTCGAATTCGTGGATCGCGGCGCCGGCGGCATCGGCACCGCCTGGAGCGGCAGCATGGGCGGAGAGAACGGAGGCGGTGGCGAGGGCGGCACAGATGGCGGCGCCGAGCCGGTAGGCACGGATCATCGGTTTCAGCTTCTAGGTTCCGGAAGTGGAGAACCCGGTGGGCTGGCGTCCGGTGAACCGAGGCTGGCATCCAGGGGAGAGAACTATGCATGCGACCGAAGGGCCGCACCCGGCATCGCGAGGCCAGGTTCGCGCCGCGCGGACGCGAACCCGGCTGCGCCGCCGGACTGCTACTTGGTCAGGATCAGCTTGTCGTTGCTGGTGTGGCGCAGCCGGTACAGCTTGTCGCCGTGGCGGATCAGGATCTCGCGGCGACCCTTGAGCAGGTGTTCGCTGCTCAGGACGGCCTCGTCGGCCTGCGGGACCGGGGCCGGCACGCGGAGGGAATCGGTGTGGGGCAAGGTCAGGCGGTGCACGTTCATGGTCGGGCTCCAGCTCGGGAGGGGGCGCGGAACCCGGTTAATGATAATAATTCGCATTCGCCTGTCAAGCTATCAGTTGGACGCGGCGACCTCCAGCCGTTGCCAGGCCTGTTCGTCGTGGCGCCCGGCCAGCTCCAGCGCCGACAGGTTCTCCAGCAGCTGTGCGGTGGTGCTGGCGCCGAGGATCACGCTGCTCACGTGCGGGTTGCGCAGGCACCAAGCGATCGCCAGCGGCGCCGGCTTCTCGCCCAGCGCCCCGGCGGCCTCGACGAACCGTTGCGCCCGCTCCAGCCGGCGCTCCTCGCTGTGGCCCACCACCAGCCGCTGCAACCAGCCCGCGTCGGGCTGCGCCAGCCGGCCCTCGCGCTGGACGCCGCCTGCGTACTTGCCGGTCAGCAGGCCCGAGGCCAGCGGCGACCAGACGGTGGTGCCCAGCCCCAGCTCCGAATACAGCGGCGCGTATTCCAGTTCGACCCGCTCGCGATGCAGCAGGTTGTACTGCGGCTGCTCCATGCTCGGAGCGGCCATGTGGTTGGCGCGGGCGAACTTCGCCGCCTCGCGGATCAGCGCCTCCGGCCATTCCGACGTGCCCCAGTACAGCACCTTGCCCTGACGCACCAGCAGGTCCATCGCCGCCACCGTTTCGCCGACCGGCGTGTCCGGGTCGGGGCGGTGGCAGTAGTACAGGTCTAGGTGCTCGACCCGCAGCCGCTGCAGCGCCGCGTGGCAGGCCTCGACCACATGCTTGCGCGACAGGCCGCGCTGGGTCGGGCGCGGATCTTCCGCCGCGCCGAAGAAGACCTTGCTGGACACGCAGTAGCCGTCGCGTGGCAGGCGCAGGTCGGCGATCACGTCGCCCATCACCCGCTCGGCCTCGCCGCTGGCGTAGGCCTCGGCGTTGTCGAAGAAATTGATCCCGTGGTCCCAGGCCGCCGCGACCAGTTCGCGCGCCTGGCTGCGGCCGACCTGGCGGCCGAAGGTCATCCAGGCGCCGAAGGACAGCGCGGACAGCTGCAGGCCGGAGGAGCCGAGGCGACGGTATTGCATGCTGCATCTCCGAGAAAAATCCATTGTAGGACGGGGCTTGCCCCGCTGCTTCGCACATTGGTCCTGTGCCTCCTTGCGCATATGCGGCGCACTGCTGCGCGGCATGGCGGGGCACGGCCCCGCTCCATGGGGGCGGAACCGGCCTTCGTCCAGGCGGGCGCCGCACCGGCCGACCTGCTAGGATTTCGCAATTCTTTAACATCTCCAGGGGATTCCATGATCGAGGCACTGGGTCGGATCGGCTTCGGCCTGTTCGGGTTGGCCGTGCTGGTCGGCATCGTCTGGCTGTTCTCGAACAACCGCCGCGCGGTGGACTGGAAGCTGGTCGGCACGGGTGTCGCCCTGCAGATCGCGTTCGCCGCGGTAGTGCTGCTGGTCCCCGGCGGGCGCCTGGTGTTCGACTGGCTCAGCCATGGCTTCGTCAAGATCCTCAGCTTCGTCAACGAAGGCTCCAACTTCATCTTCGGCAGCCTGATGGACGTGCCGAAGAACGGCTTCATCTTCGCCTTCCAGGTGCTGCCGACCATCATCTTCTTCTCGGCGCTGATGGGCGTGCTCTACCACCTGGGCGTGATGCAGACGGTGGTGCGGGGCATGGCCTGGGCGATCACCAAGGTGATGCGCGTGTCCGGCGCCGAGACCACCAGCGTGTGCGCCAGCGTGTTCATCGGCCAGACCGAGGCGCCGCTGACCGTGCGCCCTTACATCGCCAAGATGACCCAGTCCGAGCTGCTGACCATGATGATCGGCGGCATGGCGCACATCGCCGGCGGCGTGCTGGCCGCGTATGTGGGCATGCTCGGCGGCGGCGACCCGGTGCAGCAGGTGTTCTTCGCCAAGCACCTGCTGGCGGCGAGCATCATGGCCGCGCCGGCCACCCTGGTGATCGCCAAGATCCTGGTGCCGGAGACCGGCGAGCCGCTGACCCGCGGCACGGTCAAGATGGAGGTCGAGAAGACCACCGCCAACGTGATTGACGCGGCCGCCGCCGGGGCCGGCGACGGCCTGCGCCTGGCGCTGAACATCGGCGCGATGCTGCTGGCGTTCATCGCCCTGATCGCGCTGGTCGATGCGCCGCTGACCTGGTTCGGCGAAGTCACCGGTATCGCTTCCGCGATCGGCCAGCCGACCAGCCTGTCGACGATCCTCGGCTACCTGCTGGCGCCCATCGCCTGGGTGATCGGTACCCCGTGGGCCGACGCGACCACGGTCGGCTCGCTGATCGGCCAGAAGATCGTGATCAACGAATTCGTGGCCTACACCCAGCTGGCCAGCATCGTGAACGGACAGGTGCCCAACGTGGTCCTGAGCAAGGAAGGCGCGCTGATCGCGACCTATGCGCTGTGCGGGTTCGCCAACTTCAGCTCGATCGCGATCCAGATCGGCGGCATCGGCGGGCTGGCCCCGGAACGGCGCCAGGACCTGGCCCGCTTCGGCCTGCGCGCGGTGCTGGGCGGTTCGATCGCCACGTTCATGACCGCGACCATCGCCGGCGTGCTCACCCACTTCGGCTGAGCCCCGCCGGCCGCCCCCGGCGGGCCCGTGCGGTCCGCCTTTTCCGTTTTCCGTTGTGGTTTCCCGCGCCGCAAAGGTTCCAGAGGCCCCATGAACTCGGTCATCGTCGTCGGTTCCTTCAATGTCGACCACGTCTGGCGCTGCCACGAGCTGCCGGCGGTGGGTGCGACCATCGCCGGCCAGTATTCGACCGGACCCGGCGGCAAGGGCTTCAACCAGGCCGTGGCAGCCGCCCGCGCGGGCGCGCGCACCGCCTTCGTCTGCGCGCTGGGCGACGACGCCGGCGGCGCGCTCGCGCGCCAGCTGGCCGAGGCCGATGGCATCGAGCTGCACGCCGAAGCCAGCGACCAGCCGACCGGGACCGCCGGCATCTACGTCGACGCCCGCGGCCGCAACAGCATCGTTATCGGCGCGGGCGCCAACGGCACGCTCGGTACGGCGCATGTCACCGCCGACCCCGGCGAGCGCCTGTCCTGCGCACGGGTCCTGCTCGCGCAGCTGGAATCTCCGGTGGAGACCATCGAGGCCGCGCTGGCGATGGCGCGCGGGGCGGGCGTCACCACCGTGCTCAACCCGGCGCCGGCCAACGCGGCCAGCGGCATCGGCCTGCTGCGCCTGGCCGACGTGCTCACGCCCAACGAAACCGAGTTCGCCGCCCTGCTCGCCCGCCATGTCGGCGAGCGGGTCGAAGCAGGGGCGGTGGCCGAACTCGATGGCACGCGCCTGCAGGCGCTGTGCCGCAAGCTGCTGCCGCACGGCACCGTGGTGGTCACCCTGGGCGCGGTCGGCGTGTTCGTTTCGCACGCGGACGAACAGTTGCGCGGCGATGCGCAGGCCCACTACCGCATCGGCGCCGAGAGCGTGGCGGCCAGCGACACCACCGGCGCGGGCGATGCCTTCAACGGCGCATTGGCCGCCTCGCTGGCGCGCCCGGCCGAACAACCCTTCGCCGCGCACGTGCGCTACGCCAACCGCTTCGCCGCGCTGTCCACCGAGCGTGCCGGAGCCGCGCACGCGATGCCGCGGCACGACGAAATCGCGGCCCGCTTCGGGATCTGAAGGACGCAGCCGGTGCGCATCGGGTCCTGCACGATCGCTCCCCGCGTGGTCCTGGCGCCGATGGCCGGGGTCACCGACAAGCCGTTCCGGCTGCTGTGCAAGCGCATGGGCGCCGGGCTGGCGGTGTCGGAGATGACCATCAGCGATCCGCGTTTCTGGAACACGCGCAAGTCGCTGCATCGCATGGACCATGCCGGCGAACCCGAGCCGGTCAGCGTGCAGATCGCCGGCACCGAGCCGCGGCAACTGGCCGAGGCGGCGCGTTACAACGTCGACCATGGGGCGCAGATCGTCGACATCAACATGGGCTGCCCGGCGAAGAAGGTCTGCAATGCATGGGCCGGCTCGGCGCTGATGCGCGACGAGGCGCTGGTCGGGCGCATCCTCGAGGCCGTGGTCGCCGCGGTCGAGGTGCCGGTGACACTGAAGATCCGCACCGGGTGGGACGCCGCGCACCGCAATGCGCCGGCGATCGCGCGCATCGCGCAGGACGCCGGCATCCAGGCGCTGACCGTGCACGGCCGCACCCGCGACCAGCACTACACCGGGCAGGCCGAGTACGACACCGTCGCCGAGATCAAGGCCGGGGTCGCCATTCCGGTGATCGCCAACGGCGACATCGATTCGCCGCAGCGCGCGGCACGGGTGCTGCGCGAGACCGGCGCCGACGCGGTGATGGTCGGCCGCGCCGCGCAGGGGCGGCCATGGATCTTCCGCGAAATCGCCCATTTCCTGGACACCGGCGAACTGCTGGCGCCGCCCGGTGCCGGCGAGGTGCGCGACATCCTGCTCGACCACCTGCGCGCCCTGCATGCCTTCTACGGCGAGGAACAGGGCGTGCGCATCGCGCGCAAGCACCTGGGCTGGTACGCGAAGGACCGCGCGGAGAACGCGGCCTTCCGCAACGTGGTCAACCGCGCTCAGACCGCGGCGGCGCAGCTCGAACTGACCACCGCCTATTTCGATGCGCTGGACGCGGGCGTGCCACCCGGACTGGCGGTTGCGGCCTGAGGTCTCCCGCGGAAGGTTGCTTCATGTAACCAACCATCGAATAAACGTTACCTGCGTCACCCTGCACTCCGGCACTGTGCGCGCTTCCTGCGCGGCGGGACGCTGGCCGGACCGGGACACACCCGGTCCGTGGCCGTCAGCCACGGCCATCGGCAGGACATCCTGCCCAGGAGGCTGTCATGTTTGCTCGCATCGCCGTTGTCGCGGCCGCGCTGGCCGCCGTTCCCTCCGCCTTCGCCACCGACGCCACCGTCGCCGATCTTTCGCGCGACACGGGCGTCAGCGAACGCCACATCCGCATGGTGGTCGGGGCGCGCACGCCCTACCCCGAATACCGCATCGTCTTCGACCGCGTCGAGCGCCAGCTGAAATCGGCGCTGGGCCAGGAGGGCTACCAGTACCTGCTCAAGGGCGAGGTGGCCACCGCCGCGCAGATCCAGCGCGCACACGCCGCGCAGGTGGCCGCCGCCAAGGCCGGAAACCCCGAGGCGGCCAAGGTCGCGCACGCGGAAGGCTGACGCCCGCACGGCGGACGCTTCAGTCCGCCGCGTCGTCCGCCGGCGGCTCCCGCCAGATGCGCTGCCACATCTGGCCCAGTCGCCGGCGCGCTTCCCATGGCGGCCGCAGCTGCTGCGGCGGTATCGCACGCCAGGTTTCGCCATCGCGCGCAGCCACGGCGAACACGAACGTGTAGTCGGGCTCGGCGCCCATGCGCAGGTCGGACAGCTCCAGCCGGCCGTCGCGTTCGCGCGCCTTCATGAAGCCGTGGTTGAACCAGGCCAGCCGGCGCACGGCGGGAATGTGCTCCGCTTCGCGCAACGCCTGCACGTTGGAAGGGTAACCGCGGAACACCATCGCCCCGCGGTCGGCCACCAGCGAGCGTTCGCCTTCCACGAATCCCGAAGGCGTCATCGCCACCACCCGCCACAACAGCGTGTTGAACGGCATCGGCACCGAGAAGCGCGGCGCGGCGCCCAGCCCCATCGCCGCCAGGCTGTGTTGCGCCTGGCGTTCCACCTGCGCCTTGGCCAGCAGCGACCAGCCCAGGTACGCGCTGCTCAACGCCAGGCCCGCGACCAGCGCGCGTTGCGCCAGCGGGCGCTCGCGCGCGAACCAGGCGGCCACGCAGGCCAGCAGCAGCCACAGCGTGTAGGCCGGGTCGATGATGAACACGCTCGACCACATCACCGGCGGCGAGGTCGCCGGCCACCACAGCTGGGTGCCGTAGACGGTGAACGCGTCCAGCAGCGGATGGGTGACCAGCGCCAGCTGGATCGCCCAGAACCAGCGCCGCGGCGCTTCGGCCACCCGCCCGCGGCCGAAGCGGCGGAACAGCCACCAGATCGCCCAGCCGACCAGCGGCAGCACGAACAGCGAATGGCTGAAGCTGCGGTGCACGGTCATCCGCACCACCGGATCGTCGCTGAGCAGCATGATCGGCAGCGAATCCAGGTCCGGCAGGGTGCCGAGCGCCGCGCCGGCCAGCAGGGCGGCGCGCCGGTGGCGCGCGGGGGCGATGGCGGCGGCGATGGCGCCACCGAGGACGATCTGGGTGAGGGAATCCATGGCGCAAGGATGCTAGCAGTCCACGGACCGTGTCCCTCCGGCTGGTGCCCGCATTCCCGGCTGGCGGGCGCAGCGGGGCCTGCCTCGCTGCCGCCGGTGTTCCTGGCGAAGGCAGCGGGGCAGGCCCCGCTCCGCGGGAAGTTGGCGAAGCCAGTCCGTTGTCCATGTGCGTCGCGGGGGCAACGCGCGGCGGTTGCTTCAGGCGGCGCGCGGCAGTCCGGGTTGCCGCGGCGATGGCAACGTCGCCAGCACCTGGCCGCGATGGTCGAGCAGGCTCAGGCTGCCGTCCGCACCTTCCGCCAGCGCGGTCAGGCTCTCCACCCAGTCGCCGTCGTTGGCGTAGACCAGTCCGTCGCGCTCGAACAGGCCGGCACGGTGGATGTGGCCGCAGACGATGCCGTCCAGCCCGCGCCGGCGCGCATCGTCCAGCCCGGCCTGCATGAACCGGCCGATATAGCGCTCGGCCGCGCCGCTGCGCCGCTTGAGCCAGTCGGCCAGCGACCAGTAGCGCAGGCCCAGCCGGCGCCGCGCCGCATTGGTCAGGCGGTTGCCGGTGAGGATGCGGTAGTAGAGCCAGTCGCCGAAACGCTCCTGCAGGCCACCGAAATGCGTCACCGCATCGTAGTCGTCGCCGTGGACCACCAGCAGGCGGCGGCCGTCGGCGGTGGCGTGGATCGCACGCCGGCGTACCTGCATCGCCGGCAGCACCAGCCCGCAGTAGCGGCGGACCGGGCGGTCGTGGTTGCCCGGCACGTAGACCATTCCGGTGCCGTTGCGGGCCAGCCCATGCAAGGCCTCGACCACGCGGTGCTGCGCGGCGCCCCAGGCCGCGCGGCGCTGCGCCATCCACCAGAAATCGACGATGTCGCCGACCAGGTAGAGCTGGCCACAGCGCAGGCCGCCGAGGAAGTCGGCCAGTTCGGCGGCGTGGCAATGGCGCGAACCGAGGTGCACGTCGGAAATGAAGACGGTCCGGTGCCGGCGCGGCAGCGTGGCGACCGGGGCCTTCATCGGTGGCCCTCCCCCAGCGTCGCCGGCGGTGCGGCGTGGACGGCCAACTGCAGGCGGCGCCGGTCGCATGGGCCGCGGGGTGCGACCGGGTCCAGCGGTCGCGGCCTGATGCGACGGCCTGGCGGTGGCGGTGCCGGCGGCGGGCCGGGCCGGAGCAGAAAGTCGTCGATGGGGCTCATCGGATCGTCCTGGCGGCTTGCCTGCCGCGCAGCCTGGACGACGCCCGCGACATGTCCGTTGCAGCACGGCTACCGTGCGATGACGCCGCCGCATGGGACCCTTAACCCCCGGACACCCACGGACCGGCACAATGCACCGTGGCCCGCGGCCGTGTATCATGCGCGCCCATCTCTTCATCCGAATACAGGGATATAGCCGAATGTCCAGCTATCTCTTCACCTCCGAATCGGTCTCCGAAGGCCATCCGGACAAGATCGCCGACCAGATTTCCGACGCCGTCCTCGATGCCATCCTGGCCCAGGACAAGCGCGCCCGCGTGGCCTGCGAAACGCTGGTGAAGACCGGCGCGGCCATCGTCGCCGGCGAAGTGACGACCAATGCCTGGGTCGACATCGAAGGCTTGGCCCGCAAGGTCATCAACGACATCGGCTACAACAACTCCGACGTCGGCTTCGACGGCCACACCTGCGCGATCATCAACATGCTCGGCAAGCAGTCGCCGGACATCGCCGCGGGCGTGGACCGCAAGAAGCCGGAGGAACAGGGTGCGGGCGACCAGGGCCTGATGTTCGGCTACGCCTGCAACGAAGCCCCGGAGTTCATGCCGGCGCCGATCTACTACTCGCACCGCCTGGTCGAGCAGCAGGCCAAGGTCCGCAAGAAGAAGAACTCGCCGCTGCCGTGGCTGCGCCCGGACGCCAAGTCGCAGGTCACCCTGCGCTACGACCACGAGCACAACGTGCTCGGCCTGGACGCGGTGGTGCTGTCGACCCAGCACGACCCGGGCGTGAAGCAGAAGGACCTGGTCGAGGGCGTGTACGAGCACATCCTCAAGCCGGTGCTGCCGAAGAAGTGGCTGGAAACGCTGCCCAAGAAGAAGGTCCACATCAACCCGACCGGGATCTTCGTGATCGGCGGCCCGGTGGGCGACTGCGGCCTGACCGGCCGCAAGATCATCGTCGACAGCTACGGCGGCATGGCCCGCCACGGCGGCGGCGCGTTCTCGGGCAAGGATCCGTCCAAGGTCGACCGTTCGGCTGCCTACGCCGCCCGCTACGTGGCCAAGAACATCGTCGCCGCCGGCCTGGCCGACCGCTGCGAAGTGCAGGTCTCCTACGCCATCGGCGTGGCCGAGCCGACCTCGATCTCGGTCACCACCTTCGGCACTGGCCGGATCAGCGACGACCAGATCGAGAAGCTGATCCGCAAGCACTTCGACCTGCGCCCGTACGGCATCGTCAAGATGCTCGACCTGATCCACCCGGTGTACCAGGCCACCGCGGCCTACGGCCACTTCGGCCGCAAGCCGCAGCAGGTCACCTACACCGACGCGGCCGGCAAGAAGCAGACCGCCACCGCGTTCTCGTGGGAGAAGACCGACCGCGCCGAGGCGCTGCGCGCGGATGCGAAGCTGTAGGAGCCGGCTCGCCGGCGACCGCCGGCAGGCTGGACAGGAACGGGCCGCGCAAGCGGCCCGCTCCTTTTCCGGCCGCTTCCGCCTTCCTGCAGGAGCCGGCCTTGCCGGCGACGCGACGCCGTTGGATCCATGATGGCGTCGCCCGTGCAGGAAGCGTCGAGTCGCCGGCAAGGCCGGCTCCTGCGCATCAACCGGTGTTCTGCACGCCCTGCGCCACGCCATTGACACTGGCCACCAGCGCGCGCAACAGGGCTTCGTCCTCGCGGCCGCTGGCACGCCAGCGCTCCAGCAGGTCGGCCTGCAACACGCTGATCGGATCCACGTAGGGGTTGCGCAGGCGGATCGACAGCGCCAGGCGCTGGTCGTGCTGCAGCAGGAACTCGTTGCCGTTCAGGCGCAGCACCCATTCGCGGGTCAGCGCGTGCTCGGCCTCGATCGCGGGGAAGAACTCCGCGTGCAGTTCTGCGCCGGCCAGGCGCGAGAACATCCCGGCGATGCCCATGTCGCCCTTGGCCAGGACCATGGACACGTCGTCGAGGAGGGTCTTGAAGAACGGCCAGTCGCGGCCCATCTCGCGCAGCGCGTCCCCGCCGTACCGGTCCACCGCCGCCTGCAGGCCGCTGCCGGCGCCGTACCAGCCCGGAATCACCGCCCGCGCCTGGCTCCAGGCGAACACCCACGGGATCGCGCGCAGGTTGGACAGGGCCGCATCCTGGCCGAGCCGGCGCGAGGGCCGCGAACCCAGGGTCATGCGCTCGATCACGTCGATGGGCGTGGCGCCGCGGAAGTAGTCCATGAAGCGCGGCGCGCCGACGAAGTCGCGGTAGGCGCGGCTGCTGGTCTCGGCCACGGTGGCCATGATTTCCCGCCACCGGGCCTCGCGCGGTTCGGGCGGGCGTGGCCGGATGCTGGAGACCAGCACCGCGCCGGTGGCCTGCTCCAGCGAGCGCAACGCCAGCGCGCGGATGCCGAACTTGCGGTGGATCGCCTCGCCCTGCTCGGTCACGCGCAGCCGGCCATCGACGCTGCCGCGCGGTGACGCGTCGACCGCATGGGTGGTCTTGCTGCCGCCGCGGCTGAGCGAGCCGCCGCGACCATGGAAGAAGGTCAGCTTGATGCCCAGCTCCTCGGCGGCCTGCATCAGCTCGACCTGGGCGCGCTGCAGGCCCCAGCGCGAAGCGGCGATGCCGCCGTCCTTGCCGCTGTCCGAATAGCCCAGCATCACCATCTGCACGTTGCCGCGCGCGGCCAGGTGCGCGCGGTACACCGGATCGGCGAGCAGGTCGCGCAGCGTGTCCGGGCCGTGGCGCAGGTCGTCCACCGTTTCGAACAGCGGAGCGATGTCCAGCGGTACGTTTCCAGTCTCGTCGACCAGGCCGCCGCGGCGGGCCAGCGCCAGCACCGTGAGCACGTCGGCCCGGCTGCGCGCCATGCTGATGATGTAGGCGCCGAGCGCATCGGTGCCGTGCCGGCGGCGGGCGTCGCCCAGCGCGGCGAATACCGCGTCCAGGCGCGCATTGCCCGGCTCGTCGACCTGCGGCAGCAGCTGCGTGCCGCCGGCGAACGGTCCCAGCAGCGTGGCCTGCTCGACCGCGTCGCGCGATTCCCACTGTTCGTCGTCCAGCGCCGCGGCCACCGCGCGCGCGTGCACGCCCGATTCCTGGCGCACGTCCAGCCGCGCCAGGTGGAAGCCGAAGGTGCGCAGGCGCCACACCAGCCGCCGCACCGAGAACCAGCCGGCGTGGACGCCGCGATGGTTCTCCAGGCTCTGCCGGATCAGCTCGATGTCGCTGGCGAATTCCCGCGGCGAGGCATAACCCTCGACACGGTCCTCGAGCGTGGCCTGCAGCCGCGCGCGCATCAGGTCGATCAGCAGCCGGTACGGCATGTCGGCATGGCGCGGGCGGATCGCGGCGGCGGCCTCGGGCAGCAGCGCGCGGTAGCACTCGACCTGGGCCAGCACGCCCGGGTCCACTCCGACGACGCCGGTGGTCTGGGTCAGCACCCGGGTCAGCTGCTGCAGTTCGGCGCGGTACTTGCCGAGGATGGCGCGGCGCTGCGCGTCCAGCGTGCTGCGGATGGTGTTGGCGTCGACGTTCGGGTTGCCGTCCATGTCGCCGCCGACCCAGGTGCCGAAGCGCAGCAACCGCGGCAGTTCGGTGGCGATGCCGAAGGACTCGCCGATGGCGTGGTCCAGGGTCTCGTAGAACACCGGCATGACCCGGTACAGCACTTCGGTCAGGTAGAAGCCGACGTGCTCGCGCTCGTCCTCCACGCCCGGGCGCACCGGCGAGGAGTCGGCGGTCTGCCAGGCCGAGGTCAACGCCATGCGGAAGCGGGCCAGGTCGACGGCGCGCTCGTGCGGGGTGCGCGCGCCGTCGAGGTCGTCGACCAGCGCGGCGACCATGATCTGTTCCTTCTCCAGCAGCGCGCGGCGCACCGCTTCGGTCGGGTGCGCGGTGAACACCGGCTCGATGTCGATCCGCTCCAGCCAGTCGCGCAGTTCCTCCGGCGAGACGTCCGCGGCCTTCAGCCGGTGCAGGGCCTCGTGCAGGCTTTCCGGCTGCGGCTGGCCGGTGCCGGCGCGCTGGTAGTCGCGGCGGCGGCGGATGCGGTGCACGCGCTCGGCGATGTTGACCACCTGGAAATAGGTGCTGAAGGCGCGAACCAGCGATTCGGCGTGGGCCGGCTCCAGTCCGTCCAGCAATGCGGCCAGCGACCCCATCGAACCGCCGTTCTGGCGCCGGGCGATGGCGGTGGTGCGCACCCGCTCAACTTCGTCGAGGAAGGCCGGCGAGACCTGTTCGGCGAGCATCCCGCCGACCAGCGCGCCCAGCCGGCGCACGTCGTCGCGCAGCGGCAGGTCGGGCGGGGCGAAATCGAGCTGGCGGGGAGCATTCATCGGCGCGTGCTTGGGCTGACGGGAGCGAACACCCGAGCTTAGCGGTGTTTTGTGCGATGCCGCAAAAGTTTCAGGCGTACCGGAATCGCGGCCGGCGCCGCCGCCGGTTCATCCGCCGATCCGGCCGGATCGATATAATGCGCGCGCCGCCGAGGGGCGCTGCGACCATGGGACAGGCGGTTCCCCGCCAACGGCTCCCGCACCATCCGGTGCGCTGCGCCGCCGCCATGGCCAGGCTCGGTGGCGCTCCTCGCGACAACGGCGCCCGGACCAGGCGAGATCCGTCTCGCCCCTGACCCGGAGCATCCGCATGAACGCCGTAGCCAAGACCCTCCCGTCCTCGGGCGACTACAAGGTCGCCGACATCGCCCTGGCCGACTGGGGTCGAAAGGAAATCGACATCGCCGAGCACGAGATGCCCGGCCTGATGTCGATCCGCCGCAAGTACGCCGCCGCGCAGCCGCTCAAGGGCGTGCGCGTGACCGGCTCGCTGCACATGACCATCCAGACCGCGGTGCTGATCGAGACCCTGAAGGACATCGGCGCCGACGTGCGCTGGGCCTCATGCAACATCTTCTCGACCCAGGACCACGCCGCCGCGGCGATCGCCGCCACCGGCACTCCCGTGTTCGCCTGGAAGGGCGAGACCCTGGAGGAATACTGGGACTGCACCCTCGACGCGCTGACCTTCACCCTGGCCGACGGCACCCTCACCGGACCGGAGCTGGTGGTGGACGACGGCGGCGACGTGACCCTGCTGATCCACAAGGGCTACGAGCTGGAGAACGGCAGCGACTGGGTCAACACCGCGTCGGGCAACCACGAGGAGCAGGTGATCAAGGACCTGCTCAAGCGCGTAGCCGCCGAGCGCCCGGGCTACTGGACCCGCGTGGTCGCCGACTGGAAGGGCGTGTCCGAGGAGACCACCACCGGCGTGCACCGCCTCTACCAGCTGGCCGAGGCCGGCACCCTGCTGGTGCCGGCGATCAACGTCAACGACTCGGTGACCAAGTCCAAGTTCGACAACCTGTACGGCTGCCGCGAATCGCTGGCCGACGGCCTCAAGCGCGCGATGGACGTGATGCTGGCCGGCAAGGTCGCCGTGGTCTGCGGCTACGGCGATGTCGGCAAGGGCTCGGCGCACTCGCTGCGCGCCTACGGCGCCCGCGTCGTCGTCACCGAGATCGACCCGATCTGCGCGCTGCAGGCGGCGATGGAGGGCTTCGAGGTCGCCACCGTCGAGGACAGCCTGGGCACGGCCGACATCTACGTGACCACCACCGGCAACAAGGACATCATCACCCTCGAGCACATGAAGGCGATGAAGGACCAGGCCATCGTCTGCAACATCGGCCACTTCGACAACGAGATCCAGGTCGATGCGCTGTACGCCTCGGGCGCGGTGAAGACCAACATCAAGCCGCAGGTGGACAAGTTCGCCTTTGGCAACGGCAACAGCATCTTCCTGCTGGCCGAAGGCCGCCTGGTGAACCTGGGCTGCGCCACCGGCCACCCGAGCTTCGTGATGTCCAACTCCTTCTCCAACCAGACCTTGGCCCAGATCGACCTGTGGACGAACAAGGAAACCTACGGGAAGGACGTGTACCGCCTGCCCAAGAAGCTGGACGAGGAAGTGGCGCGGCTGCACCTGGAGAAGATCGGGGTGAAGCTGACCCGGCTGACCAAGGAACAGGCCGACTACCTGGGCGTGTCGGTCGAAGGCCCGTACAAGCCGGAGCACTACCGCTACTGAGTGGTGGCATCGGCCATCGCGCTGGACGGAGCGGGCGCCGGAAGGCGCCCGTTTCTTTTGGTTCTTCTCCCGATTGCGGGGAAGCTACGGGCGCCTCTCCTTGTTGTTCAGGGCTGACAGACAGGCCGGCACTGGTCGCCGCAGCCGCGCGCTCGGTCGGTCGAGAGCGAAAAGCTTCGGCTCCGGACGGGGCCGCCGCACCTGTTGAGCTTGGGCAAGAGCGCCGGCGCCGGCGTCGGCGGGGGCCGCCGCCAGGAAGCGCGGCAACCGTTACGGCCGCCAGTTGGCGTGGTTCTCCCAGAACTCCACGCTGCGCCGGTATGCCTCGCGGTCCAGCGGCACGCCCGAGCCACCCTCTTCAACGCCCAGCGCGTTGCGCATCATGGTGACCGGCGCCATCGGAATCTCCTCCGGCGTGGCGGTGTACAGGCAACCGACCACGCCCCACTCGGCGTAGATCGGCGAACCTTCCTTGGCCAGCTGTTCGCCGCTGTAGAGGATCACCACCAGGTAGTCGGCCACCGGCGGCTCGACGCCCTCGAACCAGCGCACCAGCACCGGTAGCTCGTCCTTCGTCCGCGCCTCGTACGCGGAACGCAGCAGGTGCCGGTTCGCGCCGGTTACGGGCACGGTCAGGCAGCGGGTGGAAGTCCAGTTGCGGTGCACGTGCAGCTTGCAGAACGGCGCGTAGCCGTCGAGTACCTTCAGCGGCGGGTGCGCGTTGAGGTGACGCTCGAACTGCCCGGGCGTGCAGTCCTGGATGGTGTTGCCGCGCGGCTGGCGCGGGAACAGGCGGGTACGGGCGAAGGGCGTGAGGAAGATCGACATGCGTGGCCTGGCCTGGGTGACGGCCGAGTCTAGCCGCCGACCTCGCCGCCGCGGCTGCTGACCCGGCGAAATCGCTCCACCCCGCCAGCGTGCGGCAACCCGTGATCCGACGACAGCAAACTTCACTTTCATCGCGATAAAGAGATATTATTCGGCCAGTCCTGTCCCCGGCACCGCGATGACGACCCCGATCAGCCTCGAGTTCTACCCGCCCAAGACCGACGAGCAGCGTACGCAACTGGACCGGGCCGCGGCGAAGCTGCGCGGCTTCGCGCCCGAATACGTGTCCTGCACTTTCGGCGCCGGTGGCTCGACCCTGAGCTACACCTCCGAGACGGTGCGCCACCTCAGCCAGCACCACGGCTTCGAGGCGGCGCCGCACCTGTCCTGCGTCGGCGGCAACCGCGAGGAGATCCGCGAGCTGCTCAAGCTGTACCGGGCGATCGGCTGCCGCCGCATCGTCGCCCTGCGCGGCGACCTGCCCTCCGGCATGGGCCATGCGGGCGACCTGCGCTACGCCGCCGAACTGGTCCAGCTGATCCGCGCCGAGCACGGCGACCGCTTCCGCATCGAGGTGGCGGCCTACCCGGAGACGCATCCGCAGGCCGAGGACGCACGGGCAGACCTGCGCCACTTCAAGGCCAAGGTCGACGCCGGCGCCGACGCGGCGATCACCCAGTACTTCTACAACGCCGACGCGTACTTCCGCTTCGTCGACGACGTGCGGCGGCTGGGCGTGGAGATCCCGATCATCCCCGGGATCATGCCGATCTCCAACTTCACCCAGCTGCGGCGCTTTTCCGAGGCCTGCGGCGCGGAGATCCCGCGCTGGATCGGCAAGCGCATGCAGGCCTTCGGCGACGACGCAGCGGCAGTGCGCGACTTCGGCGCCGACGTGGTCGCCGGGCTGTGCCGCCGCCTGCTGGACGGCGGTGCGCCGTCGCTGCATTTCTACACGCTGAACCTGTCCAGGCCGACCGAGGCGGTGCTGGCCCGGCTTTGAGCGCCGTGCTTCCCGCTGGAACCGGGCCCGGCTAGGCTGCAGGCCCATGCGCGATGCCCTCCCCTTCCGGCGGATCTGCCTGCTTGCCTGCCTGCTGGCGGCCGCCCTTCCTGGCCACGCCCGCGCACAGCAGGTGCAGCGCTGCGTGGGTGCGGACGGACAGGCCGTCTACACCGACCGCCGCTGCGACGATATCGGCGCGGTGGCGCGGCTGCCGCCGGCCGCGGCGGCGGAGGGCCCGCGCCTGTTCCGCGGCGGCTGCCCGCGTGTGCTCAGCCAGCTGGTCGGCGAGATCGGCGCCGCGATCCAGGGGCGCGACGTCAACCGGCTGGCCAGCGTCTACGACTGGAGCGGAGTGTCCAACGCCTCGGCCTCGCGCCTGCTCGACCGGCTGGAAGCGATGGTCGATCGCCCGCTGGTGGACATCGCACCGGTCTATCCCACCGGCGATCCCTACCCTGCGGCGATGGCCAGCGATGCCGGCGCGGCCCCGGCCCCACCGATACCATCCGTCCCGGACCCGGCCGCCAGCGGGCCGGCGGCCTGGATGCCCAGCTGGGAAACCCGCGCGTCCGTCGCAACACCGCCGCCGGACCCGGCGATCGCCGCGTTGCCGGAGCCACCGCCACCGCTGCCTACGGCCCGGCCACATCCGGTCGCCCTGCGCGTGGAGCAGGTCCTGGCCGGCAGCGCCACGCCGGTGCGTACGGTCTTCGGTCTGCGCCGCAGCTACGGCTGCTTCTGGATCACGTTATAGGAGCCCGTCTTGCGGGCGACCCCGACGTCGTGAGAACGACGACGTCGCCTGCCCCGCCGCCGCATCGCGGGCAAGCCCGGGTACCGCACGCGAGACCGGCCCCACGCCACCACATGCGGCAGAATGGTCCTCCCCGATGCGGAGCAGGCCGATGCAGTTCCCCGAGAAGATCTGGCACAACGGCACGATCAAGCCCTGGGCCGAAGCCACCACCCACGTGATGGCGCACGCCATCCATTACGGCTCTTCGGTGTTCGAAGGCATCCGCGCCTACGACACGCCCAAGGGCACGGCGATCTTCCGCCTGACCGAGCACAACCGGCGCCTGTTCAACTCGGCCAAGATCTACGACATCGCCATCCCCTACACGCTCGAGGAACTCAACGCCGCCTGCCGCGACATCGTCCGCGCCAACGGCCTGCGCAGCGCCTACCTGCGGCCGGTCGCGTTCCGCGGCGTGGGCAGCGTGGGCATCGCCGCCGAGACGCCGATCGACGTGGCCGTGGCCGCGCTGGACTTCGGCCGCTACCTCGGCGCCGAGGCGCTCGAGCAGGGCATCGACGCCTGCGTGTCCAGCTGGCAGCGCTTCGCGCCAAACACCGTGCCGGCCGGCGCCAAGGCCGGCGGCAACTACCTGTCCGGGCAGCTGATCACCCGCGAGGCGCGCCGCCACGGCTATGGCGAAGGCATCGCGCTGGCCTCCAGCGGCCTGCTCAGCGAAGGCGCCGGCGAGAACCTGTTCCTGGTGTTCGACGGTGCGCTGCACACCACTCCGGCCAGCGCCTCGATCCTCACCGGCATCACCCGCGATTCGATCGTGAAGCTGGCGCGCGACGCCGGCATCGAGGTGGTCGAACGCGACATCCCGCGCGAATACCTGTATCTGTGCGACGAGCTGTTCATGTGCGGCACCGCCGCCGAGATCACCCCGTTGCGCTCGGTCGACGGCAAGCCGGTCGGCGAGGGCAGACCCGGACCGGTGACGCAGCGGATGCAGAAACTGTTCTTCGGCCTGTTCGACGGCACCACGGCCGACACGCGCGGCTGGCTGGAGTACATCTGATCCAGGCGTCGGCGTCGGCGGGAGCCGCGGCAGTGCGGGGTGCGGCGGCCCGTCCGGAGCCAGCGCTGTAACTCTGTGCGGCAACCAGATCGACCCGGTCGAGCCAGCGATTCCGTTCCGCTTCCAGGAATCAAGGCATGGAGGCCGCTCGACGCCAGGCAGGACGATCGGGCAGACGACGACGCCTAAGCCGGGCCGCCCGCTTCCGCGATCGATGCCGCGCCGCCGCCGAACGACAGCGTGGCCACCACACCATGCTCGCCGTCCTGGCGCGGCCGCACGCTCACGTCCCAGCCGTACAGGTCGCACAGGCGGCCGACGATCGACAGGCCGATGCCCGCGCCCTGCGAATGACCGGCGTGGGTGCCGCGGTAGCCGCGCTGGAACAGGCGCGCGGCATCCTCCTCGCTCAGGCCCGGGCCGGTATCGATCACCTGCACCGCGTCCGGAACCAGGCGCACCACGACCTCGCCCTGCGGGGTGTACTTGACCGCGTTGCCGACCAGGTTGCCCAGCGCCACCGACAGCGCCGCTTCCGGCGCCTCGACCACCAGTCCCTCCTCGCCCTCCAGGCGCAGCTCCAGCGGCTTGCCGCCGAGCTGGGCACGGTGCGAGTCGAGCAGCTGCTCGGCGACCCGGGCCACGTCGCTCTGTCCCTGCCCGCGCTCGTTGCGTGACAGCAGCAACAGGGAGCCGATCAGGTCGCTGCACTGCTGCTCGGCGCGCTGGATGCGCGACAGGCGCGTCCGCGTGCGTTCGTCCAGTTCCTGGCGCGACAGCAGCAGTTCCACGGCACCCTTGATCACCGCCAGCGGCGTGCGCAGCTCGTGGCTGACGTCGGCATTGAACTCGCGGTCGCGCTGGACCACCTCGGTCAGGCGCCCGGCATAGTCGTCCAGCGCTTCGGCCAGCTGGCCGACCTCGTCGTCGGGAAAGTGCGCGGCCAGCCGCTTGGGATGGCTGCTGCCGCGGTAGGCGCGCAGCCGCGCGGCCAGTTCGGTCACCGGCTGCATCACCCGCGAGGCCGACCACCAGCCGATCAGCAGCGACAGCGCGCTGAACAGCAGGATCGACAGGTACAGCGCGCGCTTGAGCTGCGACTCGCCGCGCATGGTCTGGGTCATGTCGTAAGCGAGGAAGAACCACTCGTTGGGCGTCTTGCGCACCGCCAGCTTGTAGGCGAACGGCTGTCCTGCGTCGTCCTGGCCGCTGATGTTGTGGATGCCGTCGGGCAGTTCGTACCAGTCCGGCTGGTCCAGGCGCAGCTGCTCGAATCCTTCGCGGGTGACCACGCGGCCACGCATCTGCTGCACCGGCAGGTCCGGGTTGCGGCCGGGGTCGCTGTAGAACCGCCGCGCATAGGCGTCGATGTTGCGGTTCATCACGTCCTCGACCAGCTGGCTTTCCACCCGCTGGCGCGAGTAGTCGGTCAGGAACGCGAACAGCGCGGTCAGCCCCGTGCCCAGCAGCAGGAACGACAGGATGATGCGGGTACGCAGCCGGCGCCTGAATCTCCGGTGCCGGCGGGGACGCGCGCCGGCGTCAGCTTGCGCCATCGGGAGCCGCGATGCGGTAGCCGATCCCGTGGCGGGTCTGGATGTAGGGCACCGGGAACGGCTTGTCGACCACCGCGCGCAGGCCGTGGATGTGCACGCGCAGCGAATCGGAGTCCGGCAGTTCCTCGCCCCAGACCCGGGTCTCCAGTTCCTGGCGGGTGACCACCGCCGGCGAAGCCTCCATCAGCGCCTGCAGGATCTTCAGCGCGGTCGGGTTGAGCTGCAGCAGCCGTCCCTCGCGCCGGACCTCGAGCGTGTCGAGGTTGTATTCCAGGTCGCCGGTGTTGAGCACCCGCGTCTGCACGCCCTTGCCGCGGCGCGACAGCGCGTTGAGCCGCACTTCCACTTCCTGCAGCGCGAACGGCTTGATCAGGTAGTCGTCGGCGCCTGAGTCGAAGCCGGCCAGCTTGTTCTCCAGGCTGTCGCGCGCGGTGAGCATCAGCACCGGGGTCTGCTTGCGCGCCTCGTTGCGCAGCTTGCGGCAGACCTCGATGCCGTCCATGCCCGGCAGGTTCAGGTCGAGCACGATCGCATCGAAGTCGTGGACCACCGCCAGGTGCAGGCCGGTCACGCCATCGGCGGCGAAATCGACGGTATGGCCACGGTCCTCGAGGTAATCCCCGAGGTTGGCCGCGATGTCGCTGTTGTCTTCGATGACGAGGATGCGCACGGTATCGCCTTAGTTGGTGACCGGCAGCTTGTAGCCGCGGTTGTTGATCATCGCGTTCTCGGTCTGCTCGCGCGCGCGGCGGCGTTCGGCCACGGTCATGCAGTTGTTGGTGGCGCGATGCGAACCGACCTTCTTCTCGCGGGTGCAGACCAGGCGGCTGTCGTCGTGGGCCTGGGTCAGCAGGGTGTTCACCTTTTCCTGCTCGTTGAAGATCTCCACCTTCTTCGTCTCCGGCAACTGGTCCACGCTCTCCGCACCGCCCAGCAGGCCGGAAATGCGGTCCAGCGATTCGGTCACCTGGCGGCGGTTGGCGGCGGAAATTTCGCTGTAGGTCTTGCCGTCGCCGAGCGCGTTGACGATCGCCTGGCGTTGCGCCTCGAACGACCCGCTCAGGTCCAGGCCCTTGTCCGGGGAGAAGCCCGGTCCCTGGGACTGGATGGTGGCGAACGCAGCCAGGGGCAGCAAAGTCAGAAAGGAGACCAGAACCAGTTTGTACATGCAGGACCTCGGGTGCGTTAGATGTGTCGACGTGGGGATCTGTGGCCAATGCGCGGACGGGCCACTACCCGATTCTGCCTTTTGGGCCGGAACCGGGCAAACGGCGTCGCGCGGATACAAAAAGGCCCAGGCCGGGGAGACCGCCTGGGCCAAAGGATTGCCCCGATTACCGTATCTCGTAGACGGCCGGAGGGCGGGTGCCCGCCCGGCTGACGAAGGAGCTAGCGGTCCGACGGAGCCTAAGCCGGATTCGATTAAAGGGGTGTTAAAACCGCCATGCCATCCGCTTGGCCGTCGCCGTAAAAATCACTCAACTTATTGATTTTATTGTTTTATCTTCAAATAAACGTGGTCGATGATCGCGCCGGCCACGTCCACCCCGCACACCGCTTCCACCCCCTCCAGGCCCGGGGTCGAGTTGACTTCGAGGACCAGCGGACCCTTGGCCGAACGGATCAGGTCCACACCGGCGACCTCCAGCCCGAGCGCGCGCGCCGACCGTATCGCCACGGCCTGTTCGTCCGTGGTGGCCTGCGCCGCGCTGCCCTCGCCGCCCCGGTGCAGGTTGGAGCGGAACTCGCCTTCGGCGGCCTGGCGGCGCATCGCCGCCACCACCCGGTCGCCGACCACGAAACAGCGGAGGTCGGCGCCGCCGGCTTCGGCCACGAATTCCTGGATCAGGAAATTGGCGTACAGCCCGCGCAGCGCCTCCACCACCGCGCGCGAAGCCGAGGTCTTCTCGGTCAGCATGACTCCGGCGCCCTGGGTGCCCTCGCTGAGCTTGACCACGTGCGGCGGGGGGCCGAGCAGCGAGAGCAGGTCGTCGGTGTCGTCGGGGTTGTCGCCGAACACCGTGGTCGGCAGCCCGATCCCCTGGGCGGCCAGCAGCTGGTGCGTGCGCAGCTTGTCGCGGGCGCGCAGGATCGCGTCGGACGGGTTGGGGCTGTAGCTGCCCATCAGCTCGAACTGGCGCAGCACCGCGGTGGCGTAACGGGTGATCGAAGTGCCGATCCGCGGGATCACCCCGTCGTAGCCGGCCACCGGCCGGCCCTTGTAGCGCATCGAGAAACCGCCGGGCGCGATGCGCATGTAACAGCGCAGGGGGTCGAGCACGCGCACGCTGTGGCCGCGCGCGCGCGCGGCTTCCACCAGCCGGCGGGTGGAGTAGAGCGAGGCGTTGCGGGAGAGGATGGCCAGTTTCATCGGCGCGCCACCGTGAGCGGATGCCCTGGAACGCGAAACGCCGCGGAACCTTCCGCGGCGTCAGCAGTGTCTGGAGCGGGTGATGGGAATCGAACCCACGTTAGCAGCTTGGGAAGCTGCAGTTCTACCATTGAACTACACCCGCGCGGGACCGGCAGTCTATGCGCCCGCCGGTGGCCGATGCAACGGCGACCGGGCGCGACGGACCCCGTCCGCGCCCGTGCCGCGAGCGACGCTCAGAAGCTGCCGCCCAGGGTGACGAACAGGCCGCTGTCGGCGCCGCCGTGCTGGCCGACCGTGGTGCGCGCGCCGATGTCGGCCTGCAGGCCGCCCCAGTGCATGCGCGCGCCGAGCACGGCGGTACCGAAGTCGCCGTCGAACTCCTGCGCCGGCACCGCGAACTCCTGGTCGGGCAGCGTCTGCAGGCGGGCGGACACCTCGTCCGGCGCGTCCTCGAATTCGTGGTCCCAGGTGGCGCGCAGGTAGGGCTCCCAGCCGCCGGCGTCGTAGCGCACCTGCCAGCCCAGGCTGCCGACCAGCGAATCCAGCGACTGGTCCGAGTAGGCCAGCGCGGTGGACGACAGGTTGTCCTCGCTGAAGCCGTCGACCTCGATCTTCTGCCACAGCAGGCCGGCGACCGGCCCGTGGCGCAGCGAGCCGTCGCCGAACTCCCAGCCGCCGTTCACCCCGACCGCGGTATTGCTGCCGTCGGCCGAACCGGCATGCCGGCGCACCGACGGTCCCATGCGCACCTCGCGGGTGACGTCGTAGTCCAGCTGGCTGTAGCTGACCTGGCCGTTGACCCAGGCGCCGTCGCCGAACCAGCCCAGGAAACCGCCGAAGGTGGTGTCGGCCTGGCGGAAATCGCCCCGGCTCTGGCCGAAATCGGCGTCCAGGCGGCCGTAACCGAGGAAGCCGCCGGCCACCAGGCCGTTGCCGTTGGACCAGTCGAGCCCGAACAGGCCGGCCGGCGCCAGGCCGTCGTAGAGGTCGGCGTGGTCGTAGCGCTGGTAGTCGCCGCGCAGGCCGCCCCACCAGCTCAGTCCCGCCGCTTCCGGTGCCTGCGGCAGGTGCCCGGCGACCTGGTCGGCGCGGCTGCGGCCGATGACCTGCGCCGAGTGCGGCAGGAGGCCGACCAGCCGCGGACCTTCCAGCACCGAGATGGCGTAGTCGGCCAGGATCGCGTGCGCCGCGCCGCTGGGATGCACGCCGTCGGCGAACAGGTAGGTGCTGGCCGCGTCCGGCGCCGCCAGCGACGACGGGTTGCAGGTCAGCGAACTGCCGTCGGGCGGCAGGCAGGCGGTCTCGGTGACGTTGCGCAGGCCGTAGGTCGCCGGGCTGGCCACCACTTCGCGCAGCATGCTGAAGGTGTCCAGCGGGATCACCCGGTAGCCGTTCTGGGCCAGGGCGCCGTACATGGCGGTGTTGTAGGTCGTCGCCAGCTGGGTGAGCGCGGCCTGCCCCGCCGGCCCGGCGGCGATCGCGTTGGGGGTGATGCCCATGTCCGGCAGGCTCGGCACCAGGATGTAGCGCGCGCCGGCCGCGTCCAGCGTGCCGACGATCTGGACCACGCCGCCGACCGCGGTGGCGATGGTTTCCTGCGGCGGTGCGCCGGCCCCGGCGATGGCGAAGATGTCGTTGGCGCCGGTCCATACCGTGTACAGCGCGCCGGCGTCGGCCTTGCCGCCGTTGGCCGCCAGGTAGCGGCCGACCTGGGAGACGGTGGATTCGGCCACGCCGTTCTGCAGCGTCACCCGCGAGCCGCCCTGGGCGTAGTTGTCGCCGCCCTGGTTGTCGGTGCGGCCGTTGCCATCGTAGTGGTCGGCCACGTACTCGGCCCAGACCCAGGCCGGGTTGGTGGTGAACTTGCCGGTGACCGGCCGCACGGCCGGGGGCAACTGGTTCTGGAAATGTCCCGAATCGGTGAGGCTGTCGCCGAAGAACACGGTGCTGTTGAACTCCGCGGCCAGGGCCGGGGCGGCCGCCAGGGCCAGGGCGACGGCGAGCGTCGAAGGGAGGGGACGGGAAGCGGACATGGACTCTCCTGTGGATGCGATGGGCCCCGGAGGGGCGGCGCGGCCGATTGCGTACGGCTGCGCATGGTCGCCATCGTCCTCCTGGGCCCGGCGGCATTCACGCTGCACTGCGTCAACCGGCGCGCGCGAATGCGACAATCGCCCCATGCAGATCGTCCTCAACGGAGAGCCGCGCACCGTCGCGGCCGGTACCGTCCTCGCCGGACTGCTCGAGGCCGAAGGCCTGGCCGGGCGCCGGGTGGCGGTGGAAATCAACGGCGACATCGTCCCGCGCGGTGCGCATGCCGGCCGCGCGCTGGCCGACGGCGACCGCGTCGAAATCGTGCACGCGCTCGGCGGCGGCTGAGCATCCCTGCACCGCGCATCGCCGCGCATCGCCTATCCCGGCGACGCCCCCGCGGGCCATAATCGCGGCATGGACAACACCCCCACTCGCGATCCGCTGGTCATCGCCGGCCGGACCTTCCATTCGCGCCTGCTGACCGGTACCGGCAAGTTCAAGGACCTCGACGAGACCCGCCGCGCCACCGAGGCCGCCGGCGCGCAGATCGTCACCGTCGCCATCCGCCGCACCAACATCGGCCAGAACCCGGGCGAACCGAACCTGCTCGAGGTGCTGCCGCCGGAGCGGTTCACCATCCTGCCCAACACCGCCGGCTGCTACACCGCCGAGGACGCGGTGCGGACCTGCCGGCTGGCGCGCGAACTGCTCGACGGCCATTCCCTGGTCAAGCTCGAGGTGCTGGGCGACCAGCGCACGCTGTACCCGGACGTGGTGCAGACGCTCAAGGCCGCCGAGCAGCTGGTGGCGGACGGCTTCGACGTGATGGTCTACACCAGCGACGATCCGATCCTGGCGCGCCAGCTGGAGCAGATCGGCTGCTGCGCGGTGATGCCGCTGGCCGCGCCGATCGGTTCGGGCCTGGGCATCCAGAACCGCTACACGCTGCTGGAGATCATCGAGAACGCCACGGTCCCGGTGCTGGTCGACGCTGGCGTGGGCACCGCTTCGGACGCGGCCATCGCCATGGAACTGGGCTGCGACGGCGTGCTGATGAACACCGCGATCGCTTCGGCGAAGGACCCGGTGCTGATGGCCAGCGCGATGCGCAAGGCGGTGGAGGCCGGGCGCGAGGCGTTCCTGGCCGGCCGCATTCCGCGCAAGCGCTACGCCAGCGCGTCCTCGCCGGTGGACGGGCTTATCTCCTGAGATGACCGGTCCCCGCATCAACAAGGAACGGGCGAGCGACGGCGCCAAGGCCCCGGCCAAACCCTATACCGCCGGCGAAGGCCGGCGCGAGATCCGCAGTTTCGTCCTGCGCCAGGGCCGCTTCACCCCGGCCCAGCAACGTGCGTTCGAGGAGCGCTGGCCGCGCTTCGGCCTCGATTACGCCGGCACGCCGCGCGACCTGGACGCGGTGTTCGGCCGCACCGCGCCGAAAGTGCTGGAGATCGGTTTCGGCAACGGCGAGGCATTGCGTTTCGCCGCAGTCCAGGACCCGTCCCGCGACTATCTGGGAATCGAGGTGCATGCCCCCGGTGTCGGCCGCCTGCTCAACGCGCTGGCCGAGGACGGCAGCGACCACGTGCGCCTGTACCACCACGACGCGGTCGAGGTGCTGCGCAACGAGATCGACGACGGCGTGCTGGACGAGATCCGCATCTATTTCCCCGACCCCTGGCACAAGAAACGCCACAACAAGCGCCGCCTGGTACAGCCGGAATTCGCCGCGCTGCTGGTGCGCAAGCTGCGCCCGGGCGGGCGCCTGCACGCGGCCACCGACTGGCGCGACTATGCCGAACAGATGTGGGAGGTGCTCGACGTCACCCCCGGCCTGGCCAACCGCGCCGGCCCGCGCGGCCACGTGCCGCGGCCGCCGTGGCGGCCGGAGACGCACTTCCAGCGGCGCGGGGAAAAGCTGGGGCACGGCGTCTGGGACCTGCTGTACGACCGGGTCGACCATGACCGGATCGACGACCGCGCCGACACGGCGGGGCTAAACTCGGCACCAGCATGAGCACCGCGCCGCCCGGCCCCCCATCCAGTCCGACAGCCCCCGCCGGCCGCGCGCCCCGCCCCGCCCCAGCCACGCCATAAGGACCCCGGCGCGCAATGGAATCCGGCCTGACCCTGACCAACGACATGCGCCTGGTGCTGGGGCTGGTCGGGTTCACGATGGCCATGTTCCTGTTCGAGCGCATCCGCGCCGACCTGGTCGCGCTGGCGGTGCTGGTGGTGCTGGGCATCACCGGGCTGGTGGCGCCGGAGGAGATCTTCAGCGGCTTCTCCGGCAACGCGGTGATGAGCATCATGGCCACCATGATCCTCGGCGCCGGCCTGGACCGCACCGGCGCGCTGAACCGCCTGGCCGGCTGGTTGCTGCGGCGCGGCCACGGCAAGGAACAGCGCCTGCTGGCGATGACCGGCCTGATCGCCGGCCTCAATTCCTCCTTCATGCAGAACCCGTCGGTGATGTCGCTGTACCTGCCGGTGGCCGCGCGGCTGTCGGCGCGCAGCGGGCTGTCGATGTCGCGGCTGCTGCTCCCGCTGGCCGCGGCGATCGTGATGGGCGCTGCGCTGACCATGGTCGGCAACTCGCCGCTGATCCTGCTCAACGACCTGCTGCTGTCGGCCAACAACAACCTGCCTTCGGGCATGGCCACCCTGGAGCAGCTGCCGATGTTCGCGCCGGCACCGGTCGGCGTGGTCCTGTTGGCCGCCGCGCTGCTGTACTTCCGCTTCTACGGCAACCGCAAGCTGGCCGAACTGGAGCAGGGCGGTGGCGGCGACAACACCACCCCCGCGCGCACCGAAAGCTACTTCGCCCGTACCTATGGCATCGAAGGCGATGTGTTCGAACTGGCGGTCAGCGCGGAGAGCCCGCTGGTGGGCATGTCGGTGGCCGAAGCGGAATCGCTGCACGACGCGCCGCTGCTGCTGGCGCTGAAGACCGGCAACGACACCCGCCTGGCGCCGCCGGCGGACATGCGCATCTGGGTCGGCAGCGTGCTGGGCGTGATGGGCCCGCGCCAGCAGGTGCACGATTTCGCCCAGAACCAGTTCCTGCGCATGTCCTCGCGCCTGCGCAACCTGGGCGACCTGTTCAATCCGGCGCGCGCCGGCATCTCCGAGGCGGTGGTGCCGCCGACCTCGCGCCTGATCGGCAAGAGCGCGCGCGAGCTGCGCCTGCGCCAGCAGGCCGGGATCAGCCTGCTGGCGATCAACCGCGACAAGCAGGTGATCCGCGAGGACGTGCGCTCGGTGCCGCTGCGCGCCGGCGACATGCTGGTGTTCCACAGCATCTGGCAGGACCTGGCGCGCGCGGCCGAGAGCCGCGACTTCGCCGTGGTCACCGACTATCCCAAGGGCGAGCAGCGCCCGCACAAGTTCAAGATCGCCATGGCGATCTTCGCGGTGACGATAGTGATCGCGCTGACCGGCAAGCTGCCGGTGGCGCTGACCCTGATGACCGGCGTGGTCGGCATGCTGCTGGCCGGCGTGCTGAAGATGGACGAGGCCTACGCATCGATCAACTGGAAGACCGTGTTCCTCACCGCCGCGCTGATCCCGCTGGGCTGGGCCATGGACAGCAGCGGCGCGGCCGCCTGGGTGGCCGGCCACACCCTGGACAAGCTGCCCGACGGCACGCCGCCGTGGGTGGTGCAGATCGTGGTCGCGCTGCTGACCACCGGGTTCTCGCTGGTGATCAGCCATGTCGGCGCGACCATCGTGATGGTGCCCATCGCGATCAACCTGGCGCTGGCGGTGGGCGGCGACCCGACCGCGTTCGCGCTGATCGCCGCGCTGTCGGCCTCCAACAACCTGATGACCTCGTCCAACCCGGTGATGTCGATGATCGTCGGCCCGGCCAACTATTCGGCGCGCGACCTGTGGCGCGTGGGTGCGCCGCTGTCGCTGATCTACACCGTGGTCGCAGTGACCGTGGTCAACCTGATGTTCTGGGGCGGACGCTGAGGCGTCGATGCGTTCGCGCGAGGCGTGCCGGCAACGCGCGCGTGGCACGGGGACGCTCCCGCGCGATTGCGACGCCATCGCGTCGTCCGCAAGATGGCCCGGGTTGATCGTGTCCGGATTCCGCTACGCATTGCTGAGTACCAAATGAGCGATTTCATCATCGGCCTCACCGGCGGGGTAGCCTCGGGCAAGAGCGAAGTCACCCGGCGCTTCGAGGCGCTGGGCGTGCACGTCGCCGATGCCGACGTGGTCGCGCGGGCGGTGGTCGAGCCGGGGCAGCTGGCGCTGGCGGCCATCGTGGAACGGTTCGGCGCGCGGATGCTGCTGGCCGACGGGGCGCTGGATCGGCGCAGGCTGCGCGAACTGGTCTTCGCCGACCCGCAGGCGCGCCGCGACCTGGAAACCATTACCCATCCGGCGATCCGGCTGGCGCTGCAGGCCGAATGCCGGGCCGCCGCCGGGCCGTACGCGATCGCCGCGATTCCATTGCTGGCCGAAGCCGGCGCACGCGCGGCCTACCCGTGGCTGGACCGGATCCTGGTGGTGGATGCACCGCCGGCGTTGCAGCACGCGCGCCTCATGCGCCGCGACGGCGTGGACGAGGCGTTGGCCGCGCGGATGATCGCCGCGCAGGTGACGCGCGATGCGCGATTGGCGATCGCCGATGACGTGCTGGTCAACGACGGACACCCGGACCATCTGGACGCGCCGGTGGCCGCCCTGGACGCGCGCTACCGCACCCTTGCGGCCGTATCGTTGCGCGCGTCTCCCTCGTTGTAGGAGCCGGTCTTGCCGGCGACACCGGCGCTGCCGGCACGTTCGACGCCCCACGGTCCGACCACCGCGTGCCCGCGAACAGGCGACAGCCCCAACGGTCCGACGCCGTACGCCTATGGGTAAGGACTCCCGCGGCCTCCGGGGCCGGACGCTGCCGAACCCGTTCCGGCCGATGGCGTCGGTGTCGCCCGCAAGACGGGCTCCTGCAGAAGCGGCGTCGACGAAGGGCAACCCGTTACGGCCAGAGGCTGCGGATCGCGGCGATGCCCTGGGCGCCGTGTCCGCGCGCGGCGGGCAGGTCGGCGAGGGTCAGGCCGCCGATGGCGTAGATCGGCAGGGCGACCTGTTCGCGCAGGGCGACGAAGCCATGCCAGCCCAGGGTCGGGGCGCCCGGATGGGTGGCGGTTTCGTGGACCGGGCCGAGCACGGCGAAATCGCAGCCCAGCGCCTGTGCCTGGCGCAGGTCGGCCAGGTCGTGGCACGAGGCGCCGACGGGCTGGCCGGCGGGCAATGGCCTGGCATCCAGCGCGGCCAGCTGTTCGCTGCCCAGCTGCACGCCCGTGCCCAGTTCGGCGGCCAGGGCGATGTCGCGGTTGAGCAGCAGCTCGGCGCCGGCCTGGCGGCAGGTGTCGGCGACCGTCCGTGCCAAGGCGGCGCGCGCACCGTCGGCCAGGCTGCGCGCGCGCAGCTGGATGCGGCGGATCCCACCGTCCAGCGCCTGCTCCAGCGAGTGGTGCCAGGCGGCGACGTCCTCGCCCGGTTCCGGTGTGACCAAGTAACGGTCCGGCTGGCGCAGGGCGCCGACCACCGGCACGTCGGCCGAGGGCATCGAATAGCGGGACAGGCGTTCGGGCGTCACCCAGGTCAAGGCCTGGCCTTCGCGGCCGCGCGGGTTGCCCTTCCAGCGGCGGATCGCGCGCACTTCCAGGCGCAGGCGCTTGCCGGGGTATTCCTGCGGGACTTCGATCAGGGCGTCGCCGACCTCGGCGTCGATGCCCAGTTCCTCCTGCAGCTCGCGGATCAGGGCGGCTTCGGAGGTTTCACCGGGCTCGCGCTTGCCGCCGGGGAATTCCCACAGCCCGGCCAGGTCGCTGTCCTCGCCACGCCGGGCGAGCAGCACGCGGCCGCGGACGTCGGTGATGACGCCGGCGACGACGTGGATCGAGCGCAGGGGGGTATCCATGGCGGGAGCTTAACCGGACAGGTGGGGCGGCCGGAATCGCGGGGGGGGGGGGCGTCGCCGTGCCGGCGGCGTCGGGGCGCCGGCAAGCCGGCTCCTACACAACGGCCGGCCCGCGCTCTTCCGTAGGAGCCCGTC
>Ga0160451_100035_pt1 | contig 153401 bp, 123 predicted proteins | sample HID1975M_E1MG_FD_108270 | JGI IMG/M metagenome (GOLD analysis project Ga0160451, IMG submission 108270) | Enriched soil microbial communities from UW Madison campus, WI, USA - HID1975M_E1 MG | ecosystem: Environmental > Terrestrial > Soil > Unclassified | place: USA: Madison, Wisconsin... | reverse complement strand
GCACCTGAAATCGTTGGTATCGCGCATCGGGCAATTGGCAAAGGCCCGCCCAGCAAGGATCATCGGTCTCTCTGCTACGCTGGGAGACTATGATGAAGTGAAACGCTTTACAGGTGAGCCGGATCGTACAAAAGTATTAAGAGACAATACGCCCAGGGAGATGCGGGCGCAATTTGTGTACTGGCCGGTTACCGGCATCAAAGGTTATCCTGCTGCATTCATTGATGACCTGTATGAAGCGACAAAAGATCATAAGGTACTGCTGTTTCCCAATAGCAGGGCCAAAGTAGAAGAACTGGCGCTAAAGCTGAAGCAAACTGCAGAAAACAAGAAAGGGCATACTGCTTATTTCACGCATCATTCTTCGGTCAATAAAGAAGTGCGGGAGTATGTAGAAGACTTTGCCAAAAACAACAAGCGGTATCCGTTCTGCATCGTATGTACCTCCACACTGGAATTGGGCATCGATATTGGCTCTGTAGACCTGGTGGTGCAGGTGGATGCCACCCATTCCATTACCTCGCTCATACAACGCACGGGCCGTAGTGGCAGGCAGGAAAATGCGCAGGGCAACCTGTTGGTATATGCCACTAATCCCTGGACCTTGTTGCAATCCATTGCCTGCTGGGATTTATACCGGGAAGGATTTGTAGAACCGCTCTATAACCGTCCCAAACCATTCGATATACTTTTTCACCAGGTACTTTCTGTATTAAAGGGAAGCTCCGGTATGGCTAAAAAGCCGTTGGTAAAAAAACTGATACGCAATGTTGCCTTTAGCAATTTTGAAGAAGCAGAGATCATCACGCTGATTGACTACATGATAAAAGCGGATTATGTTGAAGACCTTAAACGGGAACTAATAGTGGGGTATGAAGGAGAGCAATTGACAAACAGCAGGGACTTTTATGCCATGTTCACCGCTCCGCAAATGTTGACAGTGATCCATGCCGGCAAAAGCATCGGTACAATTCCTTATCACCCTTCTCTCTTTCCGGGTTTTCAAATACTATTGGCTGCCAAAAGCTGGAAGATTACACATATAGACAGTAATGCTGCGAAGGTAACGGTGGAGCCAGGTATAGGCCAAGGGAAAGCAGTTTTTCCAGGCGAGGGAGGAGATGTACATGCCAGGGTGGATGAAAAGATGCTGGAATTGCTTTGTTCCAGCAGAACAATCGAAGGTCTGGATACGGATGCGGTGAATTGCCTGGAAGCGCTTAGGTTACCATTTAATCCTACCAAAATACAAGATGTACAACGTGAACGACCTGTGCTGGTTAACAACGAGGTGATTACCTGGTATGTATTTGCTGGCAGTAAGATATATGACACACTTGCCTTTTTGTTGCGGGAGGCAGATGTGATCCTGGACAAGCATGGGATCACGCTAACGGTTGTGATGGAATTGTCGCAATTGATACCACGGCTCCAGCAGGAATTAGCGCTGCTGCCTGCCTGCATCAGTGAAATAATGGACGCTGATCCGGACCGGTTTTATCTTGGCAAATGGGGCCAATACCTGCCACTGGCCTTTAAAAAGGCATATGTATTGGAACAGGAGTTTGATATAGCTGGCACGGCAGCTTTCATTGATAAATTGCAATTAGTACAGTTGTAGAGGCAATTCAACTGCGCAGCTTTGCGTAAGCCCGCACAGGAAAAGTGCCCATACCTTTTACTTTAGGTGGAACGGCACTGAAAAGGAATCCGCTTTCAGGCAACTTTTCCAGGTTGCACAAATGTTCCGTTATCAGGATCTCCGCTCCCAGCAGTGTGCTATGCACCGGGCGGTCTTTACCTTTGGTATTATCAATATTGTGACTGTCTATTCCTACTAATTTTACCTGGCAATCTCTTAGCCATCCTGCGGCCTCTGCGGTCACATAAGGATGATCTTCGAAATACTTTTCCGTATTCCAGTTATCTGCCCAGCCGGTATGGATCAACACCGCTTTATTACGGATCTCTTTTGCTTTGAAAAACTCAATACCGATTTCTGTTGCGCCCTTTGCATGAATGGAGATGGCATCAATATCCACAAAGGCTTCCAGGTCAACTTCCGACAAGTCTTTACCGTTTTCAAAGCGATGAAAAGGGCAATCAATATAAGTACCGGTGTTCGATACCATGTCTATTCTTCCGATCTGGAATTCGGTTCCGGCTTCATACAACGCCCTTGATCTTTCACGGCTCAGGTAATCGCAGATGATAGGCGCTGGCAAGCCCTTATAGGTAATCAGTCCGTTAAATATGGTATGGCTCAGGTCTACCAGGTATTCATCTGCCTTCACATTGATGGGGCTTCGTTTATGTTTTTCGGAGATATAGAATTTATTAAGGATATTGACCTTACCCACCATTAACAATCGCAGATCCTGCACGATATAATCGGCCAACGCCTTATCTGAAATTTCATCTCCTTCAATATCCAATCTGAAATCCTGGCCTTGTATCCCTCCCCCGTTTGTGAATTCAATATCAAAATCAAAAACGACTCTCCTGTCCATGTTCAATAAGTTTTATTGAGTGTAAAGGAATAAAACTTATCGCAAAACCTCACTTGATGTAGGTTAAGTCCTTTGAGATCTTTGAAGCCCTGATCCTGCTCAGCGATTCGGGTTGGATACCCAGGTAGGAAGCAATATGCCGCAAAGCGACCCTTTCTTCTATCTGCGGATATTGATGCAACAGGGAGAGGTATCTTTCCTGAGCACTTAATTTGAGAAAGGAGCTTTCCCTTTTACACTTTTTTATGAACTCTGTTTCAAAGATGTGTTTGCCTATCGCGAGCCACAGAGGATTACGAGTATATAATTCATCCAGCAACTGTTTAGACAGGGATAATAATTCAGCATCTTCCAGTACTTCCATATTCAATGCCGTAGGCTGCTGCAACAGAAAACTGGTAAACGCACCGGCAAACGAATCTTCAAAGAAGAATTCTGTATTGATCTCTTTTTCCTCCGTGGTTAAATAGGTTCGTAAAACACCTTTGTTCACAAAGTAAATAACAGAACCGGATGCTCCTTCTTTGAGCAAATGCTGCCCTTTGGGAATTTGGATAACCGCCATCTTTGAGAAAAGGTAATTGATCTCCTCAGCAGGCAGTTGCACCACTGAGTTGAGTTTTGCTTCCATCTTCTTAAATACATTATCCTGCATAAGACTTTATCCTCCCTGTTACCCAAGTTTTTTTCTCAGCCATTTGCGAACCGGCTCATCATACCATTTCAAACTGGCATACGCCAAACTAATAGCCCCTATCAGGATCATCAACGCATAGGGCCAGGCCTGCACAATGGTCACGCCTTTATGGTTGCTGATCCAGGCGACGTAAAAATACACCAGCGGATAATGCACCAGGTAAAGCGGATAGGATATATCTCCTAAGAATTTGCAGATCCTATGTTCAGTTTGAGTATGTACTACCCCGCTGGCGCCCAGATAAACAATCAGCGGAAAAATAATGATTATACATACTGATTCATAGACCCCATTCATCCAAAGATGCTCAGCGCCACCGATGCGCGGCATATACAAGACGAGGGCGACCAGGAGGCTGCACCATAAAAAAGCATGTTTAATGCGGGTGGGTTTAGCTATTCGTGAAAGCAGCAGACCTGCAAAGAAGGGAAACATCGTGCGGGTAATACCTACGCGTACGTGTTCCGCGTTGAGCGTCCAACCGGCGCTGACATCTCCGGCGGGGCTGGTAATGGCTAAATGAGCGAGCGCTGCGGCCGCGATCAATACCAAAATACCCAGCGCTGTTTTTGAGAGCTTCCTGATGCCGATGGCGTACAGGATATTAGCAATGTATTCAAAGAACAATGACCAGCCTACGCTATTGAGAGGGTGCATTTCTTCCCAACCCCGTATGTCCATTGATAAGGGAACAGGCAGAATAGTATAACCGATGAGCATCACCAGCAGCATTTTCCACAGGGGGATGGTATGGATGAGCGGCCAGATCGTTGAATCTGTAAAATAGAACCCGATTGCCCCAAGGGTCATCCCTAATACCACCATTGGTTGAAGCCGTTCGATCCGGCGCTTAAAGAACGTACCGATGGTCATTTTATGCCAGCGGTCGTCATAAGCATAGCCGATCACAAAGCCGGACAACAGAAAGAAAAAATCAACGGCCAGGTAGCCGTGGTTGACCAGGATATCCAGGTGCCCGGTTCCTAAGGGCTCGGTGAGGTGAAAGGTGACAACGATAATGGCTGCGACACCACGTAATCCATCTAATATGAGGTAATGCGGCTTTGCGGCAAGGCTATTATTATTCATTCGTTTTTAGATAGGGTACTTAGGGTTTAATAATATCGTTTATAAATTGCTTTTGAATGGATTTGCAAGATTAAATAAATAACTTATCCTACTGTGGACAAATCGAATCAAAACAACGACAAATAATCTCATTTCGAACCACGCCCGCCGTGCCCAGCCCTGGCGGTTTTTACAGCTGATCAGCCAGCAAGCGCGCGGGCTATTTCTGGTTTGATCAGATCACGGTTCATCTCCCACAATCGGTGTATCACCTGGATAAAGGCTGTTTTGACCAGCAGTACTCCATCTATCAAACTCTTATCGGGGGAATCCCAGCCCAGGCTTTCGAACAGGTATGTATTGCGTTGACCGGGTGCAGGATGGGTCAAAGAAGGAACATATGGACCGCCCTTGGCGACCGATAACATCTCCAGCGTGGTAAATAACATCGCGATACCGGCATACGACATTTCAATGGTCATCTCCTGCAAATAGCGGTTATACCGCATGACGATCATCAACGCAAAAAGATCAGCTTGCCTTTCCCGGCTCCAGCTTTTGGGCCAGGTCTTTAAGTGTAACTGCTCATCCAGACTTTCCTCTTCTTCGGCATCCCCGTCCAAATGATTGTTGACGACATGACCATACTCATGCGCCAGGATGAACAGTTCTGCTGTCTGACGCAGCCTGTCCGCAAAAACATTATGCTCCTGTTCCAGAATGTATTTTTTGGAATATCCGCTATGGCCGGTAACAAAGTAATTGACCATCAGATCCCTGAAAAGTTCATGCGCCTGCCCATTTTTAGCTAGTTGTTCATCGATATCATCCGGGTGGATACTTACAAAGGGTTGTTCATCACCATCTGTTTTTTTCTCAAATAACATGGAAATGATCTTGCTCAAACCATTTAAGAAAATAAATAAACCATCGTCCATGAGGATTACCTTGATATCCGAGCCAGGCGACGGGCTTGTCGCGAAGGCATTGACCTGCCCGAACTGGGCTGTGCCGATCACCACGTTTTCCGGAAAAGGCTCGCGGTTGAGGCTAAAGACCTCTTTTATCGCTGCCTTTAAGGATTCCAGCATGGAAATATTGGTAGGCTCTTCCAGGGAGGAATAGTCTTTTCTTACTGCTTCTATTTCCTGCATGAACTGCTGATAGTCTGAGAGCGGCTGGACATACCCTTTAGCTCTCATGGCTTGCCCCACTGCCAGGAAGCCTGCTTCCGTAAAAGGCTTTTTTTGCTGATAACGATATCTCCGCCTCAGTGGGGTCACACCGCCATTGCTTCTGTAGTGCTGTTGAATCTCTTCTAAAAAACGTAAAGCATCGGCTTTTGCTGACATTGTTAATATTTTAAAAAATCGGTGAACAATGAATTAATTAGCATTTCATTACACAGATCGATCAGATACTATTTGGATGTTTTCATTACTACCTGGCTTAGCGTGAAATTTAAAAATATTATATTTAAAGACTAATACCATTGATTTTATGGCGTCCGAACTAAACTTTAGCTACGCAGATCATCTTTATAAACAATTGGATTGCATCCGCAGCGGGACAAAAAATATGGAAGATCATTTTGAATTTTCAAAGGATTGACGGCGAATTACACTTCCCCTGAAGCTATAGCTGCGTTCGGGCGATATGCCAAAGTATTTGATTACGAGCTAATCGATGAACCTTTAAGGGGAATTTACCTGGTTCCACAGGAAGTAGGGTATGAAATGATTAAAAGCTTTTGCACCAAAATCGGAAAACCTGAACTGGCCCGTAATTGTGTCATCGAGTATGTGCAGGACAGCCGTTTTCAGGCTTTTGCAGCCAAACAAGGGTCATATTATTTCATTGGCATCTCTGCGGCCTTACCGGCCTTGCTGCAAGCCATGCTGCAAAACCTTTTCACTTTTACCAATCCTTTTACGGCTGTTGTTGAAGATGAAAGCGCCAGAGCGGAAGGTTATGTTTTCCCGAACAGGCTCATGGCCGGCTTTTTTCAGCCAGATGAACTGCGGGCGGAAATCATCGCATTGATCCGGGATACGTTGCCCAAAGAACGCTGGCAGCGGGTCATGGCCAGCAAGATGGCCGAAATTGCAATCTGCTTCTGCATCGCTCACGAGATCGGACACTTGATTTCCGGGCATACAGATATTGTTGAACATAGGGCCATTACCCGGATCAGTGAGACGGGCCCCAGGTCCCTGGGGCAGTGGTTGTCCCAGGCTTTTGAACTGCAGGCCGATCGTTTGGGCATAGCCCTGTTATACAGTTATGTCATCGGCACGCCACGGAATCGTAAAAAATTCATGCATTACCTGCGCTGTGAACATGATCCTGGCGCCCTCTATGGGAGAACGTTATATAGCGTGTACCTCGTGTTTCTGTTACTTGGTCAGCAGCAATCTCTCATCAACATTAAAGGCTCGCATCCTGCCCCCATTACCAGGATATCTTTTATTATGGCGTTCCTGGGCACGGTAATGGTGAACCAGGAGCATTATGATCCGATCGTCGCAGGTGACCTGGTGGAATATTTCGCTGAATTGGCCGAAGCGGCCTGGGAGAACCTGGGGTTCCCGAACGGCAGGAACCCGGAAACCATTGAGGACTTGCCGGCAGTAGTCAAAGACCTTCAGCGCGCCGTGGACCTCACCTTCTCTTATTTCAAAAATAAGGAGTGGGCTGTCAGATTCCGTTAGGATCGCTATAGCACAAAAAAAGAGGCTATCATTTCTGATAACCTCTTTTTGTGAACCCGTTCGGACAAATGTCGAACTCGTTCTTGAATGACTTCAAAGCCCTGTACAACCTAAAAAAATAATAATCAATTACTTGTACAAAAACAGACTTAACCCTTTCCATCTCGAAAACATATATCGCGAACAAACCTGTCTTCTTAGAATACATTCAGCCCCGGAGTGATCGGAAATACATCTTCCCTACCCCGCGAAACATAAAAAGCCTATTTTATTCCTATCTGGTCCATATACGTCTTGTTGTCCCAAAACAGGTATTCTTCAGACATGGTTCCATCTTTCCAGATTCCAATAGTGGCCATAGGGATACGGAACTTTTTGCCAGTCGGTTGAATGAATTTTCCGTCCCCCACAGGCATAGGTTGGGTAAAAGTACCTTCCATCCATCCCATCACCGCAGTCATGTTGCCACTACCCAATGCTAATGGATGCTCTTTGATTCGGGTGTCCGGTGCATACACAAACATAGCATCCAGGGTTTTAATATGCTGATCAAGCCCTTCCTCCACGTGACCATCCGGGAAGTGCACTTTGACATCTTTTGCATGACTTTCATGCAAGCGGTTCCAATCCCTTCCGCTGAATACGGTATAGTCGAGTGTATCGAAAGTTTGTAGGTGTTTGGCGATTTCAGCATTGGCCGCAGCGAGATCCTGCACCTGCTTCAACATTTCCTTGTTCTCTGCTTTCTGTTCACAACTGCTTATTGCGAATAGCCCTGTCAGCAAAATTGCCAGGCTTGTGGTTGTAATAACGCTTCTCATTGTTTATTTTTTATTGATTAAAAACGATTTTGGACATAATGATCCCAGGTCTGCGGGATAGCAAGACAAAACTTTCGGGATATTTGTCAGGATAGCGAAGGATCTATAGATGCAGGAATGGGACAATGCCTGCCCATACCGCTCTGAAATTATCTAAAAATGCCTGGTGTGCAACTCCAGGAATAATGGCCAACTCCCCTTTGGGGATCATCCTGGCGGCCCCGAGAACCTTCTCCGTCGGCAAAAATTGATCGTGATAACCAGCCATGACCAATACAGGGCATTGTATCTTCTCCGGTCTGGATGTAATGTCCTGTATGGGGGTTGTTTCCCTAGGGTATAGCACTTGATTGGACAGTATTAGGCTGGCCAAAATACCGCAGCTTATTCCCCTGCTGGCTATGGCCATTGAGCCAAAGCAACCCGCCAACCAGCAACAATGATATTCTTGTTATCATAACTCCTCCTTTATGGCGGACGAACCGCCGTGATCAATCTTGCTGTGTAATCTTTACGTCTGCAAAATAGCCTTCAGTGCCTACATCAACCCATAGGCCAATGCCACCTGATACATCAGCTCCCAATTTCAGGTCATTTACCACGAGGGCGGGTTGTTTGTTATTATTCAGGTATAACTGCGCTTTTGTGCCTTTTACCACGATCTTCAATGAAATCCACTCGTTCAGTCCCATATCTGCATAGGTCTCATACTCACCGGCAGCCTCTTTCCTTAAACGGTCATATTTATATGCCGGAAAAGAAAAATATTGAATACTGCGGTTTCTTCTCAGTTGATTGTCTGCCCGTCCATTAGTAGGTCTGATGTAAATGCACTCAAATTTATTAGTGCTGTCATTTACTCGAAACGCAATACCTATAAATCCTCTTGCCATATCAGGCGCATTCGGCAACAGCTTGCTGAGTACTTTTGCTTCAATTACACCATCCTTGAACCGGACATTTTTTAGGATGGCAAAAGTTGGTTCATCAAACCCTGTTACTGCTGAATCTTTTATTACTTTGACAATATTTTTTCCGTGTTGCTTTATCGCAATTGTCGATACGCCGACAGGCAACAGATTGTTATTATCCAACCGTAAGGATTGTGCAAACAATGAACCCTTTCCAATCACACAGCAACAAAGTAAGATGAATCCAACTTTTTTCATATAGAGCTTTATTAATGTTTAGAATAGCTTTTCCTGCGGAGCCTTTACACCTATAAGTCTCAAATACACTACTTCCTGCCCACGTTGGTGTGTCTGATGCTCAAAAGCCTTTTCAAATACGCCAGCCCTTGTGAGGTCGAAACGTCCAAACAATTTGATGCTTTCCATCAACTGCTCGGGCTTCATTTTTTTGATGGAATTAATAACAAAATCGTACCCGTCCAATACGATCTTACTGACAGAAGCTTTTGAGAGGTCTGAGGTAGATTTTTCCAATCCCTCAACAGGACTTTTCTCGCCCGTCGCTTGCGCAGCAAATGTGTAGTTTACATCAGTCAGGTGTAACATCTGTTGAGCAAATGAGCGCATTTCGGGTGTAGGCTTAAAGGCGTATCCGGAATCAGGCATCGTATTGAGAAAATCCTGCGTATAGGCTTTAGCTCGTTCCCATTCCTTGATCATATCAGGGGCGGATTGGGCAAAAGTATTTCCAGTTGTTGCAAAGATGGCAAAGGCAATAAAAAGTGCTTTTACTTTTTTCATGTAGTACAATTATTGATGGTTAATTAAATCTTACCAGCGAGTTCTGCTTTAGTAACTGTTTTGCCAAGTGCACCAAACTCGTGCAGATCTCCGAATACCTCGATGCGTATAGATTGGTTAATGGCACCTGCACGAACAGCCTCAAAACCAGAGTCCTGGATGAGTGCTTCTACTACTGAATTTATAGAGGAATTGTCAGTAGCGTAGAAAAGTACGGCGTGAACAGGTTGCTGAAATGCAGCATCTGTAAGAGAGGCTACACCAAGTGTGCCCAGAGCCTTAGCCAGTTTGGCCCCTTTAGGCAGGATAGCTGCAATGATTTCTCCGGCTGATTCTTTTTCACCAATGATTTTCTTGAATCCACCTTTCTCATCAGGCGCGATAGGATTGGAAGGGTCAATGATGATCTTGTTTTCCAGGGCGCCTGCATAGGTTTTCAACAGCTCTTTGATGGCATCAAACCATACTGCCATAACTACAATATCGGCTTCTTTGATAGCAGTGGGTATATCGAGCGGCTTGGCCAGCTCACCTAACAGAGCAGCCAGTGAAGCACTCTTTTCGGATTTTCTATCTGCTATAATAACTGACCTTTTACCTTTTACAAGGTTGGTGGCTACGGCAGTACCAATATTGCCCAGGCCAATGACAGCAACTTTCAAATCTTGTGACATATACTTTTCATTTAGTTTGAAGTGATTGATTTCCACTGCAAACTTACCATCACAAAACGCTGTTGTCCAATGACCTGGTTTAAGAAAAAGTCTTGATGTAGTTTAAGATTTCAGGAGTTGTTGTTCTTAGTACGGCGATTTCTTAGCCTGCTCAGAAACTCTGGGGTAATACCGAGGAACGATGCAATTTGTAGCTGAGGAAGTCTGTTAGCAAGTTGAGGATAGATTTCCTGAAACGTCTGATATCTTTCTTCGGCTGTAGAGCTTATATTCTGCAACAATCTTTCCTGCAATCTTGCGTAACTGTTTTCGATCAGAACGCGGAAAATGCGATCAAACTTAGGAGCTTTCAAATAAAGAGAAATAAGGTCTTCCCGTGTGATCTGCAAGACAACAGAATCTTCCAGCGCATCAATATTTAAGGCAGATGGTTTGACGCCATGAAAGCTCTTAATATCCATTACCCAATAATTTTCAGGAGCAAATTGTAAGATATGGGTGACACCTTTTTTGTCAACTTTATACATACGCAAACAGCCTCGTACTACGAAGTAAAAGAGTGTGGACACATTGCCTTCCTGCAATACGTATTGCCTTTTCCTGAATAATCGCGGATGAAAGCTGGCGAGTACCCAATCTTTCTCCGTTTGGTTCAATGGAATCAGACGATCAAAATACTCCAACAAAGGTTCTACTGATTGTTCAGGTAGTGTATTTTTCATAAAAGTCGTGATCAAAGATAGTTTTGTATGTGTAAAACGAAAGAACTTTGATCCTATATTGACTCCTGTCCACGCCACACAGTCTTATGGGTGAATTGTATCTGCGGGGTTCGATACCGGGCAAAGGGTATGCATTTGTCGAACACAAAAAAGCCTTCAAATTCAATCGAATCTGAAGGCTTCTTATTTGTTTGTGATCCCGCTGGGACTCGAACCCAGGGCCCCATCATTAAAAGTGATGTGCTCTACCAACTGAGCTACGAGATCTCACCTCCCTTTCTACTTAATAACTGTCTCATTTTCAGGACTGTTATATCGTTTTTGGGAGTGCAAAAATACGCTAAAAACATATTGTACCAAATTTTTAATCAATTTTATTTTCACACCCTGTGGATGAAATTTGCTTGGTTTTCTGAATTATTCTGAAAGTCGCTCCCCGCCTGATCAAAGATAGCCCCTCTCCTCCTGATCTGCGCCAAAATATTTCTGCAAACGAATGAGTTACAGAAATTTAAAGGCACCATTCGGCCCAAGCCAACAAAACGGGGTGTAACTTAGTTATGATTACACGCTATGGATTATACCCGGGAATTCAGGAAGTTTATCAGTAGTCAATATTTATACGCAGGCGTTCGCATAACAGCCGGCGCCATCATACCCGCTTTAATACTAAATCATTTCGGCCTCCTGAGCTCCATGATGGCCATCCCGCTTGGCGCCCTGGTGGTAAGCACCACGGATACGCCCGGCCCACCCCAACATCGCCGTAATGGCATGCTGGTGAGCATTCTGCTCAACTTTATAATGGTGGTGATCGTAGGCTTCAGCCGGGAAATACCCTGGCTCATCGGACTGGAAATCGTCATTTTCGGCATCTTCTTTTCCCTGGTGGGCGTATATGGCAACCGGGTCAATGCCATCGGTATCATTGCCCTGTTTGTATTCATCTTCAACATCGACAGCCATCTCGCTTCACTCAATATCTGGCGCGATGCTGCCTGGTTTACCCTCGGCGGCGCCTGGTATGCGGTACTGAGTCTTACGCTCTATTCCCTGCGCCCCTTCAAGCCCATTCAGCAATTACTGGGGGAAAATCTGATGGAAATTGCGGACTACCTGCGTGTGAAGGCAGCCTTTTACGATAAAGAACGGGACAATGATCATTTGTACCGGGAACTCATGCGCGTTCAGGTAACGGTACACCAGCACCAGGACGAGCTACGGGAAATGTTGTTCCGCGCCCGCCGGGTGATCACGGAATCGACCAGCAAAGGCCGCATCCTCATGATGATGTTCCTGGATAGTATGGACCTCTTTGAGCGCATCATGACCACACAACAGGATTATGAAGCGCTTCACAAAGAATTTGACGATACGCAGATCCTGCCTATCTACCATCGCCTCATCATGCAGGCTTCTGATGAACTGCAAAGGATCGGCCTGGCTGTTCAGGAAGGATTACCTTATAAAGATGATAATTCATTGGATGCCGCCTTCAAAGAAGCAAGTGATGCTTTTTTTGCACTGCGGGATCAGCAACTGGGCCCGCATACAATCGAAGGTTTCATAAAACTCCGGCACATCCTGTACAGCATCGAAGACCTGGTAGAACGCATCGGTGTGCTGGCGCATTACTCTACTTACGACCGCAGCATCAGCAAGAATAAGGCGATGATCGGCCCCGAACGACTGGAAGAACAGGACTCTGCAGGTCAGGAATTCAATATCCGGCTGCTGCTGGACAATCTATCGCTCAAATCATCGCATTTCAGACACGCCATCCGTGTCACACTGGCGATGATGATCGGTTACATCATTTCATTACTGTACCCGCTTGGCCATGGATACTGGATATTGCTTACGATCGTCACCATCCTTAAGCCAGCCTACAGCATTACCAAGCAACGCAATTTTCAACGGTTGGCAGGCACGCTCATAGGCGCTGCCGTATCCTTTGCCTTGCTGTATTTTATAAAAGACAATACGGTACTTTTTATCCTCATGCTGGTGGCCATGATCATGGCTTATAGTTACCTCAAGCTCAATTACCTCATCGGATCAGTTGGTATTACCGCTTATGTGGTCATGAGCTTTCACTTCATGAATCCCGATGGATTGACGATCGTGCTGCAGGACAGGATTGTGGATACAGGCATTGGCTCCCTGATCGCTTATCTGGTGAGCACCTTTGTATTGCCCTTATGGGAACATGAACAGATTGAGCCGTTTATTCTGCAGTTTGTAAAAGCTAACCGCCAGTACTTCTCGGAAGTATCTGTGTCCTTTGTTGGGCAAGCCACTGAGATCAAGAATTACAGAACAGCCCGCAAGGATGCCTTTGTGGCCCTGGCCAATATGTCGGATCACTTTCAGCGTATGCTCTCTGAGCCGAAGAACAAGCAGCCGGGGCTTCCGCATTACCACCAGTTTGTAGCCACCAGCCATTTGCTCACTTCTCACATCGCTTCGCTATCCTATTACGCGCAGCGATCGGCACCGCAATATGCTTCCGCAGATTTCCAGCCGCTCATCAAGCAGGTGGATGATCAATTTCAACAATCGCTCAACCTGCTGGACAACCAGGTGATCACCAAATCTGACCTCAAACCTGGCGACTATCCCATACGTGCCCGCCTTCAACAGCTGTTGGAACAAAGGCGGCAGGAGATGAATGCTGGCCCCGGCAACCCGGAAAAATCTGTCCGTAAAACACTCTCCGACCTGAAAGCCATCACTGATCAATTTCAATTAATTTACTCCATCACGGGAGAACAGGTGAAGATCATCGAGAAATTGCATAAGGCTGAATAACAGGCGAATAGGGATGCGTCCAGGAAAAATGGAAGTATATTTCATTTACTTGAATGAGGATATTATTTTTGAGGCGGATCACATAGCCCCCTAACCAACCGTTTCAATATTATGTTCCCTTTTCTTAATAATAATTTTTATTATATCACTGGTGCATTGCAGCTCATTTGTGTGCTACACTGCATCAAAAAAGGCAACCAGCAAAAGTGGATATGGATCATTGTGTTTTTGCCCTTGATAGGTGGTATCGTCTACATCTTTTCCGAAATATTTACCGGCCGCGAAGTAAGGCAGGTACAATCTGGGATCGGCTCACTGATCAATCCTTCCGGCACGGTGCGCAAACTGGAAGAAAACCTACGCTTCTCCGACACTTTCAATAATCGCATTATGTTGGCCGATGCTTATCTCGCTACAGGCCAAACGGATAAAGCAGTAGCATTGTATGAAGGCAGCTATACAGGCGCCTTCACCGAAAATGAACACCTGCTCAAGCAACTCATCATTGCCTACTCTCAGCAACAGCGCTACCAGGAAGTAATACAAAAAGCGCAGAAGTTGTACAAAACGCCCCAGTTTGCCCGCTCCCAGGCGCATTTATTGTATGCCATGGCGCTGGAGCATACAGGTAACATAAACCAGGCGGAAAAAGAATTTAAGATCATGAACGTGCGCTATTCTCATTTTGAGGCGCGTTACCAGTATGGTTTATTCCTGCAAAGAGGCCATCAACAGCAGGAAGCAAGGGCTATTTTCACAGCCCTTGTCGATGAATCGAGCCACCTCAGCTCCCGCGAGCGAAATAGCAATCGCGTATGGATCAATAAAGCAAAAGAAGCATTGAAGCAACTGGCGTAATACGTTCTCTTAGGCATTCACCAGGGGCGATACCTTTGAACCTATCAGTTCAATAGATTGCATGAGTTTTTCATGTAACAAGGATGCTGTATCCATTTGGAAAGTGAACCTCGTAACACCACCCAGGGCCTCGCTATGCCGCAGTATCTTGGCAGCTACCTCTTCCGGACTTCCGATCAACAAAGCTCCCTGTGCACCCATCTGCGCCTCAAAGCGACTTCTCGTCATGGGTGGCCATCCACGTTCCTTTCCAATATTGGTCATGCTGGCTGCATAACCCGGATAAAACTCATCAATGGCTTGCTGTGTTGTGTTCGACACATAACCCAGTGAGTGGATGCCTACCTTTAATTGATCCGGTGTGAAGCCTGCTTGTTGTCCGGCCTGCCGGTAAAGATCGATCAAGGGACGGAAACGATGCGTTTCACCACCAATGATGGCCACCATCAGCGGAAGTCCCAACATACCCGCACGGATAAATGATTCAGGTGTTCCACCTACGCCCAGCCAAATGGGCAAGGGCTCCTGCACGGGCCTGGGGTATATAGGCTGGTTCTTCAATGCCGGGCGGAATTTACCAGACCAGGTTACAAATTCATTCTTACTGATATTGAGTAACAGATCGAGCTTTTCGCTAAAGAGCTCATCATAATCGCGCAGGTTCAATCCAAACAAAGGAAATGCATCGGTGAAGGACCCACGTCCTACCACCATTTCAGCACGGCCTTGTGATATGAGGTCGAGGGTGGCATATTCCTGGAATACCCTCACCGGATCAGCAGCACTCAGCACGGTTACAGCACTGGTGAGGCGGATCTTTGAAGTGCGGGCCGCAGCGGCCGTTAAGATCAGCGCGGGTGCCGAATCGAGAAAGTCCTTGCGGTGATGTTCCCCGATACCAAATACATCCAGGCCCACTTTATCCGCATGTTCCATGCGCTCCAGCAATTGGGCCATGGCTATGCTGTTGTTTCTGGCTGTACCGTTTTGGCCAGTCATTTCGGCGGCAAAACTGTCTATTCCTATCTCCATAAAAATTCTCCTTTTCTTAATTGAAATGCAAAGTTAGAACAATGGATACCAGGTTCCTATTTGTAAGCAGTATACAAAAGTATAGCGGGTACCGGAGGACGCCGGGAGGCTCTTTATCAGGCGATTAGGTTTCGGGGAGATAAACTTTAACTTACTTCTTCATTCAACTTCGAGGAATGCTTCGTATCTCTCATCAGCACATACACCAATAGAGAGATGCCGATACAGCCCGTGATATACCAGTAAAACCAGGATTCATGGCCAATCTTTTTTAGCCAAAGCGCTATGTATTCAGCACTGCCACCAAAAATGGCTACGGTGAGGGCATAGGGCAATCCCACACCAAGTGCACGCACTTCGGCCGGGAACAATTCAGCTTTCACCACGGCATTGATGCTGGTATAACCACTTACAATGATCAGTGCCGCCATCAACAGCAGGAAAGCAATCCACAATGAACTGGTATGACTTAAAACTGTAAGCAGCGGCACAGTACAAATAACACCCAATACCCCAAAGCCAATCAGCAGGGGCCTTCGCCCTATCCTATCGGATAAAGCGCCCAGGAAAGGCTGCAACAAGGCAAACAGCAATAAAGAAATAAAGGAGAGCATGGTTGATTGTTCCTTGGTAAGGTGTACTGTATTCACCAGGAACTTCTGCATGTAAGTAGTATACGTATAAAATGCCAGCGTGCCTCCCAGGGTTAATCCAACCACAGTAAGGATAGCTTTCGGATGTTTCAGCAATTCTCTGATGGTACCTTTTCGTTCTTTTTGCTTGGCCTGCTGCAAAGCGAAGGAGGGTGTTTCCTGCAAACTACTACGCAGGTAAAGGGCTATCACGGACAAGACAGCGCCAATTATAAAAGGAATACGCCATCCCCAGGCATGCAATTGCGCTTCGGTCAACTGGCTTTGTAATATGAGTTGGATGCCCAATGCGATCAACTGTCCGCCAATGAGTGTTACGTACTGGAAACTGGAATAAAAGCCCCGCCGGTTGCGCGTAGCCATTTCACTGAGGTAGGTGGCAGAGACACCATACTCTCCGCCAACGCTTAATCCCTGCAGCAACCGGGCCACCAGCAATACTACCGGCGCCAGGATACCAATGGTGGCATAAGTAGGTGTAAAGGCAATCAACAATGATCCAAACGACATCAGGAGTACGGACCAGGTCATGGATTTCTTCCGGCCCGATTTATCGGCTATATGCCCAAACAACCACCCGCCAATCGGACGCATCAGGAAACCCAGGGCAAACACACCTGCTGTATTCAGCAATTGGGCAGTAGCATTGCCGGCAGGAAAGAAAGAAGCAGAAAAATACAAAGCAAAGGCGGAATAAGCATACCAGTCGTACCATTCCACGAGATTACCGATAGCTCCGCCAATAATAGCTTTAAGTCTGGAGATCGATATTTTTTCTGTTGATTCCGCCATAAGGTTTATTCCTGTTTAGCAATGTGCTGCTCAAACATAATGAACTTAAAAATAATTAAGGAATAATATTATCCGTGCACAGCCTTCAGCATGTATTTAATAAAATCTTCCACACCACTGAAAACGATCTGGCCACCAATACAAAGCAGGATAAAAGAAAAGATCTTCATGATCACCTTGCGCATTTGAAGGGAAAGACGGCCCATTACCACATCGGTAGAACCATAACAAAGGTAGACGGTAAGCGCAATAAGTAAAATAGAAGTGATAGCGCCGGCATATTGCAACATGCTATGCCCGCTGTTGCCCTGATGGACCAACGACTCGGCACTGATGGTAAGCGCCACTGAAATGGTGCCAGGCCCTACCGTGAAGGGAAAGGTGAAGGGATAGAACAATTTACTTTTATAAGCCTCAAATCCACGGATGCTATTAGCCAGTTTAACTTTATCATCACTATCGTTCACATCATCATCCTTTTGCAGCGAACGCCAGCCCATGGCCAGTATCACCATACCACCGCATATTTTAACGATCGGCACAGTAATGCCAAAAAGCTTCAGGATATAAATGCCGCCCATTAAAATAACAATGAGCATCACAGCAGTATTGATCGCTATCTTTTTGGCCAGCCGCCTGCGCTCCTTACCATCCGCACCGGGCGTGATATTATAGAACAATACCCCCGACCCGATCGGATTGATAACATGGAACAAAGCAACATAAGTGAGAGGGATGATGCTGGCAAAGTATTCCAGCTGTGCAACAAAATTTCCCGGCATAACCCAAACCTACCAAAAATGGAGAAACAATCCATCGATTGGTTTAAAAAACAGTCAGGGAACAGCACATTTAGTTATACAACTCTCAGCCCTTTTTCTTAACTTAAAAGAACATTTCCCATTTCATTTAAACCAAAAACCTTATCATCATGAGAAGACCTCTCCTGTGCAGTATTACCTGCCTGATACTGTTTTCAGTATTTAGTTCCTCCACTACCCAGGCCCAATCCTATTGCCCGGTAACCTATTACAACAACAGCGGTTCCTTTGGGCTGGTGATCACCGATGATCTATACAATGACTTTGTAGATGGTAACTACCTGATATGGCTCATCTCAAGTGAACGGTCTGACTGTATCTTTTATGTGGACGAGCCCGTTTATATTGCTAAGACCACCAACCTCCAATCCACCATTGCCTGCGCCCCCGCAGTTAAAGGCCTTACCATTACTTTTAGCGCGGCGCTTTGTGGGGGGACACTCACTAATAATGAATTGCATACCGGCTCCCTCAGCGTACTGATCAGGGATGCCAACCTGGACAATATCCTGGAGCTTGACTATTACGACAATGAGCCCAGCTATTGCCAATACACACCCTTCAGCCTGGCAGCCAGAGCAGCAGCCAGGCAATCGGCCTCCAGGCGAAAACTGACACCCTTGATGGCTGCCATGGCGCTATTTGCCACCCTATAAAGTCGCATATACCCTGCCTGGATATGAGCCCAACTCAATAAGTTTGTGTTATAAAATAGTACCACCATGTCATTCCAGGCCTACCTCGACAACATCAAAGCAAAGACCGGCAAGAAACCAGAAGAGTTTGTAAAGCTGGCAGAAAAGAAGAAGTTCATCCAGAAGGGCGTGCTCGATCCCAAAGTAAAAGCCGGCGAGATCGTACAATGGCTCAAGGATGATTTTGACCTGGGACATGGTCACGCTATGGCGATCGTAGCTTATTTCAAGGGCAAGCGGGATTGAGTAAACGAGTCATTCGATATATACCCATAAAAAATGGCCAGACAATCAGCAGACTGCCTGGCCATTCTTATCAATACTATCTTGTTTACAGATGCTTCAACACTTCTTTACCCATCGCTTCAGTACCCAGGAGCTTATCGGCAGGCGTGGCAGCATCAGCAATATCACGCGTACGGAAACCAGCTTTCAGTACTTTGTCTACAGCGCTGATCACGAGTTCAGACTCGGCTTTCAGGCCAAATGAAATGTCGAGCAACAAAGCAGCTGATAGAACAGAAGCCAACGGGTTGGCAACTCCTTTACCCGTGATATCATGCGCTGAACCGTGGATGGGTTCATATACACCTGTACCATCGCCAATGGAAGCCGACGCCAGCATACCCATAGAACCAGCGATCTGTGATGCTTCATCTGTAAGGATATCACCAAATAGATTAGCAGTCACTACCACATCAAAACGGCGTGGGTCTTTGATGAGCAACATGGCTGCTGCATCTACAAACTGGTGCTCTACTTCAATATCAGGATATTCCAGTGCTACTTTCTGCACCACTTCTCTCCACAACCTGGAGGTTTCAAGTACATTGGCTTTATCTACAGAACACAATTTCTTTCTGCGTGTGCGGGCTGCATCAAATGCTTTGCGGGCAATACGCTCTACTTCATAGCGGCTGTATTCAGCAATATCGTATGCAGTATCACCATTATTCTTCCTTCCTTTTTCTCCAAAATAAATATCGCCTGTCAACTCACGGAAGAACAGGATATCAGCCCCTTTTAATATTTCCGGCTTAATGCTGGAAGCGCTCAGCAGTTCATCAAACAATTTGATGGGGCGCAGGTTGGCATACAAGCCCAGTTCCTTGCGCATTTTCAGTAATCCTTGTTCAGGCCTTACTTTGGCTGAAGGGTCATTGTCATATTTGGGATGGCCTACAGCGCCAAACAATACTGCATTAGATTTCCTCATTTTTTCCAATGACTCATCCGGTAAGGGATTGCCCGTTGCTTCAATAGCAACGTGCCCGATCAGGGCTTCATCATAGGTAAATGTATGTCCGAATTTTGCAGCAATAGCATCCAATACCTGCTTACCAACTGCTGTTACTTCCTGCCCTATTCCATCACCTGGAACGATTAAGATATGCTTTGTAGCCATTATGGATTATTATGATTTAGATATTCTGATTGGATAATTTACCAGGGCTGGCTTTATGCCTTGTTGCCTCGTTGCCTTATAACTGATTCAACATCTTTTGGGTGGCTTTGATCGCTGACACTGTCTGATCGCTGTCCAGCCCTCTTGTAATGAACTCTTTATTGTTATGACTCCAGGTAATGATCGTTTCGCACAAGGCATCACTTTTACCACCGGGCGGAATACGTACCGCGTAGTCGGTAAGCGAAGGCAGTTCCTGCTTGAGCTTTTTATACACTTTCTTCAGTGCATTCATGAACGCATCATATTGTCCGTCGCCCTGCGCGTGTTCTTCAAACAACTCACCCTGTATCGATATCTTTAAAGTCACCGATGGATTGAGGTTCTTGGAATGCGTGAGTACATAGTTCTCAATGGTCACCTTCTCTTCGATAGCACTACTGTTCAGTACATCAGAAATGATATAGGGCAGGTCGGCCTGCGTTACCACTTCTTTTCTGTCGCCAAGTTCAATAATGCGCTGCGTTACTTTTTTCAGATCGGGGTCCGAGAGGTGCAACCCCAGTTGTGCCAGGTTATTTTCAATATTGGCCTTGCCACTTGTTTTGCCCAGCGCATATTTACGCTGACGGCCAAACCGTTCAGGCATCAGGTCGCTGAAATACAGCTTGTTCTTTTTATCTCCATCGGCATGAATACCGGCTGTTTGTGTAAACACGTTCTCCCCTACTACCGGCTTATTGACCGGAATGCGAAAACCGGAGAAGGTTTCCACCAGTTTGCTCACCGTATACAATGATTTTTCTACCACCGAAGTTTTAATCGTTGGCAGGAAGTCGTTCAGCACTGCAATGGCGCTGGCCAGGGGTGCATTGCCTGCTCTTTCACCCATACCATTGATGGTAAGATGAATGCCATGCGCACCTGCCTTGATGCCTTCCAGCACATTGGCAGTGCCCAGGTCATAATCATTGTGTGCATGAAAATCGAAATGAAGATCGGGATATCGTTGTACGATGGAGGAAATGAATTCATATACTTCTGAAGGGATCAACACACCCAGGGTATCTGGCAACATTACCCTTTTCACAGGCTGGTGTTGCAGGAAATCAAGGTATTGGAACACATAGTCCCTCGAATGCCGCATACCATTGCTCCAGTCTTCGAGGTACACATTACACTCCAGTCCTTTTTTCCTGGCGAGGGCTATCACAGCAGCTACTTCTGCAAAATGCTGTTCAGGCTTTTTCTTGAGCTGATGGGTAAGGTGGTTCAATGAACCCTTGGTAAGCAGATTCATTACTTTGGCCCCCGCCTTTTGCATCCACTGCACCGATACATCACCATCCACAAAAGTGAGGACTTCCACCTTATTGAGGAAGCCATTGGCTTTAGCCCATTTGGTAATGGCTTTTACCGCAGCAAACTCCCCATCGGACACGCGGGCCGATGCAATTTCGATCCGGTCTACTTTTACATCCGTCAGTAAAAGCTGGGCAATGGTTAGTTTCTCTGATGCCGAGAAGGATACGCCGCTGGTTTGCTCACCATCACGGAGCGTAGTGTCCATTATTTCAAGATACCTGGCAGAAGACATAATCGTTACAGCTGTTTTAATTAATAGAGGCTTTTCTCAGCAAATGACTGGATCTCGTTTTTCATAGCCTGTAAGTAATCAATATCATCATAGCCATTGATCATGTTGTCTTTCTTATAGCCATTGATATCAAATGATTCCTTCTCTCCTGTAGCCAGGATAGTAATGGTTTGATCAGGCAGATTTACCTCGAGCTGGGTATTGGGATCGGCTTCGATAGCCTTGAAGATCTTATCCAGGAATTCAGGACTCACTGTCACCGGCAGGATGCCGATGTTGAGCGCATTGCCCTTGAAGATATCAGCAAAGAAGCTGGATACCACACAGCGGAAACCATAGTCATAGATGGCCCAGGCGGCATGTTCACGGCTGCTGCCGCTACCAAAGTTGCGGCCGCCTACCAGTATTTTACCAGAATAGATGCTATTGTTTAAAACAAAATCCTTTTTAGGGGTGCCATCGCCATTGTAGCGCCAGTCGCGGAAAAGATTATCACCAAATCCTGTACGTTCGGTTGCTTTTAAGAAACGTGCCGGAATGATCTGGTCAGTATCTACGTTTTCTATGGGCATAGGAACCGCTGCACTTGTCAATACGGTGAATTTATCGTAAGCCATTTTTTATTGAATGTTGTATTAAGATATGTTTGTTTACCCTCCGGTCCGGGACCGAATCCCTTTGTGTTAAGGTGTTAGCTGTTAGTCATTAGCTGTTAGCAATGAAACGTACAAAGGCTAAAAGCTAAGAGCTAAAGGCTAAAAGCTTTCCCTACAGCAACTCCCGGGGATCCGTCACCACGCCTGTTACGGCGGCGGCGGCAGCCACTAAAGGACTTGCCAACAAGGTTCTGGCGCCAGGGCCTTGCCTTCCTTCAAAGTTGCGGTTGCTGGTACTCACCGCATATTTACCGGCAGGAATTTTATCATCGTTCATGGCCAGACAGGCAGAACAACCTGGCTGACGCAACTGGAATCCGGCTGCAGTTAAAATATCCAGGATACCTTCTTCCTTGATCTGTGCTTCTACAATATGAGAACCCGGTACGATCCAGGCAGTGATATGCTCGGCTTTTTTACGCCCTTTTACCACGGAGGCAAAAGCACGGAAATCTTCAATACGGCCATTGGTACAGCTGCCAATGAATACATAATCGACTTTCTTGCCCAGCATTTCCTCATCTTCATGAAAGCCCATATAGTCGAGCGACTTATCGTAGCTGGCCTTGCTGCCACCTACCTGCTGTGCGGTGGGAATATGTTTGGTGATGCCCATACCCATGCCCGGATTGGTGCCATAGGTGATCATGGGCTCAATATCAGCTGCATCGAAATGATGTTCCATGTCGAAGGTGGCGCCTTCTTCTGTTTTCAATGTTTTCCAGTAAGCCAGCGCTTTTTCCCAGGCTTCGCCTTTGGGTGCTTTTTCGCGGCCTTTGATATAGGCGAAAGTGGTTTCATCCGGAGCGATCATACCGCCACGGGCGCCCATTTCAATACTCATATTACAAACGGTCATACGGCCTTCCATGCTCATGTTCTCAAATACTTCACCGGCAAACTCCACGAAATAGCCGGTAGCACCGGCTGCAGTGAGTTTGGAAATGATGTACAGCACCACATCTTTGGGTGTAATTCCCTTGCCCAGCTTGCCATGCACATTGAGGCGCATTTTCTTAGGCTTGGGCTGCATAATGCATTGGGAGGAAAGCACCATTTCCACCTCTGAGGTACCGATACCGAAGGCGATAGCGCCAAAAGCACCGTGGGTGGAAGTATGCGAATCACCGCACACAATGGTCATCCCCGGCAGGGTAATGCCATTTTCTGGTCCTACCACGTGTACAATGCCATTTTTGGGATTGCCCAAACCCCAGTGAGAAATACCATATTTGGAGGAGTTGGACTCCAGGGCCTTCAGCTGGTTGGCTGAAAGCGGGTCCTGTACCGGCAAATGCTGGTTGATAGTAGGCGTATTATGATCGGCTGTAGCGAAAGTCTTTTCGGGAAATATCACCTTCAAACCCCGGGTTTCCAAGCCCAGGAAGGCCACCGGACTGGTCACTTCATGAATAAAATGGCGGTCAATAAAGAACACATCAGGGCCATCTTCAATTTTCCTGACTACATGGGAATCCCATACCTTGTCAAATAATGTAGCGGACGTTTTGCTCATTTTGTATAATTTAAAACGGAAATGCAAATTTCTTAAAATATATCCGGATAATCAGGTTTTTAATGTGTTTTTTTCTAATGACAGGTCAATATAGCTGAACAACTGTTAGTCCATTGCTAAATCATCCAATACAAAGGCCCTTAACTTTACAGCTCATTATGAACCAATTGGATAGCGCAGACCTTCGGGAGGTCATCAACGAAGCAAAAAACCTGGCCATCGAATGTAAGCACGGATTTATTCATATCGATCATTTACTGGTCGCCATGCTTACCACTGGTTGCCTCACACCCAAATACCTGTCGTCTTTATCCCTGGAAGATTGCCATAACTGGCTCCAGCACCTTTACCCTGCCACCTCCACCGCAACAGACGACGACTCCTTACCCCTTACCGCAGAGGCAGAACGGATCATTTGGCATGCCACCTGGTTTGCCCATCAGCAAAAGGAACAGGGCGCCAATAGTCTCCACCTATTACTGGCCATACTGAGTTACGATAACCATGTAGCAGAGAAAGCCAAACAGTCAGGAGTGATCTTTGAAGACATTGCTGCCGCTCATTATAAGGAGCCTTTCCATAAAAAAGGACCCGAAGTGAAACGAAAGCATTTTAAAAAGCCTTCTGCCCTGGCCCGTTTTTTCCGGTTGGCCCCCTCCATTGATCAACAGCGCGAAGAATTGTACCACCATGCACAGGAATTATGGCAATTCCAACAATACGATGATTGCATAGCCGTTTGCCAGGAAGGATTGGCCCTGATGCCTGATTTCGACCAGTTGAAAATATTGCTGGCAAATTGTAATAAGAACGTTTAGTCACCCCCTGCCGGCCTCAGATGGCACCAGCTACCAGTAAACCGGAAAAAATTAAAAAGAATGCATATTGTGCAGTAGATTTATCCTATGAAAACCTTGCCAATCATCTTATCCCTGCTTTTTATGCAGCAGCTGGCCACCGCCCAGATAACAGCAATAGATCTCCGCCTTTTCGAACTTAGGATCTATTATTGCCATCCCGGTAAACTGAATGACCTGAAAGCACGTTTTGCCAATCACACCACCCGCCTTTTTGAAAAGCACGGCATGACCAATATCGGCTATTGGCTTCCTGTGAACAATAGCGACAGTGCGCTCTATTATGTATTGTCCTATCCCAATAAAGAGGCCCGCGATGCTTCCTGGAAAGCATTTGGCGCCGATCCTGAATGGAAACAGGTAAGTTCCAAATCGGAAAAAAACGGCAAGATCGTAGCCAAAGTCACCTCCATTTTCATGAATGCTGCCCCTGTTTCCCCCGCGATCGAAAAATCCCAACAAAGTCCTGAACGGGTATTTGAGTTGCGCACCTATACCTGCAACCCCGGCAAATTGCCCACGCTAATAAATCGGTTTCGTGACCATACCTTAAAACTGTTTGAAAAGCACGGCATGACCAATATTGCCTATTGGACCACCGTAGAGAAAGACAGCACGCAGCCGAAGCTGATCTACATACTGGCACACAAAAGTGAAGAGGAAGGAAAGAAGTCATTCGCTTCCTTCGTAGCTGATCCTGCATGGATAACTGCCCGTGATGATTCAGAAAAAAATGGAAAGATCATAGAGAAGCTGGAGTCCGTCTACATGAAACCACTCCCCTTTTCACCCATCAAATAGAAAACCAGGCTGCCAGGGCTTTTCTCAGAGCCTGTTAATCCACCTGATCAGGATATTTCAGTTCATCCACGTACATTTACCCCATGAAACGTTCGGGGGCAGCAGATCTTCCGCTGCATTATGGATATGTGCCGAAGTGGCTGGCGGAACGGATGGCTAAACTGGGCCTTGCGGTCACTGAAGCCATTCTTACTGACTATGGTAAAGAAGAGGTATTACGTCGGCTTTCCGATCCCTTCTGGTTCCAGAGCTTTGGTGCTGTGATGGGCATGGACTGGCATTCATCCGGCATCACTACCTCTGTGATGGGCGCTTTAAAAAGGGCTATCAATCCGCATTCCAAACAACTCGGCATTTATATCTGCGGCGGTAAAGGAAAATTCTCTAAAGAAACGCCGGCAGAACTCCTGCGTCTGGCAGACAGTACAGGTCTCAACGGCACTGAATTGGTGCGCTGCAGTAAGCTTAGTGCCAAAGTTGACAATACGGCTGTGCAAGATGGCTTTCAGTTGTACACCCATAATTTTATCGTAAGTGATACCGGACAGTGGACGGTAATACAACAGGGAATGGATCCACACAACAAAACGGCCAGGCGCTATCATTGGCATTCTGATACGGTGCGTTCATTTGTTGACGAACCGCATACCGGAATTTGCGGCATCAATCAGGGCGCTATCTTAAACTTAACAGCTACAGAAGCAAGTACCACACGCAACGGCATCCTGCAGATCACAGAAGAAGCCCCCCTTCACCTTATAAAGGATTTTCAACGGCTTATTATGCCTGCCCATCATGAAGTGCATGAAGGAGATGTAAATCTTAAACGCCTGGGTTCTGTATTGTGGCTGGCACATGAACAAAGGCCTGAAAATTTTGAAGAATTATTGTTACTCCAGGGTGTAGGGCCCCGAACATTGCAATCACTTACGCTTGTGAGTGAAGTAATCCATGGAACGCCCTCCCGCTTTAAAGACCCGGCACGCTTTTCTTTTGCTCATGGCGGCAAAGATGGACATCCGTTTCCAGTACCCACGAAAGTATATGACGAGACGATCGCTGTACTGCAAACCGCTGTTCACAAAGCTAAATTGGGCAATAGTGATAAAGCAGAAGCCATTAAGAAATTACAGGAAATAGCAACGCGTGCTGAAGACAATTTTATTCCCAATGCCAACTTTGACGCACTGGTTCAAAAAGAAAGAGAAGACTCCTGGAAGCATGGCGGAAGAACTGTATTCGGTAAGGCCCAACCACCCAAATCTGATCAACTCACCTTGTTCTAATTCCGGTTTATCTGCGGTATGGTTCCTTGTTTGCTTAAATCTTCTTCAGGAGCCAGGAAGCCTGGTTTGATCTTTACACCCATGATCAATAGCCATAAGCAGGTACCTATTTCGCCCAGACTGGCAGGCTTGGTGATATAACGTGCAATGGTCATTTCACTAAAGTCAGGTATGAGCACCTGGCCGAAGAAATTGATCAGGTAGCCAAAGCAACCCAATACCAACAAGATACCTAACATTTTGGGCAGGATGCCTGAATGGTAAACAAGGAAACCAAAAGGCAACAACCACAATCCCCAAAATACAGTAACGATCAAAATGCCATCATCATAGGCGCTAAGCTGCGCCATTACCTGTGAGGCGATCTGCACACTATCGAATATCTTCAAATGGTCAGCTCCTTTGATGAGGGTAAGCACTTCAAACTTGTGCTGCATATTGAGGAAGGAAATAGGTATACTCACAATGGCAATGATTACCATGAGTTTGGCAGCCTGTTTTTGAACAGGCTTTAATAACTTGTATAAGGCAAGCGGCAAAAATAAGAAAGCAATATAACATATAAAACTGCTGGCAATACCCCATCGGAACAATGACTCGGAGGCGGAGATCTGTTGCACTGTTTTAGCAGCATCTTTCCAATCGATCAGCCTGGAGGGCACATAGGCTAAACTAAAAATTCCGGTCAGTACAACTACTAAATAGATCAATCCAGCAAATCTTGCAATCTTTTTGATCGAATACATGGCTTATTATTTAGGACAGGGGCTACTATGGCTTGGTTTTCACCACCCCAACACTTAGTCGTATTCAACCCCATAAATGGAAACAACAAGCATACCGGGCATACAAAAAGCTACCCTTTGGGGCAGCCTTTTATGATCATACGATCCCGTCTTATTTTCATGATTAACTTAGAGGGATCAATTGCGCGGCACGGTTCCCATCAACACCGCCGCTATCTGCCGTGAGATAGCATGATCACACAACCTGTCGAGCCAGAAGTATTCACCGGCAGCGTTTATTTCGAGAAAGTAATATTGATCATCAGGTGTCAGGATCAGGTCAATGGCGCCATAATTCAAGCCATAGTCAGCCATGAACGACAACAACCTGTTGTGGATATCGGCTGGTAAAGTATAAGGCTTCCAGTCATTTATCATGTTCACGCCTTCCTTACGCCAGTCAACCTGTGCATTGGTTACCTGCTGCGAATCAATGCTGAAAGCAAAGACTTCCTGCCCCACGATCGTTACCCGCAACTCCAGCTGCTTGGCTATCTCCTGCTGAAACACCATAGGACAATACTGTAGTGCATCCAGCTCCTGCAGGTGATCATCTGTTACCATATTGGTAAATACCACCTGTTCTTCTGCACCCTTGTAAATGGCAAAGGAACTTTGCATTTTGCTCACTACCCTTCCTCCCTGGCGCTGTATGAATGAACGCACCTGTTCCGGATCATTGCTGATGCAGGTATCCGGGATGAGCAGCCCGTGGCGTACGGCCATTTTCAATTGTTCTTCCTTACTGTCCAACCGGCGATAAACACTGTACCTCCCCAGTTGGAAACAATGCAAGCCTTCCAGCATTCCAATCAGCGTGCGCTTTACTTCTTCAATGGTGGCCGGCAGGTACTCAGGGCCAATGGCCTCCTGCAGCCCCTTGCCCAGGTTATGACTTCTCCGGTACCAAACACCAGTCACATCATCCAGGTCATGTATCTCAGAGCCGGTATCCAGCAGGATGCGCCAGCGGTTATCAACAAAAGCAGTGGTTAGCCCCATCGCCATCGGATAGCGGTCTACATCCAGCCGGATGGCTTCCCCACCCGACTCCCGGATATTGTTGATAACAGTTTGCGTGCTTGTATTATCTACACTGTGTGTAACGATCAGTATTTTTTGTTTAGCCATTTTGTATATGTGTTATCAGTTTTTCAGCAATCGTTTCTCCAATGGGATAGTTCAGGTATTTTTGCAGCATGCCCCATTCTCCCTGGGGATTCACTTCCAGGAATACGTATTCACCATTGGTATGCCTGATCATATCAATAGCGCCAAAAACAAGACCCAGGTTCTTCATCAGCTTACTGATCTTTTGCTGCACAGGCACTGGCAATACATAGGGTTGCCATAGTCCCGCATTGCTCGTCAGCGTACGCCAGTCAGTTGGCGCAGCCTCCTGAGCGTGGACAATCTGGCCCGCAAAGCATTCTCCATCCACATACGCGATCCGCAGTTCATAAGCCTTGGGAATATATTCCTGGAATATCATGGGACAATAAGCCAGCAGGTGCAGCTGTTCAAGATCAGCCTCCTGCAACCGGGTGGTAGGAAAGAAAGCGCCATCTCCCTTCATATTTTTAGACAGGGCATTGTGCAGCTTCATCACCACCTGGTAATCACAGCGTTTAAAAAAGTCACGTATAACAGCGGGATCATTGGTAAATACACTGGCAGGTATCGTCAACCCTACTGCATAAGCCACCCGCAACTGCTGCAGCTTGTCACGGCATACAGCATGATCGGCCTGCATAGGATTCATCCAGGGCACCCGTTGCAGTGCACTAAAAAAGAGATCGCGAAAAGTCAGGTATTCCCTGGTAAACACAGGGCGGTATGCCGGATCCAGGTTCTCCGGTGTTTTCAGGTCCCACAACTTTCGGTACCACACAGCATCGATCTGTGTATCCATGATGGACTGCCCTTTGCCAGATAAACAGTATTGCTGAACCGTATAGTTGATGGTATAACCTATCGCAAATTCATCAACGTTCAACCGAAAAGAAGGAACACCCATTTTCTCCAGGTGTTGCTGTACAAGATCAATAGTATAATAATCGTTGGAATGGGTAATACATAAGACCATGGCAATAGTAAAAACAAGCAATAGCCGGTTGACTATTGCTTGCTTGATTAGAATGAATTAATCGGGTAAAAAGGAAATCCTAGACCTCATCGCCATCAGAAGGATACTTCAGCGTATGTTCCATATCCAAAAAAGGCTTTGTAATGATAGACTCGAGGTCTATATAGTTTGCACCGGCAGAAGTTTCCTGTGTGCGCTTTTGCCCTTCAAGAAATTGGGCAAAGAAGGGTTGCATTGTTGCTTCCTGCTGTTTCATGACAATAGAATTTTAAAATGATAAGGTAGTTTTTGTTTGCGTGATTTCCTGCGATTGGCTATTATCTTGTTGGCAGGTCATCATCCCCGTCAGACGGGTATTTCATGGTGTGGTCAAAATCAAAGATGGGAATGGATACATTAGGCCAGGCTTGCTCCTGAGTTTCGGAGGAGCGCTGTTGTTTGTTTTTTTGAGACTCCAGGAACCGGGCAAAAAATGGCTGCCCGGTTTGTTCGTTTTGCTTCATAACGATAAAAATTTAAGGTTAACAAAATGATACCTCACTAAATGTAACGAAAAACCCCAAGCGCTCAAAAAACTCATATCCACATACTAACGGAAAACCTCATTTACGATAAACTGAACAGGATGGTATACACAGAAACGCTTAACCAATTGTTAACTAATGGAAAGTCATGTTTGTTCCACCTGCGCAGCGCATCCGGGCGTTGATTGTACACAACCCTTCATTCATACACCGCAACAGGCAAATTACTTTCAGCCCATTTGATCATCCTACTTTTGTAGTGGCAGCCACCATGGTTTGAATTTTGCAAGAAATGCTTTGCATTATGCAATGCACTGTTTGAACATTGACTCTTTCAGGCTGTTATTTTTATCTACACACATTTAAATATAAAAAAGATGAGCACAAAGACGATATCAACAACCTGGAGCCTGGGTGGCGATCTTACCATCAACCGTTTAGGGTATGGCGCCATGCAATTAGCAGGCAAAGGTGTTTTTGGCGAAGCCAAAGACCGCGAAGGAGCTAAGAAGGTATTACAAGCTGCCGTAGCTGGAGGCGTGAACTTCATTGATACAGCTGAGGCATATGGGCCTAAGCTTAATGAATCGCTGATAGCGGATGCCTTATATCCTTATCAAAAAGGGCTCGTTATTGCCACCAAGGGTGGCTTTGACAGACCCGGTCCCGATCAATGGATAGCCAATGGTAATCCCAACCATATCCGCGAGAACATTGAAGGCAGTTTAAAAAGGCTGAAGGTAGATACCATCGACCTCTGGCAATTGCACCGCATTGATAGCAAAGTGCCCGTGGAAGAAACCCTGGCGCCTGTAGCAGCCGCTGTAAAAGCCGGTAAGATCCGCCATGTAGGCCTTTCCGAAGTCACCATAGAACAGATTGAAAGAGCGGGAAAAGTATTACCCATCGTATCTGTCCAAAACCTGTACAACCTGGGCAATCGCCAATGGGAAAATGTATTGGACTATACCGTAAAACGCAACATCGCCTTCATTCCCTGGTTTCCCCTCGCATCAGGTCCGGATACCCTGGCCGATAAGATCAAGGGCATAGCAGCCGCCCACAATGCAACAGTAGCACAAATAGCCCTGGCCTGGCTGTTGAAACGCGCCGATAATATCCTGCTGATCCCCGGCACCAGCTCCCTGGGTCACTTACAGGAAAACCTGGATGCCGGCGACATTGTATTGACCGATAAAGAGTTTGAAACTTTGTCCAAATAAATTAGAAAGGTGCATTAGGTTGGAGGGCTGTTCCTGCTGGGGCAGCCTTTCTTTTATTGCCCAACCTGAAGATTTTCAATGCTTTCGCAGTGTATTGATTACCATACGCCAAAAAGCCAGCGCAAGTACACAACTACTTTTTTGCCTCTTTTCCCGGGCATTGACCTTTAAAAGAAGGCGATGCTATCCTTGTGTAAATTGTTGGTTTGGATAGGTTCCACACAAAATAAAACCGCGAACTTCACCGCCGGGTCAAAACAAAATTAGTTCGTAAGCCGTTGTAACGGAACACCTTTGATACGAATCGCCGAAATAGTTGGTTTTAAAAGCATCATATTTAGTCATAGCATGAAGGGAAGTTACTGGTGTTTAATTGTCTGCTTTGCAGTTTTGCCATTTTCAACGATTGTTGCCCGGCAACAACCGGGCAACAGGTATATGTTCCGGGTATATGAGGACAATGATGCCATGAACCTGTACGAACTGGGCAGTGACAAAGGGTATACCAACGGCACCCGGCTCGACTTTTTCTGGCAACAGCAAAAACGGTCTTTTCTCAGCAAATTGCTCCCACAGGCTGGCGCCAACAGCATCAATACCCATGGCTGGGGACTTATGCAGGTGATCATCACGCCCGATAATATTCTGCGGCGCAGACCCGACCCAACTGATTATCCCTATTCAGCCGCCCTGTTTGTCACCCGTAGTCTGCACTCCTCCAATCCCGTTAAGAAGTTATCCTTTCAATCAGAAATAGTGCTGGGCGTAATGGGACCGCCGGCATTGGGTGAAGAAACACAAAAACTGATCCACCGCATCATACAGGCCCAGGCACCCCGTGGATGGGATTACCAGAAACCAACAGACCTGCTTCTCAATTATCATTTTACCGTCAACAAACAACTGGCTCAACTCGATCATTGGGGCGAATTGATCGGCAGCGGACAGGTATTTGCCGGAACCATGGTCAATGGCGCAGCCATATACACCACCCTAAGACTGGGCAAAATGAATCCATATTTTGATGGGCTCATACAGCAGTTCAGTACCGATAAGACAACTATAAATCGGTGGCAATTCTATTTTATCGTGCAACCGGCAGCAGAACTGGTCCTTACCAATGCATTATTGGAAGGAGGCGTATTCAACCACGACGTAAAATCGCCGGTCACCGTTAGTGGAGAAACCAGTGTGCCCGATCTTAAAAGGCGCAGGGTGATCACGCGCATTGATTGGGGCGCGGTATTGTCACATGGCAATGTGGGTATTTCTTTCATGCAAAAAAGCTCGTCTGCTTTATTCAAAGGACTCACCCGCCCGGAAGTGGGTAATATTTCCCTGCACATAGCCTGGTAATAACGGGCAAGCCCTATGATTCCCCGTTCAAGGCCGAAACAAAAAGGGAAAAAAGACAAGCTCCTTTCCCCTCAAAAACCAATCGTGTTTCTTTATTTAACGCTCGGCACCAATGCTACGCGAAACCGGCCATTGGTGACCTGTACTTTTTTATCAGTGCTACTGCTGGTGGCCGTGAATTGAAAAGTACCTTCCAGCCACTGCTCATCCATCTTAGTGATTTCCACAAAGCCTGTCCGCCCGCCGAAAAAAGCGGGATTGTCCTTCAGGTTGAGGTCGGCCGCATGGTTTTCAGAGAACTCTATCTTTTTACCTACAGCGAGCCCTCTCTTCCATAACTGAAAGCTGATGTTGTCGGGACCTCTTTCACCGAAAAGGCGTATGTACCCGCTGTTGGTATTCTCATCGGGCATCATATGGCTGGCGGACCAGTCCTTACCATCAATTTTTGCAGCCATATAGTATCCTTTGGTGGAAGTGGCTATAGTACCCGGTGAATTATTTTTGATGGTTTCCTTGATCAGTTCCGCCTGTTTCTTTGCCGCTTCACTTTGTGCATTGCTACAACTCACCACACCGATAAGAAAGGGCACTGTACAGAAGACATAAACTACTTGTTTCATAAAAGCTTGCTTTAAAGTTCCATTGATTCAAAGAGATATGTCAGGATAAATAATATTCACTGACACAAGGGGGCAAATTAGGCCTTTGCCAACTCGCTTCCACTCCCTCAAATGAGTGAGTAAAATAAACTACAGTGATAAAGCTTCTACACCGATGGGTATGGCCATCCCATATTGTTGAAAGAAACCAGGTTCCAGTTGCATGAGAAAGCCCCGAACAAAGCATCTTCTGACACTACAGGATTCTAATGTGATTCTAAGATGCCCCGCCAACAGGCCACGGTATCTTTGCTGCTTTTATTTTGTACTGATTTAACGCACTCTATGGAGCTATACTATTCGTTTTCGGTTTTGATCGTACTGGCCTCGTTCTTCTCTTATATCAACCTGCGGGTATTGAAATTGCCGTCAACCATTGGCGTCATGATCATTGCCATGTTTAGCTCCATCCTACTGGTAATAGGTGGCCACCTGTTCCCCAAATTCTTTTCCCACTTCTCCACCCTGCTGATGGATGTTGACTTTACCGAGGTGCTGATGGGAGCTATGCTTAACTTCCTGCTCTTTGCAGGGGCTATTCATATTAACCTGAAAGACCTGCGCGAACAGAAATGGCCTATTGTTGTATTCTCTACCGTAAGTGTATTGATCTCTACTTTTGTTATTGGCGCCATCCTGTACTATGTTTTTAATGTATTGCATATAGACCTGCCCTTCATTTACTGTTTGTTGTTTGGTGCATTGATCTCTCCTACTGACCCTATTGCAGTAATGGGCATCCTGAAGAAAGCCAACGTAAGAAAATCACTGGAAACCAAGGTAGCCGGCGAATCCCTGTTCAATGATGGTGTGGCCGTTGTGGTCTTTTCGGTGATCCTCCAGCTGGCACAGGGTACTGATATTGATATGTCGTTGGGCAATATCAGCTGGCTGCTGGTGAAAGAGGCCCTGGGAGGGTTTGTATTAGGGGCTTTACTGGGCCTGGGCGCTTCAAACGCCATCCGGAAGATAGACGATTACAATGTGACTGTACTAATCACGCTGTCGGTAGTCATGGGTGGTTACCTGATTGCCCACACCCTCCATATGTCGGGGCCCCTTACCATGGTGGCCGCCGGCATTGTGATTGGTAATTATGGTAAAAGAACCGCCATGTCGGCCACCACCAAAGATTACCTCAATAAATTCTGGGAACTGATCGACGAGATCATGAATGCCATTCTATTCCTGTTCATTGGGTTTGAGCTCTTGCTCATACGTGATCTTAACAGCTATTGGCTTATGGGTGGCATTGCCATTCTGGTGGTATTACTGGCCAGGTTCATTTCCATCTGGATACCTGTACGATTGATCCCTTTCCGGAACAAGTTCAGCAATGGCACCATCAAGATACTGGTATGGGGAGGCTTGCGGGGCGGGGTATCCATTGCCCTGGCCTTGTCTATTGACAATGGGCCTTACAAACAGCCCATCATTGCCATCACCTATTTTGTAGTAGTGTTCTCCATTGTGGTACAGGGCCTTTCCATTGGTAAAGTAGCCAATAAAGTATTATCAAAAGAAGAAGTGTAAGACGTTTTCCCTATAAATTGCAGTATGAAGATAAGAACAATACTGGCTGCTTGTTTAATGGTATTGCAGACTGCCTATGCACAGGACCGCCCCAATATTATCCTGGTATTAACAGATGATATGGGATACAGCGACCTCAGTTGTTTTGGAAATCCCCTGATCAAAACGCCTTTCCTCGACAAGATGGCTTCCCGGGGTATCAAGGGCACCAATTTCCTGGTAGCCTCTCCTACCTGCACCCCTTCACGGGCTGCATTGCTCACCGGACGTTATGCTACCCGTATGAACCTGCCGGTACCCATTGGTCCGGGTGCACCCAATGGACTGCCCGATGAAGAAGTGACGATTGCTGAAATGCTAAAAAAGGTGGGCTATCATACGGCCCTTATTGGCAAATGGCACCTGGGCGATACAAAACCTTATTATCATCCCAATGCCCAGGGTTTTGACCAGTTTTTCGGCACACTGTACAGCCATGATTACAGAAGTCCGTATGTACAGACCGATACGATCATGAAAATATTTCGTAATCGTACGCCCGCTATCATCAAACCAGCTGATACCATTCTTACAAACCTGTACGCACAGGAAGCCATTCAATATATCAATGCACAATCAAAGCAACAACCCTTCTTTTTATACCTGGCCCACAATATGCCCCACCTGCCACTGGCAGTACCCTCCAAGTGGAAAGGCCATTCTGCCGGCGGACTCTATGGAGATGTGGTAGAACAACTGGATGAAAGTCTGCGACTCATTTGGCAAGCCCTGGAAGCCAAAGGTATGGCCGATAATACGCTGTTTATTTTCACAAGTGACAATGGCCCCTGGATCAATTTCCCCGACAGGATGTTGGGAGATGGTTATACAAAGCCCTGGGATGTGGGTACTACAGGTATTTTCAAGGGACAAAAAGCAAATACCTATGAAGGCGGTCACCGTGTGCCATTTATCCTGTATTGGAAAGGTCATGTGCCGGTGGGCCGCACTATTACCGACCCTGTTTCATCACTTGATATCCTACCGAGTATTGCTCAATGGCTGCGGATACCCCTGCCCACCGGCAGAACCCTGGATGGGGAATCGGTGGTACCCTTGTTATCCGGCAAACAGGCACATTTCACGCACCGACCCTTTTATTATGTGCACAACCAGGCACAGGCGGTACGTGACGGGAAATGGAAATTGCGGATAACAGGAACAGGCACTGCTGCCACCACGGAACTTTTTGATATGGTAACCGATCCCGGTGAGCATTTTAATCTGGCAGCTAATTATCCGGATATATTAGCGCGACTGGAAAAACTGTTGAAAGACTTTCCCGGAATGGCGCCATGAGTTACATATAGAACTGCTCTTCAATAATTTTACCATTCTTTACCTGGTACACGCAAAGCTCTTTCATGGGCATGCGTCCACCTTCTTTCATGGTAACATCCATATCGAGGACACAGGCAAAGGAATTGCCGGCAACAATTGGAGCAGACATGACAATGCTGTGCATGGTTTGCACCATACTCTCAAACTTCTTTCCTTTCTCTATAATAGCCGCCAGTCCTTTGGTTTCTTTATCAAAGGCCGGACTGGCTTCCGGTTCAATACTTACGGCATTTTCCGCATATAGTTCCTTTTGCGCTTTTGTCCAATCGCCAGAACGGCAGATGGATACCAGTTTGTCAGCAACTTCTTGTGTGGTCATAGCTCGTTTTTGGGAAATAGCGGCAAAAAGCGGGCCCGGGCTGGGGCCAGGTTGTTAAGGCAAAATTATGTATTCAAGTTGTTGCGTATCTGTTTTAATAAGTCCTCCCTCTTCATATTCAAACCGCACGGGAAGCAAGTATTTACCTGGTGTACCGTGTGCTTTGAAACGATGCTTTGTCCAGCCATAATAATCGGCAAGAACAATTGAATCCTGTACAAAAAATCTTGGATGGTTGTCAAAATCAAAATGCCCGGCGCCTGCGTATATTGTCAGAGCCTGCCCTTCTTTTACGGCGGCACTGCTGACCAAGGCTTTGCCTTGGTTGACAAAATACCCACACCAGTTTGAGGGGATCTGTGCACTCAAATAATCCATTAACTGGATCTGGGATACCCACACATCATTTTGTAATTTACCAAGCATTGTTAAAGCAATTCCGGTAGAGCTTACACCAAAATGATTGTCTGTCCATTTTTTAATGGCCGCCGTTTGTTGAGAAGTGGTTTTGGCAGTGGTATCGCGGGGGAGCAATTCCACGTGGATATCCCAAAGGCTGACATCTTTCTTCAACTGTTCCAGGAATTCCGGGCTAAAGTCTTTGAATTCAATCGTATCAAGCACCGACAGCATATCAGTCTTGTATTTTAATAACCGGTAATATACAGGCGAGCCGGCAGCTTCGATATCCAATAGCTTTGAAGGGCTTTGATGCTCTGTCAATACACACTTCAAGCTATCCAGGTAAGCAATAGCCTCTTCAGATACCTTTTGAACCCGGGCAGCCTTCAGCCTCCATTTTTCTGCCCGTTGCCTGTATCGTGGATTATACCACTTATCATCTATACGCCTTAAAGCCCGGAAGGCATGCGCCTTCAAATTCTGATTGGATTCGAATACAGACTGCTCCAATGCTTCCAGCCTGTATTGATGTGCACTTTGCTTACAGGCGGCCAAAGAGATCACAAACAGGAAGACCAACAGCCAGGCTTTTTGCATAAACAATTATTTAGGGGAGAATTGTATAGTGTAAGTATTCCTTTGACTGCACTTTTCGGTCATTGAATTCTTTAAATTGGATCGTGACGGGTATAGTATAATTCCCGGGACTTCCTTTTGCCGTAAGTTTATAGATTCCTATATGCTGCTGGTTCACGGGAACAGGTTTACCATCAATCGTAATTTGCAACCCTTCAAATTCAGAAAAGCTTCCTATTCCCGCCCTCACCTCTATGGAATCACCGGTTTTTACAGCACTCCTATTAAGGATAGCAACAGGCATATTAGAATAATATCGGAGTTTATCAAATACCTGCGACCTATGGATATAAGTAACCAAATCATATTCCGTAAGCAATACATCATGCTGCAGCTTGTTCAGCATGGCGACGACCATTGCTGAACTAGCATCAGAAAAATGATTAACCAACCAGGCTTCAACGCTTATTCTATCAATGGTCAAGCTATCCCCCCCGGAACTGAACCGTATACCAATCGCTTTCTTATAGGCCAGCATATCTTTCCGGATCATCGACTGGGCCAATGAATCATTTGCTAACAGTCCATCATTAAACATGGTATCAATATGACCGGCGATTCCCGCAATGGCATTATACAAAGCATCCTCCTGCCCCTTTATCAGTTTCTTAATGCCTTCGGTCCTGGGTTCCCGCACATTTCTCACACATCGTTTCAAGCTGTCCAGGTAACGAATTGTATTGCCCGTATGCTTTCTAATGCCCATTAAAGCTGGATCCAACGCCTCAGCTATTGATTTATAGGCAGGGTCATGAATATTATCATCATGCTTACGATACATCAGGTCAATATCATCCTCTATCATTGAATTGGCCGCTTCTATATTTCGACTTAATGCTTTTATTTGGTCCTCGCTGTAGGAACTATTGCAGGCAGTAAAGCTTATCGCCGTCAGCAAAGGCAAGTAAATACGGATTGAAAGAATATTAACCATAGCCTGGGGTTGAATAAGGGGTGACTTATTTTGCAATGATGTATTCGAGCTTTTTCGAAATAGTATCAGTAATTCCATCAGGTCTGGTATACATGATTTTTACGGGAATATAATATTTGCCAGGCTTTCCAACTGCCCGGAATGAATGCACCACCAGCCCCTCATCATTGGCATTTCTAACCACCCCATCAATCTCAATAGATTGCCTGGTCAGGCGGTTAAACTCTCCTACTCCTGCATTCACCTCAATAGTCTGCCCCGATTTAACATGCTTGCTGTCCAGTGTGGCAATAATATGAAAAACTGTAAAATAATTATCCATTGATCCTACCTGATTACTACAATAATACATCAAAATGGATGCCGCCAACAATACATCGCATTGTATTTTATTCAACATGATCAATGCCTGTAACGGCATAGAGTGTTCAAAATAGTTACTGCCCCAGTTGACCGGAATGTTGAAACTTTCTGACAGACTATCTGGCTTTATATTAAGCCTTTCTGCGATTTCTTTCCGAAAATCTTCTTTATCCTTTTTTAATCTTTGATGGAGAGAAGGATACGCCGAAAATACTGTAGGATTCAGCACATTCACTATTTCTGCTGCATATTTTACCAGTTTGCCATAAAGCTTAACCTCTTCTTTCTCGTATAACTCCCGGACCCCTCTTTCATCATTATTCTTAAGTGCAGATAACCTTTGCTTAAGACTGTCAACATATTTATTGACCTCCGCGGATAACTTTTTGACAGCAAGCGCAGGAGGCTCCCACAGACCGGCCTTGGGAGCCGTCCGGGAATCATTGAGTTTGCGATTCAAGGTCCAATAAACGGTTTCATTATTAGCCGCAAGTACTTCATTGGCTTTCGATAAACTTCTATTGATCGCCCGTAAGGCCTCTGAATTATCCTGATTCCTGCAGGAAAATAAAAAGAGGAGAAACACTATGCAACATGGCAGTAGCTTACACATGGTTAACGGTGTGGGTTAGCACCCTAACGGCAAGCGCACCGTTTTAGTACACCGGTTACAACCTTGTATAGCCATCAAAATGTTAAAACTAATGAGGATGTTGTTCTCGCTTGGCCATGCCCTGCGCAATGATGCTGACGGCAATGAGCTGGAGCGCGTGGTATAGCATAATGGGCAAAAGCAGGATGCCCGTGAGCGGGCTATTCATAAAGATCACTTTGGCCATCACCGTACCATGAATAATTGATTTCTTGGAACCGCAAAAGGTGGCCGTCACCCTGTCTTCCCGGTTAAAATGCAGCAGGCGGGCAATATAACCAATGAGAAAATAAACCACAAAGAATAAGATCATCATACCAGCTCCCAGCAATAACAGCTCTCCTAAACCCAGGTTGCTGAACATATGCTTATCAAATGATTCACTGAAAGCGGTATATACAATAGCCAGAATAGTAAGCTGATCAAAAAACTTCAACTGCTTATTATATTTACCGGCTACCTTCCCCAGTTTTGTAGGGTTCAGCAACAAGCCTAATATAACTGGCGCCAGTATCTGCAGCAGAAGTTTCATCATAATGTCTCCCATATCGATGCTGTTGTGGTTACCGCCCGCTATCAGGCTCATCCAAATAGGTGTAATAAAGATTCCTAGCAGACTGGAAATACTGGCATTAAAGATAGCCGCCGGAATATTGCCATTGGCAATGGACACCATTACCACTGAAGAAGAAACAGTAGAAGGCAATGCTGCCAGGAAGAAAGTGCCCAGCCAAAGGGTATGCAGGTCGCCGCGGTCAAGCCAAAACCGCAGCGCCAGTAACAGCAAGGGGAATATAATAAAAGTACTGACCTGTACAAGAATATGCAGCCGCCAGTTGCTGAGTCCGGCTACCAGTTTACTCCTGTTGAGTTTCAGTCCGTAAAAAAAGAAGATCAGGGATATGCCAATATTGGCAATAGAAGAAATGGAGAATGGCCCATCGGCAACACCCGGCCCCGGAAATTGCGAAGCCAGTACAATTACACCAATAAGGGAAAGTATAAACCAGTCTAATCCAAATCGTGCCAAAAATTGGAATGCCTTATTTGCCATAGGACCTGCAAGATACGATCCCAGCGTTTATTTTGAATTAGCCCAATGCTGTTCATTTCCTATTCACCTACTTTAATTTGATCTCAATATTTTCCTTCCCGGACATCTCAAAGACAGCTTCTTCATACCTGGGCGCCCGCATGGCAGGCGAAGCATTATTGGAGAACCCATACTTTTCTTTGGGTATACCCAAAATATTCTTATCGATAACGCCATTCCCGTTTTCATCCAAATAAACAGCGATGGCATATTTACCGGGAGGTATGACCTCAAATGGCACACTCAGTTCGTACTGCCCCGTCACTTTAACGATTTTCTTGAAAACAGCCTTTTGCTTACTGGCAAACGCAGCAGCGCTGTTATACCAGCCGATATAAACCTGCCCGGTTTTTCCTTCCAGGTTCTTTATAGTGACTTTGGGTCCGGTGTCTTGGGAATAACCCGTATTTGAAAACAGGATAAACAGACCAGACAGCATTATTGTACATTTCATAGAGTAGTGTTTTATTCTTTTAAGAGACAGCAACCTCGCCATATTGGCGGACAGAAAAATAATAGAGCCAGGCGATGAAGATGACCTGTAAGGGTATCCTTATCCACAGATAGCTTAGACCGGGCCCGTCAAAACTGGCTTTCTCATAATTCACTTTAAGGACGGCCGCATAAATATTTGCGGGCAATAGTAATATCAATAAGACTATTAACACAACACCAGCATATCCCCTGACGGAGGGAAAAATCAGTGCAATTCCCAGGATGATCTCGGCGATGCCCGTCAGGTAAATTAGTTCCTTTTTAAAAGGAATAAAGGAGGGTACCATAAGCACCATGCCCCTGGTAAAAAGGAAGTGCCCCAGGGCCGTAAAGCAAAGCATGAGTGCCATTGCCAGGTTGCCGCCAAACGGCAGATTCCAGCTTCCGGTAGTAAGTTTAGAAATACCCGTACTTAGCACAAAAACGGCCAGTAATAAATAAAATGGTTTCATGGTTGAGTTGCAATTATATACGGCAAAGGTCAACATTGCAGGGGTGCTCAAAAATGATGTATGTTAGCTTCTTACATGCAATTTCCGGATCCGGCTCAGACTTTCCGGCTGAATTCCCAGATAAGAAGAGAGGTGTTTAACCGATATTTGTTGGATTAGTTGTGGATTTTTCTCCATCAATTGTACATACCTTTCTTCGGCCGTATAGGAAAGGAAATCCATCTCTTTCCTCAAGCGTTTTACATACTGGAACTCTGCCATCAACCGGCCGATCTTCTCGCCATTATGGTATTCCTTGTAAAACTGGATCAAAGATTGGTGAGTCACCACCACCACTTCAGCCTCCTCCAGCCATTCAATAAAGATGGAGCTGGGCTCCCTGGTAATAAATGAATAATAGGCGGTAACGAAATCGCCCTTGAACTGGAAATCAACGGTAAATTCCTTCCCGTCTTTTAAGAAGTAATTGCGCGTCGATCCCTTATTGATGAAATAGATCGCATTTTCTATCTGCCCTTCCCGGATCAGGTATTCTCCTTTCTTAAAGGTCTTAAGCTGAAGTTTCTGCGCAAAAGTGGTCCATTCCGATTCGCTTAGCTCATGAAACTGTGCTATCGCCTGCCTGATGGCTTGAAAATCATCCATGGTGAAATATTAAAATACCTGACAAGGTAAGAACTTATAGTGACCCGACCGTATCCCGGGTTTGCATTTCTTAATGGAGCTTATTACCTTGGGCAATGGGATCATTAACCCCTCCCGGTTCTATGCGCAAATATCTCTCCGCCATCTTGATCATAGCTTTTCTAACTATCGGACCCAGGCTTTCAGCCCAGGAAAAAGGGCTCTACCTGATCAAGAACTGTCAGCGTGAATCAATCATTGATATCTATTACAATCAGATCAGGTTTTTCTGGTGGTGGTCTCTGGGAAACACCGATTTTCAGCGGCAAAGACTTCTCAAATTTGCTCCGGGGTATCAACCTGATTCTATCGCCCTGCGAAAAGACATTGAAAAACTGCGGGCATTGTTGCCGCCTGCTTATACCGCCAAAAACAATTTCTCCGCCAACGTTTCCGTAGGACTATTGCGTGACAACAAGCCAGATGAAAAAGCGATCTGGTTTACAGAGGTCTTTGCAGAAAAAGACAAGTCAGGAATTTATAAGGTATATGCAGCCTACAAAATAACTTTTGAAGGCACCGATGCACGCCTGGACCATCAAAGGAAAAATGCAATGATCAAAAACATCCTATTCATTTTTGATGAAGCCAGTCTGAAGGAATTGAGTGGCAGGTTAGCCGCCCTCCCAGTAACCCAGGACATACATAAATAACGGGTTATTGAATACGCTGTCCAATAAAGCTACCACCAGGCTCCTGCAGTTTGAATCCTGTAAAGGCTCCAGTGGCGTCGTTGATAAACCTGATAGCATATCCTTTAGATCCTGCTAAAATAAAAACATGTTCTTCTATAAAAAGCAATTGGCGGGGCCCCTGCCCCGACAATGATAAATACATCTTCCCCTCTTCCTTTACAGCTATTTCAGCCACTAATCCATCCACCAGGTATTTACCCGTATATAAATGCAGTTTCTTCCCGGGTGAGGGCTGCAAAGCAGCTTGTTTCACAAAACATATAGGCGGTAAGTTGGGTTCAAAGGGAATGGAAAGACTTTCTATATATCCATGGGCATGCGACTGAAATTGTGTTAACAGCCGTGCCTGTTCCAGGTCAGGGCGTTCTCCCGGCACCATGTCTACACCACGGAAGGCATCATATTGCTGCGGCCATAACCACCAGGTCCAGGTGCCCAGGTGAGCAAAAAGTGAATCACCCTGCTGTACAATACTGATGCGCCCATAGCCTGGATGTTCATAAACGCCTGTATAAGATGCCAAAGGATGTGTAGGTGGGATCACCGCCGGGCGCACTGGCTTTACTACAGGTGGCTTATCCACGCTTTTGCTTTGCTTCACCTCACTGGCACGACTTACAGCAGGTAATTGCAAAAAATGATCACTTACTGCATTGCGGATGAGGGCCGGCATTAAAGAACCTTCGCGATTGCAAAGCACTACGATCCCCAGGCTATCGGCCGGAAAAAAACAAGCTGTACTGGTAAATCCATCAATATTACCACCATGCTCTACGCGGTAATGCCCGCGATACGAAGTCAGGAACCAGCCAAAACCATAGTTGGATAAATAAGTACCAGCCTGATCTCCGGAAGGTAAGCCTGCCTTGGTGATGATCTGTGAAGAGATAGCCTGTACACGAAAGGGAGCCGGGATAATATTGTTATTACTGATCCAGCACGACAACCAACGGGACATGTCCAATACCGTACTATTGAGTCCTCCCGCAGAGGCCATCACTTCCAGCGGATGATAAGCAACCCGCTTTACCACATTCTTTACAGATCTGTATCCAAAGGCAGCCTCCTTATCCATCAGCAGGCTATCATAAGAAAAATAGCTGCGCCGCATTTGTAAAGGCCCCAACAGGTATTGATGAATGGCTGCCTCATAAGACTGTCCGGATACTTTTTCGCCCAGCATTCCAAGCAGGAGGTAACCCAGGTTATTGTATTGCCATTTTTCTGCGATCCTTGCCACTGGTTCCAGATACGCCAGCCGTTTGAGCATACTGTCCCGGCTACCGGGCACCAGGTAAAACCAGGAATATTCATGCCGGGGAAGTCCGCTGCGATGACACAACAGGTCACGTACCGTTATCCGCTCATTCATTTCAGTATTGTAGAATGACAGCTCCGGTAAATAAGTACGCACCGGTACATCCAGTTGAACCTTTTGTCCCAGCCGGCCTATCAGAGCAGCCGTCATCGCTTTTGTACAGGAACCTATAGGAAAAACAGTGGCAGGGGTAACGGGCAAACGATGTTCCAGGTCCCGGTATCCAAATCCCCGGGCATATAAGAGGCTGTCTTTCTTAACAACGGCTACTGCCACTCCTGCCTCGCCGGCTTTTTCCACCATAGTACGCAACAGGCTATCAAGACCGGTAGCTGATTGTGCCATCGCATCAACTGTACTAACTGCTAAAAGAATACTTATTGAAAAAGCTTTGGTAAAGGAACGGAAACGGGCATACTGCATGGGGTATTTTTATGGTAAGTTGACCGGTTGCGCACACCTGGAAAATTCATTTCGGTATACAACCAATATGAAGCGGTCAAAATGGGCTTTCAGCAGGTGACTATTAAAGTGGAATAAGTTTATAGAAAACACGCGTTATAGAAATACATTAATTTTAAGTCACTTATTACAGCCATGAAAACAGAAAACAAAGTATTGCTGGATGATTACACCTCCCGTATCAACCGGGTAACGGATTATATGGACGCCCACATTGAAAAGCCATTAACGCTGGAGGAGCTGGCTACCGTTTCGCATTTTTCCAAATTCCACTTCTCCCGCATATTCTGGGGTTATACCGGAGAAACCCCTTTTGAATACCTTACCCGCTTACGAATGGAGAAAGCCGCTTCTATTCTGAAGCTGCACCTGCATGAGCCTATTATTCAGATAGCCCTGAAATGCGGCTACACCGACAAATCGGTTTTCTCCCGCAATTTCAAATCTCATTTTAAAGTAGCTCCCTCCTTATACAGAAAGAACAAACAACAGAATAGCAATAATAGTCAACTGGTCAGCAACAGCAGTCAACCTGTTAACGGCACCTCCGAATACTTTTGTAATGAAACACAAACATTAAAAAGGAGGCCAATTATGGAACTTATTCACCAGGTAGAAGTAAAACAGTTGCCAGCGGTTACACTGGCTTATTTGAGACACACAGGCCCTTTCCAGGGCGACGGGGCGTTATTTGAGAGATTATTCAATAAGATCTTTGCATGGGCTGGAGCACGTGGATTATTAAAAGGTCCTGATATCATTTCGTATGCCATTTATCATGACGATATCAGCGTAACAGATGCGCAAAAAGTAAGGTTGAGCATTTGCGTACCGGTATCCCCTGATACCAAAGTAGATGGCGAAATAGGCAAAATGGAGCTCAATGGCGGGAAACACGCGATTGCCAGTTTCACCTTAACCCCGCCCGAATTTCCCGAAGCCTGGCGCTGGTTCTTTGGCACCTGGTTCCCAACCAGTGGATACCAGCCCGACGACAGTTATTGCTTTGAAATGTATTATGGGATGCCCAAGAACGGAGAAGTGACTGTAGACATTTGCGTACCGGTAAAACCTTTATAAAGCCCACAATTTAAAATGCTGAAGCAGCACCTACTGCTTCAGCATTTTATCTATCTGCAGGGAATACGCTTTTTTCATCGGCCCGGAAATATCATGTTTTACACCGGGATAGGTAGTAAGCTTAAGGGTAAGTTTCGTACCCAGTTTTTTCACAGCAGCCCGCGTATAACCAACTGCTATGATAGGATCAGCCTCCCCCTGGTATACATAGACAGGCACCTTATTGACAGGCAACTTCATTATTTCGGCAAAGGATTGCCGGTGAATAAAAGCCGCAAAAGGAAAAGCAGCTTTGCACAATTCCGGATGGTATACAGCCAGTAGCCAGGCAAGATCACCACCTTGTGATATGCCGCTCACTACAGCCTTGTTATGATAGCTGGCTTCTATGGCCTTTACAAAACCAGCCACACTATCCAGGGTTTTCCTGGAGAGTTTTACCTGAGTAGTACTATCTTCCTTATAATAATTAACCGGAAAGTAAGAATAGCCCTCTCTTTTGACATGATTGCCCCTGGGAATGATGATCCTCACTGGTGTTTTGAGACTGTCATAGTCAGCGATGGTTTCCTCCGGTCTGCCACTGGAATAGTGAAAGGCTATCAGCAACGGATACGCTTCATTTTCAGTCACTTTACCTCTAACCATCTCCAGGTATTGAAAGCCGGCCAGGGAACGATACACAGGCTTGTCGGTTTGCGCCTCGGCAACATTAGCCATCACGAGAAGAAGAAAGGAATAGAATAATTTGGACATGTCATTGTTTTAAAGCAGGATATCGAATGTAGTAAACAATATGCTATTGCCGGTAGTCCATACCTGTTTTCTGTAGCCGCTAATAAGGCTTACCCGCCAGAAATATGCAACCGGGACGGCGTATACGGTCATTTGTAATACTTAATTGACTTTTGGGCCGGTGCAAATAAATATTTCAGGATAATCAATGTAGCCTATTATACACACAAGCTACAATCCCCTATCGATGAATCCTTTTTGCAGCATATTATTTTGCATGTGTACATATAAGTTATCAATAAACGTTGTTACAACACAGTTATTGATTTTCATTTTCTGTTTTTACCTACATTCATAGCTAAATATCTTTTCCATGAAAAAATTACTTCCATTGGTCATCGCCTGCCTGTTGATGGCAACAGGTTTTGCGACACCCGTTTCTGCCTTGTCGCCTGCTGTACCACAGCCCGTGTTGTCTGGTGAGCCAGAACCGCATCCCAACAACATTTATGTGAAGCTGAAAATTAATGGACAGACCAGGACCATCTGGGTGCTGGCATTCCCCGATGACACCGTTGGGGATGTAAAAAGCAGCGTAGAAGGTATTGTGGGCTTCTCTATCAATTATTTGTCTTACAAAGGACAGATTTTGGATGAAGATGCTACCCTGGCCTCCTATGGCATTGGCAGCAATGTGACACTGAATGCCTATTAAGCATTGGACCATGTAGCCAGAAAACGCCGCCGGTTTACACCCGCGGCGTTTCTCTTTTCCGGCAACCTTAAGTTCTTATCATGACTAGCCTGGCAGCGGCTACCGCTGCACAGGGGCGCACAGTATTTGTAACAAAAACGAACAGGATACCCCATCCTTCCAACCTTAATTAATTGACATACAACTATCTGTAAAAGTGGTATCCTTTTAGTTCTATACTCCTCATTCAAGCACCCTGATATGATAAAAAACTTCTTTAAGATAGCCTGGCGCAACCTGGCGCGCAACAAATCGCTGTCCTTCATTAATATTTTTGGACTGGCTGCGGGCATCACGTTTGCCCTGTTGGTCGGCTTGTGGATACAATATGAAACCCGCTTTGATGCTTTTCATGCAAACAAAGACCGCATTGCCCTGGTATTGAAAAACACCTTGTTCAACAACCAAAAGAATACCCAGGAGCCTACCCCCTTACCCTTGTATGATGAATTAAAGAGCAATTACCCCGAAGTAAAACGGGCCACCCGCATTACCTGGGCGTTTGACCACAGCCTGGTTATTGGCGACAAAAAACTCAAGAAGAAAGGGAGGTATGTAGACCCTGCATTCCTGGATATGTTCTCTTTTCCTGTAGTCGAAGGCAATGCAGCAACAGCTTTGAAAGATCCTAATTCGATCATCCTTTCTGCCGCTCTTGCACAGGCATTATTTGGAACAGCAGATCCGATTGGGAAAACCATCAGGTTGAACAATGCAAATGATGTGAAGGTGACAGCCATTGTAAAAGACGCTCCCAATCAGTCCACCATCGACTTTGAATTCTTATTGCCTTTCGAATATTTGATCGCCCATGATGAGTGGATAAAGAACAACAGGACCGACTGGGGCAATAACTTTCTGATGAATATGGTGGAGCTGAACGAAGGTGTATCCATGGAAGCATTTTCAAAGAAGATCAGTACACTGAGTACACAAAAGGATGCAAGGCTAAAAAATCAATTCTTTTTCCTGCACCCACTCAATAAATGGCACTTGTACAATGACTATAAAAACTGGGTAAATACAGGTGGTAAAATAACCTATATCTGGTTATTTGGAATTATCGGCATTTTCGTATTGCTTATTGCCTGTATCAATTTCATGAACCTATCTACTGCGCGTTCTGAAAAAAGGGCCAAAGAGGTCGGCGTACGGAAAGTGATGGGCTCACGCAAGTCTGATCTTATTTTCCAGTTCCTGAGTGAAGCAGTGCTCACCTCCTTCCTTGCTTTTGTATTTTCCATTGTATTGATACAGTTATTACTGCCTTTCCTGAAAGACCTCGGCTTTGAACACATCAGGTTTGATCTTACCAATATATACCTCCTGCTCATCGGATTGTGTGTTTGCCTTATCACAGGATTACTGGCTGGCAGTTATCCTGCCTTTTACCTGTCCTCTTTTATCCCGGTAAAAGTATTAAAAGGCAGCTTTAAACAGGGACAGGGGCCCGCACTTTTCCGGAAAGTATTGGTAGTATCACAGTTTACTATTTCAGCAGTGTTGATCATGAGCACCATTATTGTGTTCCGGCAAATTGACCATGCCCGGAACCGCTCTATCGGGTACAATCCCAATAATATGATCAACATTCCTGCCAGTCATGACCTGGCCGTTAACTACGATGCGCTGAAACAGGAGCTGCTGAACACGGGTTACTTTGCATCCATATCCAAAGCCTCTCAGCCGCTTACAGCCATCTATAACCAATGGAGTGATTTCTCCTGGGAGGGCAAGGATCCGGCAGCTGACCTTGCGTTGGATGCTATAATGGCCGATTGGGACTTTGAAAAAACGGCCGGCTTTAGCTTTAAGCAGGGACGCGCCTTCTCAAGCGCCTACCCTACTGATTCCAATGCCATCATCCTCAACGAAACTGCGCTGAAACTGATCGGCTATAAAGACCCCATTGGCAAAACCATGAAATCGGGCGATCAGGTTAAAACGATCATCGGCGTAGTGGATGACATCGTATTGACCGATCCATTCAAATCGGTAGGTCCCCTGGCTATTATTTTCAACCGCAGCAAAACAGATGCTGTCAACAATATCTTTCTTCGAATCAAGCCTGGAGCCGACCTGAATAAAACACTTACAGCTATTAAACCCATTTTTGATAAATACAATCCTTCCCTGCCTTTTGAGTACAGCTTTGCAGACGAGGAGTTTGGTAAAAAGTTTAAAGTAGAAAATCAGGTAGGCAAACTGGCTTCTATTTTTGCTGGCCTTACTATATTCATATCCTGCCTGGGACTATTTGGCCTGGCTATGTTTATGGCCGAACGCAGGATCAGGGAAGTGGGTATCCGCAAGGTATTGGGTGCTTCAGTTGCCAACCTCTGGCTCCTTTTGTCAAAAGAATTTATGTGGCTGGTGCTGATCGCCTGTGTGATCGCTTCCCCACTGGCATTCTGGTTGATGCATGATTGGTTGAATAAATACGATTACCGGGTCAATATTAGCCTTTGGATATTTGTGGGCGTAGGTATACTGGCTTTAGCGATCGCCTTGTTCACGGTCAGTACCCAAGCCATCAAAGCTGCATTGACCAATCCCGTTAAGAGCCTGAAAACAGAATAACTTATCAACAGGTATAACTAGAAGCGCTGCGCAAGGAGACCTTGTACAGCGCTTCTTCGTTTAATGCCAATAGTTTTCGTCAAATGGTGATGTCAAGATTACGCTGTATCCATCCGGTTGCAAAACCGGTAACGATCAAGGCAATCAATAACAATATAATTATAAAGCCTGCACCTATACCTTTTGACCGGGTACGGACCGGTGCGTAGTTGGGTACGGTTTGTAATTCACTGGAATTGGGTTTTCTTGCTTTAATGAGCAGCCCCGTATGCCGGGAAGTAAACATATCAGCTTCAGATTGATTGTATACTACCTGCTCCGCAACAAAAAGATCTTCACTGCCCGAAGGTTGATATGCCTGTATCACCACCGGGAACTCTTGTGGCTGGATTGTCATAGCTAAGAATTAAATGAACAATGGTTTTCTGAAGAGATCACAAATCCATTGCCACCGGGTGCGGGCAAAAACAGGTGGATAAGGCCCCATATTGAAGCATTCTTTCCTCAAAAAGCCCGTATATCCCGCTTTTCTCTTGAAATTCTACACACCTCGATAACTCTGGCCAGTTACCAAAAAAATCTACTCACGGGAAAAATTGACAAGTCTTCGGGAAGAGTGTCCATTTTTACAGGACGTAAACGGGTGCATTTTTACATCGTCAATAACGACAGTAAAAAACAAAAGAATAAAAATGAACCAGTTTACAGTCCCCACCAGAGAAGAAGTTTCACCCGCTAACCAGGTATTATTTGACAGCCTGAAAAAAGCTATCGGTAAAACGCCCAACCTCTTTGCTACCATGGCCTATTCACAAAACGCCCTGGGCACTTACCTCACCTTACAAAATTCCAAAACCTCGTTGAGGGCCAAAGAAAAAGAGGTGGTCAACCTCGTGGTGAGCCAGGTCAATGACTGTGAATACTGTTTGGCAGCCCATACCGCTATTGGTAAATTAAATGGCTTTACCGATGACCAGATATTGGAGATACGCACAGGCGCTGCATCATTCGATCCCAAGCTAAACGCCCTGGCAGCCCTTACCAAAAGCTTTGTGCTACAGCACGGCAAACCCGATCCTGTTTTGGTAAACAACTTCTTTGAAGCAGGTTATACGAAAGAAGGCCTGGTGGATACTATTATATTGATAGGCGATAAGATCATCACCAACTACCTTCATGGGGTTACAAAAGTGCCGGTAGATTTTCCTGCTGCTCCTGCCTTGCATACAGTAGCGCCCCAGGCATAAGAAGCAAACAAATAAAAACAGGGCTTCCTTTACCGGGAAGCCCTGTTTTCTATAACTTTTATGGACTACTTCAGTTTAATACGCACATCATAAATAAAGTCCTGTACTGCTATGATATTGAAATTGGTGCTTCCGGCAAAAAGTGGATTGAGTATATAATTATATTCTTCCGGAACTACAGTAGAAGGGACTCTTATGATTGAGGCGTCGCTTTTTAAAAGGCGGGTCCCAAAATCTTTTGTGGAGGAAGGCGCCGGCACTGATCTCCAGTCGCCAGGCAGGTTGGCAGTTATGATACGTAGGATCTCATAATCGGGTATCTCATAGCTAGTGATACTGAGCGCCCGGGGTACATCATCGATATTGATGTTGACCGTATATTCCAGTATGGCAAGGGCACGGCTTTCGGATGTATAAATACACGGGGTTAGTTTATGATTCCAGCGTCCTCCATGCAACCTGGCCCCTTCGCCTGTAAGATCTGTAGCAAACTTTGTTTTTCCGATGCGGTAAACAATCATAAAGTAATTGGATCTATGAATAAACGCCGTAATCAATGCGGCCGATGATATCCCGAACTTCTTCTCTTCCAAACTGACTATCCATTAGATCATAAGGGGCCTGCCCGCCCAATGCCCTATTGGGGCGGAACATCCATTGATTGAAGCGGGCTTCATCTTCAAAAACTTCATAGCCATAAGAATAGAGACTGGCCAAATCAAGAATACGCTCACTGAGGGGGGCATTGAATTTTTCTGAACCTTTTTTATTGATAAGGGTAGCTCTTGTAACAGCCAGCGCCAATGCGAGCTTATCGTAATCGAGGGCTGTTTTTTCTTTGAGGTTTTCAAGGTCTTTTTTGCTGATGCCATCACGAACAATGCCCACTTTTTCAAGGGGTGTCATTTGGCTTTCGGGCTTATCAGTAGCATCAGAAAGAATGACAGTACCGCTATGCATAGGCATGTATTTAGTATTATTATCGATAAGCATTTTCCTTCCCAATTTATCATTACCATAAGATACTGCTTCTTCTTTCAATTCATATTTGGGGGGAGCTTCAGTAGCATAGGGTTTTACCTTACTATTTTTGGAGCTTTTTTTGGGAGGCCCCTGCTGGCTTTGTTTATTAGATCTGATACCTTTTGCCATAGTGCTATATTTTACCTATTTCAGTATAAATTTAAACCATCGATACGCGACTACCAAATATTTTTATAATATGTTTTCCACAAAAAACCCTGTATAATATAAGAGGCCGCCCCCAAATTACCTGGGAACGGCCTCTCCTTTTAAGCAAATACGCTTTAGACCTCGCTTACATTCTAATAAGCTTGATCAGTTTTTTGTTCTTTCCCTGCACTGCTTCCAATATATAGTATCCTTTGGCATAGTCGCCACCCAGGGATATCTTGCTGCCAATTACAAGGTTGCTTCTCAATTCTACCAATCTTCCAACCTGATCGTATATACGGATCTGTACTTTTTCCAGCGGCGTACCTTCTTGCAGGTACACGGTAAATTCCCGATCGCTGGGTATTGGCGTAACCATTACATTGAGCACACCTGTTGTATTGCTGATCTCATCAGTAAGTTTACCGATCCTTTCGCCTGAGTTTTGCGTACTGGTAATAAGCTGCTCATCTACCTGACCATTGCAATTGTCATCGCGGCCATTTTTCACTTCTGCAGCACCGGGATGTATGGCAGCATCAAAGTCATTGCAATCACCGCCCAATATTACATAACCCCCTAATGGGATGGCAGACAATCTTGAACCAGCTTCCCGTCCATAACCATCTTTGTCCACATCCTGGTAATACCTTACCATCGGCAATCCTTCATCTACCTGACCGTTACAGTTGTCATCACGACCATTGGCCAGTTCAGGTGCTCCGGGGTAAATGGTAGCATCAAAGTCGGCGCAATCACCGCTCACCAGTACATAACCAGTTAATGGGATGGCGGAGAGCTTCGAATTTTCATTCCGTCCAAAGCCGTCTTTATCTACATCCAGGTAATAACGCTTCATCTGCAAACCTTCATCTACCTGTCCGTTACAATTGTCATCACGTCCATTGGCCAATTCAGGAGCACCGGGATAGATCGTAGCATCAAAATCGGCACAGTCGCCGCCCACCAGTACATAACCCGTCAATGGAATAGCTGATAATTTAGAGTTTTCGTTACGGCCAAAGCCATCCTTGTCCACATCCAGGTAATAGCGCTGCGTGGGCAGGCCTTCATCTACCTGACCATTACAGTTGTCATCACGACCGTTGGCGAGTTCAGGAGCGCCCGGATAGATCGTAGCATCAAAATCAGCGCAGTCACCACCTGATAATACCCAACCGGATACTGGAGTCAGTGATAATTTGGAGCCTTCGTTGCGTCCATATCCATCCTTGTCTATATCCTGGTAATACCGGCGTGCAGTATCAGTCTTGTTCAACCGGTATATGCTGATGGTACCGCTGATCTCATTGGCCACGAGAATATAGTGTTTCCCATCGGGGCTGGCAGTATTGGAAATATGAATAATGCCTTCAGGACCGTTATCACCGCCATAAGCAGCTGTGCTGCGTGGGTTCTTATAGTCCACGAATTTCACGTCGCCGGGATTGGTAATATCGTATACCATTACCCCACCCTGCCTTTCGAGACTGATGAAAGCGTATTGCTTTCCTTCTATGGCCGCAATCGTCAATCCTTCCGGTTCAGGCCCTTTGGAAGTACTGCGGCTTTTACGGGAATTACTCTCATGATCGGTATTGAAAAGCGGTTCATTCTCTGGCGTTTTGGCCAGGTATTGTTCGAAGTCGTCCTTGCTATCGAATGCCACCGATTTGGTAGTTGTATTCCAGATGGCAAAAGAACGGCCACCAATAAGGTGTATCTCATCGAAATCACCGTCACCATCGGTATCACCCGAAGAGGTAGTGATCCTTAAACGGCCCAGGTTGTTGTCGTCTTTGAGTTCTTTGGCATTGGGGAAAGCTGCAGAGTCCAGCTTATACGTAGCTGCGTTGACCCGTACCCTTTCGTTGAAGGCACTGTATTCACGATCATCTCCTTCATTGGCGCCTACAATATAAGTAGTGCCGTTGACGGTATAGTTCGCAATACCATCGGGCATGTACAAACCTTTCACCGGCCAGTTGGCAATGTGAATGTCGGTACCCCTGTCGGAAGCATCGAAACCATTGCCGGGCAGGCTATGGTCTTTTTTACCAAGCGGCCATATATCGGTGATCTTTTTAGCTACGATGTCCACCACTGCAAAAGCGTTGGCCTCTTGCAGAATGACCCAGGCTTTTTTGGAGTCGGGCGTGATGGTGATATATTCCGGCTCGAAGTTCTGCGACAGTGTAGTGATGGGATTTCCCCTGCGCACTCCCGCAGCAAGAAGATCGGCTGTTTGTGCATTGAAAGCGGTAAAGTCAAGCGTAGTAACCTGGTTTTGGGTAAGGGCCCCTATACCACCGGAGATGTCGATGATGCTGATAGAACCTTCGGGGTCTATAGTATAAGAATCATTCGGTTCTCCTTCGTTGGCTACCAGGATGGTTTTACCATCAGGCGTAAAGGTCACCATATCGGGCAGGGCTCCTACTGTAAGTTGTTTCTGGAATACACCATTGGTATTGAAGAAGACCACAGAACCGTTCAGTTGTTTAGTAGCGTTGGGCGCTGCTGCAACTACGATGCCATTGCGTACTGCCACGCTGGTGATGCCACCATAAGGTGTCATATCAACGGAAGAAATGGGCTTGATCGCAGCAGGATCGGAGAAGTCGGCAATGTCGAGCCTGTTCTGCAGGGCGCTGATGACAAAGAGTCTTTTGGAGGCGGAGTCATACGTTACGATCTCTGTGCTGGCATTGCTGTTGCCGGAAGGATCATAGCTGCCCAGGTAGGCCAACTCGATCTGCTTCGTAGGAACGGGCGCCTTACGGTCGTTGTCCCTGATGTAGACCGTCATGAATTGATTGCCAGTGATGGAAAGACCCGTGGGGTTTTCGAGACTCAGGATGAAATACTCGTCCTGCTCATTGGCGGCATCGTCGTTAACCGGTATAGTAATAGTTTGTGTAGCATCACTGCCAGCGGTAAAATGCAGGGTCTGCGTGCTCAGCGTGAAGTCGCTGGCGCCTGCCGTGCTGAAAGGAGCACCTTTTACCACCAGGTCTACAGAACCTGTACCAGGATTTGTGAGCTTAATTTGTACAGATGCTGTACCTGCAGCTTCTGATACAGAAAGCACTGCGCTGTTGAAGGTAATGGTGGTATTGCTACCGCCGGGGTTGCCAGGCGTATTCCATGCCGGCCATGATTGTGCAGGTGTACCGGAAGCAGTACCTGCCCAGTTGGCCGGGTTGGCAACCAGGGCTTTCACTGCAGCAGCTGTGCCCGAAAGCGTACCGGTATAATAAGCATTAACCGTATTACCGGCCGTATTGCCAGGTGCAGTACTTAAATTAATAGCATGGGCGCCATCAGTCAAACCAGCAGGAAGCATGGAGAAACTTCCACTGCAGCTGGTATTGGTAGCCAGCCAGGCATTCGAACTGAGGGCTGTAATAAACTGGGGAGCAGCAGGAGTACCGGTATATACGATCACCTGGTCGCCATTGGCGCTGAGACCAAAAGTGCTGCCGGTTACCGTGCCGATATTGGCTGTGCCTGCATCGTTGTTAATGGTAACCACCGTGCGGGCTGCTACACCGCCTGCAGGGGCTGTCCACACAATACCGCCGGCGCATTGGGCCGGCACATTGGTGGTGTATTTGCCATCGGTAAAGTTTATTTTGGTTCCGGGGAGGATATTAACGAAGGTTACAAAAGCGATGCGGTCATCGTTGGGCACCGCATTCATCTGGTAACCTACGAATAGCAGATCGCCGGGATTGAAGGTAGTTTGCGTAGCGATCGTAGTAAAGGAAGCCGATTGCACAGTTGCAAGGGCATTGTTGCTAAGATCTTCCACCACACCTGCTTTGAGCGCCACATAATATTGCTGGTTATTGGCCAAAGCAGCCGCTGGTGTGATGGTAATCGTATTACCAGAGAAGGTAGCATCAAAAGGCACATCGACTCCTGCTGCACTATTCAATTTCAACACTACCAGGTTATCAACATTGGCATTGTTAATAGCACTGTTATCTATATTACGTACATCTTCATTGAATGTAATAACAGGAGCTGTATTAACCGGAAGATCGATAGCGCCAGCTACCGGTAAAAAGCTCACTGATGGCGGCAGTACATCAGCCCCGGCAGGAGTACCTTCCAGGGTCACATTATCGAAACGGTTATTGCCTGCATCGCCACCACCGCCCAGGAGGAAGGTAACCCGTACTTTGAAATTGGGGTTGTTGTCAGCTGCGGGGATGGCGCTAAAATCAAAAGTCTGCAGTGTAGGATCACCATTGTTTGGATTAATGGTTGTCAGTAAGGTATAATTGGCACCATCTACTGTATAGGCGATTTCCTGGGTACCGGCTCCGGAGCCAGACCTGCGCGTAGCATATTTAAGTACTACATCACTATACCCTGTAGAGGGCAATGAGAATAGTAAAGAAGCACCAATGGGGTTGTTGATGCGCAGGTGATTACCGGGTGCATCCCCATTGCGGGCATTGAGGTTCAATACATTGAAGTTTTGTCCTGTACCATTGAGATAATCATCTGCACTGGTACCGCCGGCAATATAAGCCAGGCCAGCACCGCCCGCCGTATAGGAAGGCGCCAGGTGATTGGCTTCGGTATCAAAGACATTAAAATTCCAGTAATGAATGAGTGCCTGGGCGCTTACACGGCCAGTTACACCCAGCAAAAAGCAAGCAACAATAAGTAATGTTTTTCTCATACTCTTCCTGGTTTTGTTAGGCTGATTATTTGTGTTTGAAAATGTGGGTGCGATTCAATTTGTGGGCAGAGGGGAAGCGGGAGCAAACATATATCAGTTTTACAACCGGGGGTCAGCCAGGAAAACAATTAAACTAAAGTTAATATACGGTTAACACCAGGCTTTGGGGATGGGCCTAATGGTGAAGAGGCCACCCGTATGAAACGGACGGCCTCTTTGGTCACCTGCTATTATCTAAAACTGATGCCTACTCTTTCTGGAACTTAATAGTTCTGATTCCATCGATGAGCCCTACCTGTAAAAGATACAGTCCCTTCGACAGGTTGGCCAGGTTAAGGTTGGCCGATTGTTGACCACGGGCTACTTTCCGGGTCAACACCAATCTTCCGCTCACATCATACAGTAATAACTGATGAGCTTCCCCACCCCATTGTACCCTGATCTGATCCTTTGCAGGATTCGGATACAATTGCAGGCCCGTTGTATGCGCAACATCTTCTGCTAACGTAATTGGGCTGGTAGTGGCAGCCATCAGGCCAGTACCGGAAGACACGGATACATTGCTGAACCGGCTGGTGGTGAGCACTCCATCATTGTGAGAGGTTACTGCTAGTCCAACATAGATATTGGCCGTCATGGCAACTGTGCGGGTGGCAGTGACGGTCCAGTTAACACCATCGTCTGAACGGGAGGCCGTGAAAGCATCGCCATTGCGTACCAGCTTCAACCATTTGGGTGGCGTACCAGCTGCGTTGACCGAAGTAGTTGTTCCGGCCGTATTGGTACGATAAGAGATGGAGGTACCTCCGGTGGCTTTTACCAGGCTATTCACCTCTTTTGAATTGGCAGCAAGGGTCTCGCGGAACATAACGGCCGCTTTGGCAGCGCCATTGGTATTGCCCAGGGTATCCACCCGCGCAATGATCTGTCCATTGCCGGAGAAGGGCTGATATACATAATGGAACTCATCTGCCGTACCCCAGATATCTGCTCCGGAGCCTTTCACGGTAAATACACTGTTGCTGAAAGTGGCGCTTCCTGCAGCGGCTACTGCACCTATATCAGCGTTCTGCCAGGGTGATGGCAAGCCGGTTACAGGTGGCACTCCTGAAGTAGTGCCATTCAACGCACGCAGGTTGTCAATGTAATAGATATGGTTGGTGGCCGTATTAGGAGCAAAGAGCAATACCACACGGTCCACTTCGGCATCGAGTGTATTGGCATCGGGCACAGCATCCAGGTAGAAGTAGACGGTATGCCATGCGTTGGTCTGTGTTACCTTACCCTGGTAATTGCTATGACGGCCACGGGGGTAATTGGAACCATTGGACTTGGCACTGCTTTCCAGTTGCCAGGAAATGGGTGTACCTACGGGCGCTGTAGTGTATACATCCATAGCAAACAGTTTGGCATTTTGTTTAAACTGCTCACCATCTTTAATTGAAGCGGTAGTAAAGAATACTACATCATAAGGCGCCGCCGCACTCCTGGTATATTTTCCGGTAAGCGCTGAGCTGTTCACCGCATTGGGTGCGGGATTGGCACTATTAGGAACATACACGCCGTCGGACAATTGGTAAGTAAACAAATGGCTCGCATCATAATCTTCAAATACGGTGCTACCAGCAGTACCATAGGTCACTTTTTTGCCAATGCGGATATTGTCAATATAATAGGTATGAACAGCTGGCTTATTCGGACTGAATAAGAATACAAGCTGATCAATAGCCAGGTTGGAAGCGCCATTAGGAGCAGAAGAATAATAGAATGTGAGCGTTTCCCACTGGTTTTGTTTGGTGGTAATGGACTGATAGCTACTGTTGCGACCGCTGGGAAAGGGCTGCATGGCCAGGGTTTTATTCTGCAGGTTAATGCTCACCTCTGTACCAATGGGCGCACTGGTATATACATCTACTTGTACCTGGTATACCTGGTTCTTGAATGGACCAGCACTGGGAATGGTATTGGCTGTATTGAAGAACAACACATCATACGCTTCTGTAGGATTTCTTACATACCGGGCTACCGTAGAAGAAGTATTACCGGTGCCGGGTGCCGGATTATTGACGGAAGGAGTATAAGTGCCGATGGTAATGGTATTGTCAAAAGTGATGAGGCTGATACCATTGTAGTTTTCCAAAGTATCGGCTGCAATAATGGTCCAGGCAGCAGCGGACGATTCAGCTACCCGTACATTGTCAAAATAATACAGGTTGGCGGTAAACTTGCCAGGTTCGGGCAGGATGGCCATTTTATCGATGGCAAAAATGCTCGTATTGGAGTTGGCAATGGTTTGTGTGTAATTAAACTCCAGGGTTTGCCAACTGTTTTGCCTTGTAGTATAGGCTACATATTTACTGTGGCGGCCGGATGGAAATGCATTGACGGTGCTGAGTGCCGTATTCTCCAATTGCATGTCTACTTCTGTACCTACAGGCGCAGTAGTATATACATCGATGAATAATTTCTTTCGCCCCTGTACAAAATCCATAGCATTGGTAGTACCCACACTGCCAATGTAAAAATTATCATACTGTATGGCGGCATTGCGGGTATATTTACCTACCAGGGAAGAAGTATTCATACGCTCGGCTAAAGGATTGGCCACAGCCTGTTGCAAAGTACCTGTCAAAGGACCGTAGGTTGCCAGGCGCGTGCCTTCAAAATCATCATATACCTTGGATGCTCCCAATGGCTGTTTGAATGCGACCTTGCGTGAGAATGACTTTACAGAACAACCAGGAGTGGTAACATTCACCGTTACATCTCCGGGCGTAGTACCCCAATGCATACTAATGGCATTGGTACCCTGTCCGGAAACAATGGCAGCACCGGCAGGAACCACCCAATTATAAGTAGCGCCGGGAATGGTATCAATGCGATAATCGGCGAATGTTTCATTGGGATATACGGCATTCTTGCCATACACGGCATAATTGTAAATACCATTGTATACCCGCACATAGTCCACCTTCATATTGGTGGGATAATCGGCGGGCGTAGGTGGTATCTTACCTGTGTAAGGTGTATTGGGGCCGCCAACAGCGGTATTGAGAATAATGTACATCTTACTCGCATCGAAAGGCCAGGAACCGCCAATGGTGGTTTCCGGTGTCTGTGTTTGAAAGAGTACATTATCTATGTACCATTCGATCTTGTAAGGACTCCATTCAACGGCATATACATGAAAGCCCGTTGAAAGATCTACACCCGCCGGATACTGCATACCCGATTGCTGATGCACACCAGTTGGATAAGCATAATGAAGGGTGCCATTAAAAACGACAGGATTCTTATGCTTGGCCTCCATGATGTCAATTTCCCCGGTATTGGGCCAGCCTCCTACATCCGGCAACATCCAGAAAGCAGGCCAGGCGCCTCCTGCAGAAGGCAGCTTCATTCTTGCTTCAATACGTCCAAATTGAAAAGACTGCAGATCATTGACACCACCCACCAGTTTCGACATCAACTTGGCTGAAGTGTACTGGTAGGTGCGGTTGTTGACAGGATTCACTACCGTTTCATTCCTCGTGAAGATGGTGAGGGTTGTATCGGCCACCACTGCATTAGCAGCACGATACAATTGTAATTCACCATTGCCAAAACCGCAACCACTGCCCTGGTTACAGCCATCGCCTTCATATACGATCCATTTGGAGAGGTTGCCAGGTGTATTAAATTCATCCTGCCATACCAGTTGGCGCTGGCACAACACCTGCGCCGTCAGGAAAAAAGGAGATAACAATCCAAGCGCTATTACTACAAGAAAGGAAATAAGTTTCTTACCGGGCTGTAGCAAGACGCCGGCAGAATAAGGTCTACATTTTTTTTTCATATCACAAGCGTTTAATTGGTTACAAAAATGGTTACATGATTGGTCGGCTTTTTATTTTTAGATAATAGTTATAGAATAGGTACCAGGCTTTCTTCTTCCCTCCCTGCTGATCGATGAGGCCCTTGTTGTTCCAGCCTTCCTGGAAACGCGGGTTGTTGCGCCGGGGAGAGCGGAAGTCCGTCAATATCCAGGGAGAGATGCCTGAATAGCCGGCAGGCAGGCGTTGGAGCATGGCCAGCTGCTCTTTGTAATACCACTCCTGGTATTCTTCACTCCACATGGTGAGGCTGTCGGCGTGATAACCACCCAATGCTTCGGCTCCTGTTTCGCTAATAAAAAATGGCTTATCATAGGATATCACCCATTGGGCTGTACGACAATTCTCCGGCGTTCCATTGTACCAGCCAAGGTATTCATTAAAAGCTACAATGTCTGTATAGTTGCCCAGTGGATCATCTACTGTATGCAGGTTCTGTTGGTTGTCGTGTTTTACTTCCAGGGCAGCAGATACCAGGCGTGTAGCATCCTGGGCCCGGGCAGCTTCCAGCAGGGAACGCATAAAGGTGGTACGTGTATCGCTTACAGGAGTTTCGTTACCTACAGACCAGATGATAATGCTGGCGCGATTGATATCACGACTGATCATTTCACGCAATTGACCTTTGGCCTTTTCCAATACTTCCTTACTGGCAAAGTCGATGGTCCAGTACACGGGTATCTCCGACCATACGAGTATGCCCAGGGAATCGGCCATGCGCGTCATCCATTCATCATGGGGATAATGGGCCAGGCGTACCATATTACAACCCAGGTCTTTTGCCCATTGCAGCAACTGTAGGGCATCAGCTTTGCTATAAGCCCTCCTCGCCTGTTGGGGTATCTCTTCATGCACGCTGATACCCCGAAGAAAGAGAGGTTGCTGGTTCAACAGTATTTGTTTACCTGCTGTTGTAATGGTACGGAAACCGATCTTTTCTTCGGTACGGTCGGCGCCGGCACTGATCACAACACGGTAGCGTTTAGGGGTTTCCGGCGACCAGCGTTGTAGCTCGCCGATAGAGAATGCTACCTGTGCTGTGTTGTCCTGTGCAGGAAATGATTTTTTGATATGCAGTTCGGGTATTTCAATGGTAACAGGCGTGCCGGGCGCAGCATTGGCCAGTTGCACCCATCCTTCAATATCGTTTTGAGAGCTGGCTCCCTTTTTTAACTGAATGGCATAATTAACAATATGTGCTGTCGGCAATTCTACCAGGTTTACATCGCGGGTAATACCGCCATAGTTCCACCAGTCCGTATTGAGGGTGGGTATCTCCTGGGCATGTCGCTTGTTGTCTACTTTCACCACCAGGTAATTGCCGGCAGATTTTATAATGGTGTCTGGCACTTCAAAATTGAAAGGAGTGAATCCTCCTTTGTGGCTACCCAGTTTTTTACCATTGAGATAGACCTCGGCTTTGTAGTTGACAGCGCCAAAGTAGAGGAATACCTTGCTGCCGGGCTGCGATTTTTTAAAATCGAAAGACTTCTTATACCACACAGTCCCTTCATAATAGAGGAATTTGGCCTGTTGAGAATTCCAGTCGCCGGGTACACGCAAAGTGTATTTATCCGAATAACCGTGTTCCTTTCTATCTCCTTTATTAACGGGAATATCTGTATTCCAGTAAGCTTCGGCATCATTTTCACGGCGCTCTTTATAGCGGTAATCATAGTAGCCGGTTTCGTAGGGATCAACGATGTACTGCCATTTACCATTCAGGCTGGTTGTCTTTCTTCCCGGCAGGTTACCAATGAGCGCTTCCTGTGCCTGAGCGTGGCTGACAACAATCATCAATACTATAGTAAAAGCCAATGTTCTTATACTCATGTGTCCTGTTGGTGTTTAACAAAGAAGCAGCGGGAAAGCAGGGTAATTCAGCGGAGTTGCCCTGCTCCCGTCAGCTTCCATTATTTAATAGCCTTCGTTTTGTTCCAGCTTTGCGCCAGTATTCAAATCGATGGCCGATTGTGGAATAGGGAATAGCCCTTTCCTTGTTGCGACCTGGGAAAGGCCAGTTACCGGCTGCCCGGCCTGTGTATTGTATTTATTAAGGTAATTCGTTACCCTGTCAATCAGTGTGCCGGTGCGGAGTAAGGTCATGCGCCTGTTTTCTTCGGATACCAGTTCCCTTGCCCGTTCATCCAGGATGAAGTTGAGGTTGATATCTGCAGCAGTTACCTGTCCATGGGTCGGGTAATCCGGGTAGGCACGTTTACGCAGTTCATTGATGCTGGTAGCCGCATCATTGAGCTTTCCTTGCTTGAATTGCGCTTCCGCCTGTAGCAGGTAAGTTTCACCCAGGCGCATCATGGTAAGGTCTTTGAAACTTTGATAACCATTCAGGTCAGCAGGATTGAAGAAATTGTGCTTGGTAGTATAAGGAGCAATGCGCCAAACAGTATCCCCATCAGCAATGGTCAGCAGCTGGCCATACTTTGGCTTGGTGGGGTCATTATAGCGCAGCTCCCGGCGGATATTGTATTTCGAATTGCGTATATCGTATTGATCGTACAATCCGTACAATACCCAGTTGCTAAGCCTGAACCGGCCTATACCCCTGCCGCCAAGCGAATCCACAATCAGCATATTCGGAATACCCGCATAAAAAGGTACCCACATACGCCGGTGCTGATCGGACCCGGAAGAACCACCAATCGTGGTAAGGTCCTGTTCAATTACCCATATGGCTTCTTTATTGCCCTGCGCAAAACGTTGATTGCCCGTAATGAACATATCATTGAAATAATCGCCGGGCGAAGTAGCTTTTACACCATAACGAGTTTTGATCAGTTGATAAGCTCCGCTGGAGATAACAGCCTGGCATTCGGCTTCCGCCAGGTCATTCTTGTTCATGCGCAGGTATACCTCTGCCAGCAACTGATGGCACATGCCGGTACTGGGACGTCCGTCTTTTCTCACTTTATCAGCTTTGGGTAGAATGGCTGCAGCTGTCTTGAGATCATTTACAATAAGATCGTTGATGCTATCAATGGAAGCCCTTGTGAAATCAGTTTTGGGCGACCTTATAGGTTTAGAAGTCAGTGGCACAGGCCCCCACAGAGTAACCAGGAAGTTGTATACATAGGCCCTGTAAAACCTTGCCTCCGCTCCTACATAGGCTTTGTTGGCCGCAGAAGTACCGGTTACAGCAGGATCTTCAGCAGCTTCAATAAGAATATTGGTATTATTGATAGTAGTATATGCCCAACGCCAGAAGATACTGGCCGAAAAATCGGTAGAATTCATAGTTTCATTATTCACATAAGGATACATCGCGCTGGTGGTTTGTCCGTTGATGACCATATCGGTACCGAGATACATGGCGCCCAGGAGGCCTTGGTCATCATCGGTTGTATATTGAGCCCGCACGCGGCTCATGATACCTGTTATATTTGCTTCAAAGCCCAATGAATCTGATAGTGTATTTTGTGGAGCGTAGCTGGATTGAAGGTTCTCATCCAGAAACGATTTGCTGCAGGAGGCCAGCAATATGACCACTATCCATGCATACCGGTTTATCGTTTTCATCACTTAATATTTTATATTGAGCTAATTATTTTAAAGTAAGGTTTACGCCGAATACATAACTGGATACCTGCGGGTAGTTATTGTAGTTGGTGCCTGCAGGCAGGGATTGGTAACTGGCTTCGGGGTCCCATCCCAGCCAGGGTGTCCAGGTCTTGATGTTTCTGCCGGCAATGTAGAAGGAGGCAGCGCTGAAACCGTATTTACCGGCAAATTCCTGTGGTACGGTATAGTTCAGTGTGATATCCTTTAAACGGGTATAGCTGGCATCAGACGGATAGTTATAGTTATTAGGGTTTGTATAGGCCAATGAAGGACGCGTGGGATTCTTATTTTCTTTTGTCCAGTAGCCTACTTCTGCCGGTACATTGATGGCGCCTGATTGATCGGCATTGTTATAGATCGCATTGTTCTTCTTAGCCCCCTGGAAAGTTTGAATGAAGATGCGCAGGCTGAAATCGCCATAGGTAAAGGTATTGGTGATGCCGCCTGTCCATTTGGGAGCAGTATAACCAACTATCTCCCGGTCAGCCGAATTGATGACCTTATTGCCATCCAGATCGGCAAACTTCAGGAAACCTGGTTTGGCCGTAGGATCTGATGCGGACGGATCTTCTCCTTCCTGCCATACGCCGATAAGCCTGTAGGTATAGATAGCGCCCAGCGACTTGCCGATAAACCATCCATTGCCCGGATCATCTTTACCATCGCCATATAATTGCGTCAGCTTGTTTTTGTAGGTAGAAAATACCAGGGAGGTTTGCCAGCTGAACTTACCAGTTTGCAAGTTGGTAGAATTCAAAGTAATATCCAGACCACGATTCTCCAGTTGGCCAATATTGGCCAATACAGAACTATAACCAGTCATGATCGGCAATTGCCTGCTTAAGATCAGGTCTTTGGTTTCTGTCTTATATACTTCAATAGTACCGCTGATCCTGTTTTTGAGTAAAGAAAAATCAATACCGATATTCTGTGCGGTAGTGCTTTCCCATTGCAACGAGGCATTACCCAGGTTATTAGCTACTAAACCAGTGACGGTTTGGTTGTTGTGTACATAGTTGATAACGTTTTGGGAAGTTTGGGTCTGGTAGGGGTTGATGGCAGAGTTACCAGTAGTACCATAGGATACCCGCAGTTTCAATGAATTGATAAAGGCAACATTATCCATGAACTTTTCATTGGTAATATTCCATCCCAATGCCACTGAAGGGAAGGTGCCATACTTATCGGTTTGTGCACCAAAACCGGAATAACCATCCCGGCGTACCGTAGCAGTCAATAAATATTTCCCTGCATAGGAATAGTTCAACCTGCCCATTTGTGATACAATGGAATAGATCGAAGAATTGGAGGTGGTAGACTGGGTGGTGGCAGCAGCGGTGTTATTGTAATTCAGCCCATCATTGATAAAGCCCCTGGCAGTAATAGATGAGTTGAACGATTTGTTTTGCTGGGCGCTGTACAAGGCGGTAATATCAAAATGATGATCGCCGATGTTTTTGGTATAGCTAAGAATGTTTTCCAGTATCCAGTTGGTAGACTCTGCGGAATATACATAAGCTGTACCCAGGTTGTCATTCATATTCCGGCCACTGTAGTTGGCGTTCCGGGAAGGCAGGTAGGTATAGTTACCATTGAGCCGGTATTTCAATCCTTTCAGGAATTTGGGCGCTACATCTACATAACCGGTTCCCGTAAGGTTATTACCGCGGTTAATGGAAGGCTGATACAAACCAAGCAAGGGATTCGTATAAAGCGTATTCCCATACATGGGCCAAATGCTATAAGTACCATCAGTATTATAGAGTTGCCCATAAGGACTCATCTGCCCGGCCAGGGTAAGGTTCACTTTACCGCCATCGGTATTATTGTTGGTATAAAACAACGAAGTTCCCAGTGACAGCCAATCGGTAAGGTTGGCATTGAGGTTTGACCGGATGCTGATACGTGTGTACTGGTATCCCTTGAGCAATCCATTGTCTTTCGTATACTCACCATTGAGATAGTATTTTACATCTTTTGAACCGCCGGATACACTGAGGTTATGAGAATGGATATATCCCTGACGGCTTACCTGATCCATCCAGTCAACAGTATTGCCGGCCAGCAGGTTGGTTACTTCAAATGCATTGGGTACAGAATCATTGACAGGATTGGGATTCACCCGGCCCATCTGCCTGTTCCAGTTTACATTCTTCAGTTTATATTCTTCTGCATTCATAGGCCTCAACTCATGGGCCATGAACTCCGGGCCAAAAAAGCCATTGTAGGCAATGGTGGGTTTACCAGTTGATCCTCTTTTGGTAGTAATGAGAATAACGCCGCTTGATCCACGGGTACCATAGATAGCTGTAGCAGAAGCATCTTTCAATACTTCCACTGATTCGATGGTATTGGGGCTGATATCATTGGTGAGACCTGAAAATGGTACTCCATCCAGGATGATCAGGGGCGTAGTGCTGGCGTTTATTGAATTAAGACCACGCACCTGTTGGTTGGCAGAGGCGCCGGGAGCAGCAGAGACCTGGGAAAGGCTCCATCCTGCCACAGATCCTTCTACGGCCTGCAGCACGTTGGTGACAGGTATCTTACTAAGCCGGTCTTTGGGCACGCTGGTGACAGAACCGGTGATGTCCGATTTTTTCTGGGTGCCATAACCCACTACAATGACCTGGTCCAACTCACTGTTTACCCTTGTGAGGATGATCGTCAGTTCCAGGGAATCGCCTGTATTGGTCTCCAAACTGAGATAACCAACCCGGGAGAATACCAATACAGCACCCGGTTGGGATTGTATCTGAAACTGACCCTGGTCGTTGGAGACTACACCTGTGGAAGTACCCTTTATGGTCACGGATACATTGTTAAGCGGTTCACCTCCCACGGAAGTAATACGGCCTTTCACCAGGCGGGCAGCTTCTTGTGCCTGTAAAGAAATGGAGGCTGGCAATAAAAAGTTGAATAGCAAAATGAGGGTGGCCAGGCCTGGATAGAGCGGCCGGCAAAGCAGTCGTTTACGCATACAGCAAGTCATAAAAGGTTAGTTTAAAAAAGCGGAAATCGTTATATTGTGATCGGTCAAAACTAAACAGATGAACGGCCTTTAAGAATTATTCTACCTCAGCTTTACCACAACATTGAAATCTAAATAGCTCATTATCAATAGTCGATCACCTCATCAAGACCTCAACACCCCATGCCACACCGACCGATTGCTTCCCTGCTGCTATTGCTTTACCTGTTTAACCTTCCTGTAACGGGGATTGGTCAAAATACCATTGGATTGCCTGAGATCATGAACTATGCCACGCAGGATTATCATGGCGGTACACAGACCTGGTCGGCCCAGCAAAGTGGAAATGGAGTATTGTATTTTGGCAATAATGATGGTCTGCTGAGTTTTGATGGAAGCTACTGGCGACAATATCCGGTATCCAATAAAACCGCCATTAGGTCTGTGCTCATCGATTCAGTGAGCGGTAATATTTATGTGGGCAGTCAAAATGAGCTGGGCTATTTTTCACCGGGTCCGGCCGGCGACCTCATCTACCACTCCCTCAAAAAGCTGATACCGGAACAGTACCGGGAATTTGCCGATGTATGGCATATTATCATTACAGGCAATGCAGTCTTCTTCCGCACAAACCAGAAGATATTCCAGTTTTTCAGGGATAATAACACCGTACGGGTGTACCAGGCTCCCACGGAATGGCGGTACATGAAGAAAACCGGAGACCGGTTGCTGGCTCAGGATCGCCGGCAGGGTATACTTGAATTCAGGAATAATAAGTGGGAACCAGTGTGTGATCATCCTGCTTTGCAGGAAGGACTTATTACCAGTATACTGGATTATCGTTCCGATACTTTATTGGTCACCACCCTGCGGGATGGCATTTTCCTTTTACATGGCGCCCAGCTATGGCGTATGCCCACAGAAGCTGATGGAATATTCACTTCCAGCCGTATCTATTGCGCTGCCCGGGTGAATACGGATGAATTTGCCATTGGTACCACTTCGGCAGGATGTTTTATTATCAATGCAGCAGGCAAACTGGTACAAACGATCTCCCGGTCGGACGGGCTTCAGAACAACAATGTACTGTGCCTTTTTGCCGATAATAACCGGAACCTTTGGGTGGGGCTTGACAATGGCATTGACTATGTGGCTTACAATACGGCCATTAAAAAGATATTGCCTGATAAGCAGAATCAGTTGTCTGGTTACGCCATCAACATTTTTAATAACCGGCTTTATATCGGCACTTCCGATGGATTGTACCAGGTGCCGCTGGAAGGAGCTGTAAAGGACCTCAGTTTTTCCAAGGGGCTTTTCAGCCGGGTGCCCAATAGCAATGGGCAAGTATGGTGTGTAGAAGAACTCAACAAACAGGTGTTGATGGGGCACCATGAAGGATCTTTTCGGATAGAAGACAACAGGCTATCTCCTATACTGGAGCATATTGGCTCCTGGCTGTTTATTCCTGTGCCGGGATCGAATGGTAAAACGCTGATAGGTGGAACCTACACAGGTCTTGAGCTGTTTGACTACAATGGCCAGCAATGGGTGAGCCGGGGAAAAATAGAAGGGCTCAATGAGTCCCTGCGCTTTCTGGTGCCGGAGAATGACAGTATTCTATGGTCGTCACATCCATTGAAAGGTATATACAGGCTGGTATTGTCGCCCGATAAAAAAAAACTAACCTACAAATTATACACGCATAAGAACGGATTGCCCGATGATTTCAGCAACTGTGTACATTTTATCAGGGGAAAAATGGTGGCCACCACAACCAGTGGTGTTTATGAATATGTGGCGGCGTCCGATTCTTTTGTGCCCTCCCACATTGTACCGGAAGCATTGCGGGGAAAGAACATCCAATACCTGCGGGAAGATGCGCACAACAATATCTGGTTCCAGACAGATAAGAAGGTTGGATTTATTGACTACAATAAGCCCTCGGGCAGTGAACCCTTTTCCATCCTGTATTTGCCAGAACTCACCAATAAACTGGTGAGGGGTTTTGAGTTCATTTATCCCTATGATATGGAGAACATTTTTGTGGGATCGGAAAAGGGCGTATATCATGTGAATTACAAAAACTACTTACAGCAGGCGCCGCAGTTGTCTATCCTTATCGGGAAAGTAAAAGCCATCAGTAAATCAGACAGCCTGGTATATGGTGGTTATCCTGCACATACAGACAAAGTAGCCTCCTCACTACCCAGCAGGTGGAACTCTTTTCATTTTGAATATTCAGCGCCTTTTTATGGGCACCAGGAGAATATTGAATACAGTTACCAATTAGCCGGCTTTGATGATCAGTGGTCTGACTGGACTAAGAAAAGTGAAAAGGATTATACGAACCTGCAGGCGGGGAAATACACTTTCCTGGTAAAGGCCCGTACGAACCTGGGCAATGAATCGAAACCGGTATCGTATAGCTTTGTGATCAATCCTGCCTGGTACCAGACGATGTGGGCTTACCTGGCTTATTTACTGCTGTTGCTGTTGGCCATTTATGCGTATGCCAAGTGGCAGCGGAAGAAATTTGCCTTACAGCAACAGCGCTATGCCAAAGACCAGGAGCACCTGCGGTATATGCACCAACTGGAAACAGAACACAATGAAAAAGAGATCGTGAAGCTGCAAAACGACAAGCTGGCCACAGATGTTGAATTCAAGAACAGGGAACTGGCCAGCGCTACCGCGCACCTGGTAGAAAGAGGAAAAGTGCTGTCAACGATCAAGGATGAGCTACTACGGCTACAGAAAACAACTGCTGTACAAGGGGTAGCGGTCGATTTTTCAAGGGCCCTCACTATACTGAACGGTGCAGAGAAGAATGATAATTACTGGGATCAGTTTGTTTCCCATTTTGACCAGGTATATAGCAATTACCTCACCATCCTGAAGACCCGCTACCCTACCCTAAGCCCTACAGACCTGAAGCTGTGTGCGTATTTGCGGATGAACCTTTCTTCGAAAGAGATCTCGCAGCTTATGAATATATCAGTCCGCAGTGTGGAAATAGCCCGTTACCGGCTGCGTAAAAAGCTACACCTGGCCACGGATGATAACCTGACTGACTTTTTGATTGCTATCAGTAAGGAGCAGTAGAGGCGGCAGTCGGCAATTGGCAATCGGCAGTGCGTTTGCTTCGAAAGGTTCCTTAAGACAGTTTCCACAGGATGACAGCTTACTTTAACCTTATTCTGACCGAAGGCTTTTCACGGGGTTCATAAGGGCTGCTTTAATAGCCTGAAAACTCACGGTGAGCACGGTGATCACAACAGCGCCCACACCAGTAGCCGCAAAGATCCACCAGGCGAGTGGAGCCCGGTATTCATAATTCAGCAGCCAGTTGCTCATAAAATAATAAGCAATGGGCATGGCGATCAGCAGGGAAATGCCTACCAATACTACAAACTCTTTGGAGAGCAATCTCCATACATTGTAAATAGAGGCGCCCAATACTTTGCGTACACCAATTTCCTTGGTACGCTTTTCAGCAACAAAAGAAGCAAGGCCAAACAGGCCGAGACAGGAAATAAATATAGCGAGCACTGCAAAAAAAGTGGCCAGTTTACCTATACGTTCTTCATTGCCGAACTTTTTGGCATATTGTTCATCGACGAAGGTATAAGTGAAAGGACTACCCGGATTGTGTCTTTTAAATACGGGCGTTATTTTAGCCAATGCCTCACTGGTACTCATCCAGGGAGCCAGTTTTATGTTGAGCGTACTCACGCCCTTTCCGAGACGGAAAAAAGTAGGTTGTACGGGTGCAAAAGGCGATTCGCGGAGAATATCTTTCACGATGCCAATGATCTTGTATTCCTTACCACTGCTTTTTACAAATGCGCCCAGCGGTTCTTTATAGCCAATCAATTTTACGGCTGCTTCATTTAAAATGATAGCTGTAGAGTCTGTAGCAAAAGCCCTGGAGAAATCTCTGCCCTGTGCTATATCCCATCCCAATGTTTTACCGTATTCATAAGTAATGCTATTGCTCATCACCAGGGGTGTAAACCCGGCTTTCTTGCCTTCCCACATAAAATCTGTGGTTCCACCATCCTGGTAGGTAATAGAACAGGAAGCTGCAGCCACATCATATACTGCACCTGACTGAAGCAGATCAGTCCGTAAGGCTACCAGGCTCTTCCGCAACTCCGGGGTATTGATGTTTACTTCAATAAGACCATTGCGGCTATAACCCACCGGCCTGTTCTTCGCATATTGTATCTGCCGGAATACGATGATGGTGCCAATGATCAGTATTACAGAAACAGTGAACTGGAAAACGACCAATACTTTGCGGGGCATGGTAGCAAAACGGCCTGGCCTGAATACGCCTTTCAATACTTTTACAGGCTGAAAGGATGATAAATAAAATGCAGGGTAGCTACCAGCCACCAGACCGGTAAGCACACTAAATCCAATCAGGGCCAGCCAGAACAAAGGCTGGGTCCATAATATACGCATCTCTTTACCTGCCACCTCATTGAAGAACGGCAGGATCAGCTGCACAAGCAATAAAGACAATAGAAAAGCCACCAGCACTACCAGCATGGACTCGCTCATGAATTGCAACACGAGCTGCTTACGCATCGATCCAATGGCTTTACGGATGCCCACTTCACGAGCCCTTTTCTCAGAGCGGGCGGTACTGAGGTTCATAAAGTTGATGCAGGCCAGCAGAAGTACAAAAACGCCAATAATCCCAAAGAGCCAAACAAAGGTGATGGTGCCGCCCACATTCACCCCATTCTGAAAATCGGAATACAAATGCCATTTACTCATGGGGTGCAGGAAAAACTCAGGATGGTAAGCAGGTGGATTCTCTATTTTCATCCGCGTCTCTTTGATCCTGGCCGATACAGCGGCAAAATCAGCACCCGGTTTCAGTTGGGTAAAAAGCTGGAAAGAGTTGTTGTCCCAATCTTCTGCTCCTCTTTTGGCATTATTGTCGGTCGTTACAAACAACTGCCAGGGCGCCAGGAAAAGTATATCCTTGAAATTGCTGTTGCCCGGAAAATCTTCATATACACCGGTTACTTTTACGGTTTGCTTATTATTAATGGTAAGGATCTTATTGAGCGGGTCCTCCTTGCCAAATAGGGTACCGGCCAATGACTGGGAAAGGATAATGGAATTAATACCTTTCAGGCCGCCACGACTGCCTGCCAGCATGTGTAGGGACATCATTTCTGTAAAATCAGGTTCCACATAATTGCCCAGTTTGGAAAACTGTTCATTGCCCGAAGCCAATACCACCTGCTGGGATTGAGAGGACAGGCTTACATAGGCAAAGTCGGGGTATTTGGTGCGCAGTTCCTCAGCCAGGGGGACAGGCATTACATCGTAAGAGGATTTATCACCATCGCCAAACTTTACAAACTGCCACACCTTTGCAATACGATTGTAATGATCAAAGGATTTATTATAAGAAAGTTCATCAAATATCCAGAGGCCAATGAGGATGGCTACTCCCAAACCAGTAGCGAGACCGGCTATATTGATAAAGGAAGAAACTTTGTTCCTGAACAGGTTGCGCAGGGCAATTTTGAAATAGCTCTTAAGCATGGCATAGAAGGTTTTGGTAGGCAAAACCTACCATAAAAATGCCAATTTGCCACACACTTCTTTATCAGCTACTTATATCATGATAAATACCTTAATTGTCCGGTTTTGATACGACGGCTGTACGCTTGTACAGGAGTTAGGATGCATTTGTCAGGCTGAGTTTATCGAAGCCGCCTTCGACAGTCTCAGACTGATAGTCATGCATCTAGGGCAGCTTCAGCCTGGCTATGACTGGCAAGTGATCGGAAGCATATTGTTCGTCTATAACAGTATGGGAAAGTACGGTAAAGCTGTTGGAGGGTTTATAAGCGATGAAGTCAATGGTTTTAGTCGGATTAATCTGTGGTATGGTGAATCCGCAGTTCTGTAAACAGGTGCGGGTGAAATGCTGATCAAGTGTATTGATCACGGCGCCGCCTGCTGCGGCATTAAGATCGCCGGCCAGGATAACAGGGTTGGTTTCTTGCTGTAGGATACCAGTGATGGCATTAATTTGCAATACGCGATTGGTATCATTGCGTTGGGCATCGAGGTGGGTACAGGCCAGGATGATCTTTTTACCATTTATTGTTATGCTGGCAAGGGCCAACACGCGGGGCTCACCTTTGGTACCTTCAGCCGTTGGCAATTTGTGGGTAGTGCCGCCTGATAAAGCATACCGGGAGAGAATGGCTACGCCGTAGTCTCCGCCATCATGGTCGATTGCCTTGGCAAAGTAGAAGTTCATCTTCGTTTTCTCTGCCAGGGTAACAGCCTCATTCATACCGGAGCGTTTGGTATTGACATCCACTTCCTGCAGTGCTACTACATCGGGTTTGTATTTGTTGATCACGGCCGCAATAGCATCGATATCGATATAATTGGCTTTGGAAGGCGGATTGGCATGATGGATATTGTAGCTCATGAGGGTAAGCTCCTGTTTGTTGACGGATTGACCGGTATTTTTCTGCACGCCACAGGAGGTCAGTAAAAGCAAGGACAGGTAAAGCAGGTTACGAATAGACATGGTAATTAGTTTATAATCCCGACGAGGATGAGTTGTCTTCCACAAACATACGACTCCCAATAATGAGTTTCCAAATCTTCGATAGCATTTGTCCTATAATGTCCGGTTTTGTCCGGACATTATAGGATATAACAGGACATTACCGGACATCCTATTTGATTAGGCATAGCTGTTGATATACCTTTGTACAGTTGTGCTGAAAATGAGGTGAAGCCCTGGTCATACCATGGTGATACCGTAGTGAAGCCGGGGTGAAGCCGTAGTAATCCCAACAAAATAGCATTGATAGCCCAAAATAGCTTCTTACACCAAAAGCGGCAGGGGCGCTGGTGCCCCTAAAGTACATCCAGAGTCATGAGATAGGCACCGTGCCTGATAGGCTCTGGAAAATATGAGTCTTTCTCTATGGATACTACAAAATTGCATAAGGGGAATGGATATAGTATTATATTAGTTGCTTCAAATGATATTACAATATGACCTGGTACGAAGATGAGATCAAGCGGATAGAACAGGAGAAAAGCAAGCTGACCTATGAACCGAAAACAATTTTCTATGGCAGCTCCTCTATCCGGATGTGGAATGATCTCTATGAAAATTTCAAATACTACTACCCTGTCAACCTGGGTTTTGGTGGTTCCACACTGGCTGCCTGCGTTTGGTTTTTCGAACGGGTACTCCCTGTTTATAAACCCGAACGCATTGTTTTTTATGCGGGCGATAATGACCTGGGCGATGGCCGTCATCCGGAAGAGATCTTTATCTTCTATGAGCAACTGGCCGTGCAGATCAACACCTGGTTTCCCGGCACTTCCTTCTATTTCATTTCTATAAAGCCCAGTCCGGCTCGCTGGAATATGATCGATAAGATCCGCTATACCAATACATTGGTAAGGGAGGCAATAGAAAAACGGGGCAGCCCCTTTCATTATATCAGTATCGAGGAGGGTATGCTGGACGAGACGGGCAACCCGGTAACAGACCTCTTCCAGGAAGATGGGTTGCACCTGAGTGACAAAGGTTATAGTGTATGGAAAAGCATCCTGTTGAATTACCTCCTGCAAAATCCTTAAGGATTGCATAACATACGGATCGAAACTTTAAGTCTATATTTTGTCACATTACAGCCATGAAGAGGGAATATCGTAAATGGTTTAGTCCGGCGCTGCAGAAAGAAATGGAGTTACTGGTGTTTGGACACGCCGGAACACCGGTGCTTTTCTTCCCTACCCGCACTGCCCGCTTCTATGATTATGAGAACTGGCGGATCATTGATGCTGTAAAACCCAGGATAGAAGCAGGGACCATACAGATATTTTGCGTAGACAGTATTGACACGGAAAGTTTCTATGCATCTATTCACCCCGCGGATAAAATAAAACGGCACCTTCAATACGAACAATACATACTGCAGGAAGTGCTGCCCTTCATCAGGCTCACCAATTCTTTTCCCAACGGCATAGCCACCGCAGGTTGCAGTCTCGGCGGCTATCATGCACTGAATATCGCCTTACGGCATCCCTGGCATTTCAGTAAGGTGACAGGCATGAGTTCCCGCTATGATCTTTCTTTATCATCCCATAAATTTCCCGACCTGCTCAACGGTTATTTTGATGAGAACATCTACTACAACATGCCCAGCATGTACATGCCCAATTTAACAGATCCCATATTGCTGCAACACATCAAGCGGTTAAAGATCGAACTGGTAGTAGGCAGGGAAGATCCCTTTTATGAAAATAACCTGAACTTAAGTAACGCACTCACGTCAAAAAACATCCCACACAACTTCTATGTATGGGATGAAGAGGCACACCGGCCAAGGTATTGGAGAAGGATGGTACAATGGTATTTATGACAATTGTATCCACAAGCCACTGAAAGTGTATGAACGTGGTGCTCCATTAAATACATAAGTAAAAGCAGTAAATCCAGGATCGGCCGCGTACGGCCCTACAAAACCGGTACCGGGATCATATACCTGAAAGCTGTTGATAGCTATCCAGTGGGCGTTGTCATTGACCAGCAACAGCTGGGCCTGACCACCTACAGGAAGTGCTATGTAATCTGTAGGGCCCACTATATTTCCCAATGCCGGGGGATTGATGAGGCCTATTTCCGTGTTCAACAGGTCGGGCGCACCGCCTGGATTCGTAACATTCATAGCCTGAAAAGTGGCCATGGCGGCATTATTGTAACGGGTCATGATATTGGCGGGATTGGCGCCGTGCTGTACAGCCATATACGCCAGGGCAGAAGGCGGGTTCATATCCTCCACAGGAGCCTCGTATTGATAGGTGGCGGTATTTAACCCGAGGTTAAGACAACCAGTTATCTGATAAATACTTTGGGCAAAAGCCGCCGGCCCTGCAGCCGTGAACCCATTGGCCAGGTTGGCCGTGTCCAGGATGTTGGTGTAATTCGCATGACCGATATGGTCGAGGGCAGCGGCGAGCGCAAAGGCTCCGCAACTGTTGGTGGAGGTTTGTTCCACCCCATTGTAATTGTTGAAAGGCATGATGAATTAATTTTAGATTGTGAATGGTGAGTTGTGAGTGCTTTTGCTTCGAAAGAGACGCGGGCCTTTTGCTTCGATAGCGGATTTCTCCCTGCGGTCGAATTGACAAAATACGGAGAGTCGTTATGCAAACTTGATCAGGTAGTTCACATATACGTTTTTGGCCCTGGTTTCGGAAGTGACGCGTACGCCGCCCGGAGGGCTGGCCAGATCATCAGTAGGGGTTCCGGTTAGTGTGGGAGGCATTTGGGTAACTGCTGTAGCCGTTACATTGCCTGCGGAGAAAGCGGTAGATGTAGGATTGTTGTAGCTATGCTGGTGTGTTTGCAACGCATCCTGCTGTATGGAACCTACTGCACTGCTGGTTTCGCCATTGGGCAGTACCCGTGTAGCTGTATCAGGATCCCGGTTGGTTCCCAGGTCAACCATGCGCAGGAAATACCCCCTGTAATCGGGAATACTGAATTGCCCGGATGCTTCCTTTCCGGTATTGTACTGATTGCCGATAGCATTGTACAATTGTCCATACTCGCCAATGGATAAGGTACTGCCATCACAAAGCATCCACCCAAAATTTTCCGTTACAGTAGCATAAACTGTTGTAGTAATGGGATTAACAGGTAGTGTTGCTATCTGGCCGGCAAATGCTATTACAGCGCCTACCGGCATTTGTGCACTTAAAGAATTTGGCATGCCGGGTGTGGTGGGTAATGTAGGTGTCATCTTTATTTGTTTATATTGGTTATGAGATCGGGCAATTGGCTCCCCTCCTGTATTACCTGCATGGCAGTAGGCAATGTGATATGCCAATGCTTTTCTTCCTGCCGGTGGTGATGCCAGTGAGAAACATTTTTGAGAGGGGAAGCTATATTCAGTGAAACACTGTTGACGGGCACAAAGGGATACGGCGACATCCACAGCATACCAGACATCAAATAATACAATACCTGGTAATTGTGCTCTGGGCGTACGGGCAGGTATACCGTAGCAGCCTTTGCCTGTAAGAAGGGTCTGAGTGAATCATCGGGGCCCTGAGAAGCATAGCTGTACCTGGCAGGCTGGTTATCAAAGCGCCAGGTCATTTCATCCCATTCCAGCGCCTCCTCCATAAATTGCCGGTAACGTTGTTTGTTGCCCTGGTATCCTGGCGGTACAGACGGCGCTACCGGCTCTCCTACTTTTGCTGCATTGATCTGCAGTAAGAGGTCTATACAATTCTCATAGAGGGATGATTTTTCAATATTGGTCAGCAACAATGGATTGACCTGCTGATCACCCCGTGCATAGCGGGTGATATTGTCATCATACTGCTGCATTAACTGCTGGTAAGCGGTCACGATCTCATTGTACACGGCCATTTTCCATTCATTGAGCTTATTGTCGGAAACAGTGGACGTAACGGTAGCCACCAGTACAAAGCTGGCAGGCTGCACGGACGATATGGGAAGTGGGCTGCTAATGCCATTAATAGCCAGGGCTACCTGGGTGATCTCCTTATTCAATGGGATATTCTCTTCCTTGTGCTTATCCTTCTTCACCAAAAATGGTTGAGAGCCGATGATGCCGGTTATTTCAGTGAGGGCTGAGTCCGCTGCCAAATAGGCGGTCACAATAGCGGTAGTAGCCATATAACCAGGGGGAACCGGTATATATTTTTCCATTTCATCCTGGTTAGCGCTAATACTGGTAGTAAGGGTTAGTTCCGGCGGCAACAGGGATTTGGTAACCTGGTAATAGCTGAGGTATTCAACATAATTGGCGGGGGTAATATCATGGAAGCTATTGATGTTTTTTTGCCGGGGGGATAAGGGTTTGCCAAAGTGGGTATTGTTCAATACTTCCTGTGTATTAATGAATCCTTTAGCGGGATCTTCCATTTTCAATTCCAGCAAAAAACGATAGCCATAGTTTTCGAGGCTGATGCGGTACACTTTATTCACCCAGCGGTAAATGCCCCTGTAGTTATGCTGGCCCTGATGGTTATCAAACAAGCTGGATTGGATCTCTTCTTTTTCACTGACAGTGTGGTTGGTCCTTGACCTCAATACGGACTCCTGAATTCGGCTAAGGGTTTTATTTACTACAGCCTTAGCAAAGCTATCGGTAAGATCTATGCCGGGAGCGCCACCTGTCATAGTTTTGCTCCAGGAACCGTTGTACACAGCCTGTGGTCCATAACTCACCGTGAGATTATCGTAGTTGATCGTTTTGGTGAAAGCTGCTACAGTTTTCTGCACTTCTGTCAACAACTCATTGGTCGTTTCATTTGTCTGGCTACCTTGTTCATTGGAATTGTGGGTGGTGTGTACAGACTGTTCGCTGGTATGGATCAGTGAGCGCCTCACCACTTTCTTCTTTTCTCCTTTCAGTACATTTACTATTTGTGACACTTCGCCCATACTATAGGACTGTAACTGGTACCTCGTCAGTTTCAGGCGGCCAATGGCATAAGGCGCTACCTGCCCTGTGGCAACAGCCACTTCCGGGTAAGATGGCAGGGGAAAGATCGTGGCAGGCAATATCACGGTAGCCTGTAACAGTGATGACAAATGTTGTTCTGGCGATTGTGCAGCCGATGCTGCCGGTGGGAACAACTGATTGGCGAGGTTAATGATAAGTAAGATCTTATTGACGTCTATAAAGAATTTTTCCCGGTAGCCAATGAAGATAGTCAAAGCAAAATAGTTTTGCCATAACTGATCTATCACCTGTTCGTTCTGCAGTAGCGTTGTGACAAATTGCTCAAGGTCTTCATACCCGGTTTGCTCCAACAATAATTCGCTATGGTGGTGATGCTTATTAGGCTCCCGCAGGGCATCATAAATATCGGGAAACACATTAAACGGTGGCGGCACCTTATCCAGGCTTCCGAAATACTGACCGGTGAAAACTGATCCATTTTGCAGGAACTGCAGCGCCTGGGCTTCCATATTCGACCGGTCTTTTGCTACGGCCAGGGGTATCAGCACACTATACAGGGAATTGGGAGACGTATTGGCCGGATCATAACTAAAGAACTGCCAGGACTGCGCAGTAATTGATGCTGTTGGCCAGGGTTGCACATCAACATAAGGAAACAGCGGTGCTCCGATAGACATATCCGGCCCCAGGTCTTCGGTGCTGTCATTGGGATCCAAAGGAGGCACAAGCGGTTTAAGCGGCACTGGTGGCGCCGGAGGAACAGGATGTTCCTTAAAAGAATAAATAGCAATAGTACCATCAAAATGTGTTTGCAAAGCCGGGGTATTACTGCCTCCATAAAACAAGTTGCCCAACAACACCATTTCTTCATCATTCACTGTGGTAAGCAGGTATCCATGAATAAATCCATCTGCACCTTTGAGTTTTATTTCCTGTTTGTTATTGCCTGCCAGCAGTCCCGTCATGAGGGGCATAGGCTGGAGAGCGTGATAGAACAGTTCGTAACTGATAACAGGGATCTCATCAGCAGAGGCCTTGGCGTAACGGCTGAATGTGGTAACGATCCGGACGGTTTTATTGATCACAAATTCAGTCATGGTATACAGTTGAAGAATGAAGAAAATACCCCGGGAACAGATTCTCCCCGGGGAAAGAAAGCTAATCAGGCGTAGACTATATTCTGAAGGGTAAAAGTGAATGGTGTGGAGTTTGGGCCAGGACCACCACCGGTCATTACAATGTCGGCGCTCTTGATACCAAAGAGGGATAGTTCAGTATTGATCTGTGATAAGATAGCAGAATTCATTACTGAGCCTTCCTGAATTTGTGATACCACACCGATCCAGATGGTAGGATTGAACTGGAATACTGCTTTCTGTCCGGGGGCAATACCAGTCTTGGCAGCGAGCAAGCGGCCGTTCTTATAGATATTCGCATCAATGGCACCCAACTCAAGAGCATTGAGTACTTCTACTTCATTTGGGCTGCTGGCCTGACCACCATATTTGAGGATGTCGCCGGACAGGTCCTCAACAACCTGGAATTGCTGGCCGTTACTTGCACCTAATTGTTTGCTGAAATTGCCCCAGCTGTCGCTGGCAGATACACTCATTTCCATGGGGTACAGGAAAGGATGGTTCCAGCCCTGACCACAATTTTCAATAACCAGCCAGGCCACCGCCAGTTCTTCAAAACTTGTAGCCTGATTTTTCTGGAAAACGACAACCTCGGAGTTATTCCTGTCGTTGGACTTGTTGATGAAATTTAATTTAATGTCTGGCATGAGATTAAGATTTAGATTGAAAAAATAAGTTTATGTAGAAGCGTAATACCGGTATTGCTGTATCAAAATTAGTGTGGGCCAACACGGTCCAGGAAGTAAAGGGCACAAGCGGATCATTGATGGGAATAAGTGGTAAGATTTCAGCTATAAGATAAAAAACATTATATTTGGTTATACCTAAACCTTAACCCCTAACTGTTATGTTGCCTGAAATAATCCGAGTAGAAGCGTCACAGCCCAGCCTATTGGCCACCAGACTTTCCAATCAGTTTTCAGACGAACCATTGGTAGCCCTCAACAAACATCCATCGCTGCAACACACCTACACTTTACTGATCCACTTTTATGCTCCGGATGGCATAACACCCGCTCTGGACACGGATTTCGGGCATGTTGTAATGCAATCAACACCGGCAGGATCACTTTATTTGCGGCAGATCAAAATTGACATTACGCATCTTGAACCCCTTGCTCATGCCTTTTCATTATGGGAGGTCAGGGCTATTTATACGGTTGCAGCAGATAGCTCTGAGGGAGTGCTGGTACAGTATGTTATTGGAGACCCTGTTACTTCCCGTGGAACTGTTACTTCCGTTGCTACAACTTAAAAAAACATGCGATATCGCCCCTTATACGTACCAGTAGTTCTACTGGTATTTTTTTTTCTTTCGCGTAGTTATGCGCAACCAGCGCATGTACCGGCATCTGTAATACAGCATCTCCGGCAACAATGCAGTATTTGCATGAAAAAGCCGGCAGACTCTTTGTTGCTGGTGACGGGTACACCGGATCAATACACGGCACATTTCCACAACAGCCTGCTGGCATTGCAACAGAATTACCTGGATGAAGCCTATGCCCATAGTTTACAAACCATTGCAGGGTTGGAAGGCAGGCAAGACAGTTCGCTTTACCAGTATGCTTATTTCATCAAAGCGAAGGTGCTTTATTACAAACATCTTTACCAGGAATCCATTGCGCAATATCAATTTCTACTGAAAAGTTATGCAAAGGACCCCGTGATCATTTCGCAGGTATATTCCAATATTGGAGAAGCATACCTGGAACAAGGCAATTACACATTGGCATTGCAATACCTTATGGACTGGCAACGGCTGTTCCTTTTGGGGGCAGACTTTGTGAGCACAAAAAACTACTACCACAACAAGGCGCTGTGCCTATTCCATTTGGAAAAGTATCCTGAATCAGAAGCACTCTTCCTGAAGAATATTGAACTGGAAAAGCAAAACAAGGATTCCTTAGGGCTGGCCATTTCCTATATGAACCTGGCTAACCAATATTACAACCAATTCCTCGACAGCAAGGCGATTCCTTATTTTAAGCTGTCGTTGTTGTTTGCTAAAAATGCTGGCGACCTGAGTGTATTGAAAAACGCCTACCTCAATGCAGCAGTAGTAGATGAGAACCGGAAGCTGTATCCCTCCGCGCTGGCTTACCGGAAACAGTATGAGCTATTACAGGAAAGTAGCTGGAATCGCGACCAGGTTTGGAAACTGGCGGCACAGGAACGTAAGTTCGCTTCCCAGCTTAATGAGAGTAAGATCACCTTGCTGCAACAGGAAGCAGATCTGCGGGATGCCGCATTGAAAGTAAGAAGCCGGGAAAGGAATACACTACTCATTGCAGCCATCGCCTTCCTGCTATTAGCAGGTATTGTATATTATGCCTACAGGGTAAAAGTAAAGACCAGTCGTATCATCACCCAACAAAAAGAAGAACTGGCTTTACTGAACACGATGAAAGACCGCCTGTTCTCTATTGTGGCGCATGATCTTCGATCCCCGGTGCATGCGATCAAAACCAATATTGCCGGTATTCAATCGGCGCTGTCTGATCAAAATCCCGGTGAAGTACAGATACTAACAGATCGCGTAGCGCGTACCGCTACCAATACCTGGAGCCTGCTGGACAATATGCTGCACTGGGCATTGGGGCATACGAACCAACTGTTCTTCAGACCGGAGAAACTGCACCTGGCCACGGTCATCAACCAGGTTTGTTATGACTATCTTCCATTGGCCCATGCAAAAGACATTCACCTGGATAAGAATATACCCCCAACTATTTTTATGCTGGCTGACCTTACTTCTACCAGGATCATCTTACGCAACCTGCTGGACAATGCTATCAAGTACACGCACCAGCAAGGCTCCATCATCTTTGAAGCTGCCATTAGGGAGCAACAATGCTGTATACAGGTAAAGGATACGGGCATTGGTATGGATGACACTATATTGCAGGCGGTAACAAACCGTGAGTGGCAACGGATACGGGAGGATACCCAGGGCAACCGCAGTACGGGATTTGGACTGGAACTCTGCAAGATGATGGCAGAACGCAACCAGGGCAGCTTGACGATCACCAGTAACAAAGAAACTGGAACAACGGTCCAGGTCTGTTTTCCATTAACATAAATTAATACACCATGGAAGCATTAAAAATACTGGTCATTGAAGACAATGAAGCAGATGCACAGCGAATAACCAGCCTGCTGCAACAAAAGGGATATATAGTATGCCCAGTGGCCAACAACCTGGCCAAAGCGCTGGAACTGTTTGACAGCTGCAAGCCGGATATTTGCGTAATAGATATCTATTTGCATGGCCAGCATGACGGGATCACCTTTGCCCGGCACATGAGCAGTCATGAACAGAACAAACGTCCATTCATCTTCTTAACAAGCGCCACGGATAAAGAGACTTTCGATACGGCACGGTTAACAAACCCGTTTAGCTATTTGCTGAAACCATTTAATGAATTGGAATTGCAATACGCCATTGAACTGGCAGTAGAAAAGTTTGCCAGGGAAGAAGATGGTTATTTTGCCATGGCAACAGAGCCAGCGTCGGTGCTATTGCAGGATGTATTTTTTGTAAAGCGGGGTAATACGCTGGTCAAGATCATGGCTGCAGAGATCAGGTTCATTGAAGTGGATGGCAAGTACTGTAAGCTGGCCTATGGTGCTGATAAATTTGTGATTCAGCGATCATTGAAACAGTTGCAGGATCAATTGCCGGTGAAAACCTTTCTGCGTACGCACCGCAATTATATGGTGAATGTAAAAGAAATAGCCAGGATCAACCTGCAAGACCATGAGATCGTATTGCAGGATGGCAGTGCGCTGGCTTTCAGTCGCCGGTATATGGAAGATGTGATGCAGGCCTTCAGTATACTGAAGTAGATGCAGGGGCACAAATACCCTGGCGCACGCAGCCATGCTGCATACTTGCACCAGGAGATGCATTGGTTACCTTTACGCCCGGCGATGAAATATACAATAGATACAGGTAAAAAGCCATTGACTTGCCCTGCCTGCCAGGATAGCTTTGTGATAAATTACCACAGCGCCTGCTTCGATGAAACATCTCCTGCTCTTGTTGCTTATGGCATGCTCCTTCGTCATGTATGGCCAAACCATCACGGCCTTTAAACCGCTTCGGTATGATGAAGATTATTCACTGTTTAAAAAAGATACCGCGCCCGGCTGGTATCAACAATTGAAATATACACCCATTGGACTGGGCAATAGTTATATCAGCTTTGGCGCAGAAGCAAGGTTCCAATATTTCCGGTTTACAAATGAGGGATGGGGCGAAGAACCCCGGGATAGAGATGGCTATATATTCGCCCGCTACCTGGCCCATGCAGACTTACACGCCGGCAAAAGCTTCCGGGCTTTTGTACAATTGCAAAGCAGTCTGGCCAATGGCAAGGCGCGTACCAGCCCTGTGGATGAAAATCCGCTGGAAGTACACCAGGCTTTTGCAGATGTAACGTTTCTGCACAACAAAAAGAACAGCCTGATCCTGCGCGCAGGCAGGCAGGAATTGTTGTATGGCATACAAAGGATATTGTCTGTACGTGACGGCCCCAACAACCGCCATTCCTTTGATGGCGTGAAACTATTGTATACCGCCGGCAATTATAAACTGGATGCTTTTTACAGTCATTATGTAGCATCGAAAAAAGGAATATTCAATGATGGGTTCAATAACTATGTAAAGATGTATGGCGCTTATTTTACGCGCAACAAATTGCCAGTCCTGCAGCATATTGACCTTTACTATATTGGCTTCTGGAGGGATAAAGCATTGTATGATGATGGCGTAGGCAAAGAACATCGCCATTCCATCGGCAGTCATATCTGGGGCAATGCAGGCAACTGGCGCTATGATGTGGAAGGGCTTTACCAATTTGGAAAGTGGAGCACGGCTACAATTTCGGCCTGGACTGCTTCGCTGAATACCAGTTATAAGTTTACCGGTATCAAGTTCAGCCCGGAGGTAGGATTTAAGACAGAGATGATCAGCGGCGACCGGCAATACAACGACAATCGCCTCAATACCTTCTATCCGCTCTTTCCCCGGGGCGCCTACTTCGGACTGGCAGCTTTGATAGGCCCGGCCAACTTGTTTGACATTCATCCTTCACTGGCCATATCACTTACACGCAAACTCACCTGGAATATCGACCAGGATATATTCTGGCGGCTCAGTTCCAACGATGGGATCTATGGTCCCAATGCTGCCTTGCTCTATTCCGGCAAGAATATTTCCGATAAACATATCGGCAACCAGCTGGCTACTGATTTTGTGTATACACCTAATCCTTTCCTGTATTTCAGGGCGGAATTTACCTGGTTCAACAGTGGGCCTTTCCTGCAGCAGGCCGGTCCGGGGAAGAACATCATTTTTACAGGCGTGACTACACAAGTGAAATTGTGAGGGGAATATATTAAGATCTTTCCCGCGTTTCTTGCATCAGGGCTGCCAATAATCTGGCGGTGGTATCTTCTTTCTTATTGAGTTGTTCAAGAATAGCCTGGAAGTTTTTATCGTCCCTGTTCTGGCTGAGCTTGTAAGCCGCTTCTATCTGGTCTATCTGTATCTCGAAAACTACCACTCCGTTTACCTGGCGTTGTACATCCGGTGGCATGGTATCCAATGAAACCGGATTCTCCGAATCTTGTTCGTACTTATCTACCAGTCTCCTTAAAGATTCCCATGTTTTTGTTTCGTCGGCCAGGGATATCCTGCCGGTCACTTGCACACTTACATAATTCCAGGTGGGTGCATTGGGATGATCGTACCAGGAAGAGGAAATATAATGATGCAGGGGCGACATGTAGATGACGAGCACCTCCGGGTATTGTTCAAACAGTTTCCATTGAGGATTGGCCCGGGAAAGATGCCCCCACAACACCTTCTCTCCTTTTTCATTCACTTCCAGTTCAATCGGAATATGAGAAGCAACAGGATATTTACTTCCCTGTGAAACGATGGTAGCAAAACTATTTTCCCGGATGAACTGCTCTACTACTTCCTGATCTTTTACCTTGTAATAACCGGGTATATGCATGGCTAACTATTTATGACGCATGAAGGTAAGAATTAGAAAACAGAATACAGGAGACAGAATACAGAAGTTTTTGCCCGGCAATCGATCGGCTACCACTTGTATTTCTTCTGTATCCTGTATTCTATATGCTGTATTCTCTGTCTTCCCCTACTTCACAAATCTTTTCGTAACAGACTTCCCTCCTTTGACAAAGATCAAAGTGTAAGTGCCGGAAGCCAGTCTTGACACATCTATGCGATTGGAAACAGGCTTTGTATTCAACACCTGGCGGCCTGATATATCATACACGCTCACAATGCCACCAGACAGGTCTTCTGCCGACACGATGTACAATTCATTGCGAACAGGGTTGGGATAGATCTCCAGGGCTTTTACAGTAGTGGCCGATTCATCTGTTGGGGTACGGCCTGTTGCCGTGGTAGGCGCCTGTGCGTTCACTGTTACCGTAGAAGCTACTACCACAGATGTGGCTTTGTCATTCCAGCTATCATTCACGAGACAATCATCATCAGCTGTTTTCAGGAGCGTGGCGCCTGTAAAATTATCATCCCAGTATAAGGTTACCTTATAACCGCTTTGTACCCGCAAGGAGGAAATATCATCATTAAGAATACCTTTTGCCTGTAGTTGTGCCAGGGTATAACTGCCCGGCAACAAGGGCACTGCATAGCCTCCATAGCTGCAATCCTTATATACGGTAACTGCACCATTGGGATAGGTGAAAGGGAAATCAATGCGGGCCTGGTTGAACTGCGTTTCATAGTTAGCAGGCCAGCCAAAGGCAGTAGTAGCCAGCGGCTTCAGGTTTACCCCGGCCGCCCCGCTCCAGAAGTGAATAAACTCGCCCCAGTTCATGCTACGGCTGTATTGCCCGCCGCTTTTGGGAAAGTATTGGGAGAGTAAGGTAAAATACCTGTTCAGCGTTTGCGTGCCGCCATAAGCATTATAAATGGGATAAAACCAATCACGGAACCAATAGGTATTAGCGCGGGGGAAGCTACTGGTGCCATTGATCATGAGGTTGTACCAACGCGTTACGTCACTGGTGCGGCCCAGCCCGCGGTACACATCGTAGATGAATATCTCCGCCCACTTGCTATCGCCCCAGATGCCAAATGCCGGTGAGTTCTTGATCCCTTTACTGGCGCCTTCTACAATATGGGCTACCTCATGCGTGGTAATATCCAGGTCGTTGCCGGCGCCACTGGTCCAGGGACCGGGCCCCACGTCAATTACATTGCGGTTATCGTGGCTGGCATCAAAATACGTGGAGGGGTGACCGCCGCTGTATTTATTGGTATGATATATGGCAAACAAATGAGGATCACTACCAAAAGCGCCATAGACAGATTTGGTATAGCGCCAAACATCACCTGCAAAGGAATAAGGCCAGGTAACGGAAGCGCTTACATCATTATCATAATAAACAGCCACGTCGTTATCGTAAAACTTCCTGTTGAGCAATTGGTTGTGCTCAAACCAATGCTCCTGCCAGGTAGTTGGAGGCGTTTGTGCAACGATGGTACCGGTCAATACAAGAAATAACAGGAAAAAGGAGACATGTTTCATGATGGGAAGGTTGAATGGTGAATAATGTAGGTATGACAATCGAATGAAGCACTACAATTAGTGGAAGAGAAAGAATTTAGAATACAGCATACAGAAGAATACAGGATAGGGATCCAATAGGGAAACCAACACCCGGCATATAAAAGCCAGAATCCAGAAGCTATGCGTATTATTCCGCACAAAAGCTTCTGGATTCTGTATTCTATCTCCTTTATTCTTGTACTCCCTACTTCACAAACTGCTTCGTAACCACATTACCCTTCTTTGTAAAGATCAGGGTATACACGCCCGGGGCGAGGGACGATACATCAACTTTGTAAGTAGCGGCCCTGGGTGCTAATACCTGACGGCCAGCAATATCCACTATGCGGATGGAGCCACCGGTAAGGTCTTCTCCTGCCATGATATTTAACTGATGCTGTACCGGGTTGGGATAAATCACCCATTCTCCACCTGGTGTGTTGCTGGCAGCTACTTTGGCCTCAGATGTTGTAGGCGGTGAGGCCAGACGCGCACCGGATGGCCTTGTTATTTTGATCCAGTTGAGGTTCCAGCCACCGGCCTGTGCAAATACACCCACATTATAGGTACCCGCATTCACGTTCACATTGTGTGTAATAGTCGTCCAGTTTTGCCAGCCGCCGGTAGAAGGTACAGCCAGTGCACCCAATTGTATAGAACCTGCATTGAGGTCGAGCGATAAAGTACCGCCGCCGCTGAGGCTGGCTACGCGGTATTCCACTTTATAGCTGCCGCTTACCGGGAAATTGATATTGTAGAAGGCCATCCAGTCGTTGGCGTCAATGTAGCCTACATTTTGTCCGCCGCCTGCATCAGTACAGGTTTCGGTTTGCACGCCCAACATGGAATTGTAACTCTCGGCCTGGATGGTAACCGTGCTGCCACCGCCGCCGGTCCTTTGTACCACTACTTCATTGATGGCCGACAATAAGGAGTTGCCACCGGTAGCATCATTTGAAAGCTCCCATATCATAATGCCATTGCCCTGATCGAATGCCAGGTTGGTCTTACTCTTGATGGTGGTAATACCATTATAGCCTACACCACTGAAAACATCAGCATTGGGATTGGCGCCCCGGGCTACCAGTGCAGCAAAAGACTCCCAGCTGGGACGACCATAGAATGGTACACCCAATACCACTTTGGAGGCAGGCAATCCCCTGCCCTTCCAGTAATTGATGGATTGAGTGGCATAACTATAGGTGGAATGATCAAAGTTATTGGCATCATAGGCCATCAGGTTGAGGAAATCAACATAACCAAATACACTGTTCAAAATGCTGGAACCATTGATGGCCACTACAGCGGCTGTGAGCAGTTTACCCCGGTTGTGCATTTCAGTAGACAGCTGCTGCATCAAAGCAGCATAGTTATTGGCGGAAGTTCCGTTATCGGGATACTCCCAGTCAATATCGATGCCATCGAGGTTGTACTGGTTTACAAAATTGATCAGGTTGTTTACGAAAGCATTGCGCCAGCCAGTATTGCCGGCAAGGCTTTCAAAAGCGCCATCATCTCCATTGTTCCAGCCGCCTACAGCAATGAGTACTTTCTTTCCATTGTTATGCGCCAGTGTTACCAGGCTTTGCAGCTTGGATGGATTCTCGATGGCCTGCAATCCACCAGTAGAAGTAGGCAACAGAAAAGCATAGTTAATGTGCGTAAGCTTACTGTATTGAATAGAATTGACACTGCCTGCCCAGGAAGGCATATAGCCTACCACTCTAAATTGGGCGAATGAACATTGGACGCTCAGAAACAAAAGGATAAAACAGATAGTTGACTTCTTCATGTTATGGTTTTTAAATGAGAGAATACGGAGTCCTTGAATACAATTGAAGCAATGACACATCCTATTTGATTGTCGATCCTTCGACAAGCTCAGGATGACAATCAAAGGAATGTCAGGCTGAGCCTGTCGAAGCCTCCCACGGAAGCACTTCGACAGGCTCAGTGCGACAGTCTACATTAACATCTTTGATACAGGACTCAGCAATTCACTTACTTAACAAATCGGCGTGTGATCGTTTTACCTTCTTTGGTAAACAATAAGGTATAGATTCCGGGAGCCAACCTGGCCACATTGACACGGCTGGTGGGCTGGGTAACGATCAAAACCTGACGGCCCATGATATCGTATATGCGCAGCAATCCTCCGGCGAGCTGCTCGCTTGTAGTGATCCTTAGTTCATCCTGTACAGGATTCGGGAATAGATCGAAGCCTGTTGCCTCCACAGCAGCTTTTTGCTCTTCCTTGCCGCTGGTACCGGAAGCGATCCGTGCAGTGCCCTGTTTGGTAATGCGTATCCAGTTGAGGTTCCAGCCTGCGGCCTGCGCAAAGACTCCTACATTATAAGTACCCGCATTGACATTAACTGTGTGAGAAATGGTGGTCCAGTTTTGCCAGCCACCTGTGGAAGGCACATTCAGCGCGCCCAGTTGGATAGCACCGGCGTTGAGATCCAGCGACAACCGGCCGCCACCGCTCTGGCTGGCCACCCTGTATTCTACGAGGTAACTGCCTGATGTGGGGAAGTTTATATTGTTATAGGCCATCCAGTCGTTGGCGTCGATATAACCTACATTCTGTCCGCCACCTGCATCGGTACAGGTTTCTGTTTGTACGCCCAGCATGGAGCTGTAGCTCTCTGCCTGTATGGTTACACTGCCGGGTGTTGTGGTTCCCTGCTGGTATACCTTTACATAGTCTATATACATACTGGCAGGCAGGGCGCCATTGTTGACGGTGAAGCCGGGCCAGTTGCCGCCGATTGCCATGTTGAGGATCAGGAAGAAGTTGTTGTGAAACTCATTGGTGCCGTTGACGCTGTTCAGGATACTGGCTTCGTGAAACTGTACACCGTCTACAAACCATTTGATAGAGGAGGCAGTCCATTCTATGGCATAGATGTGAAAGGCAGTTACACCTACGGCCGTATTGCCTCCATAGGAAGCATACTGTCCGTTAGTACCCTGCCAGTGTATGGTGCCATAAGTCCTATTCTCTGCATTCACATGCTCCATCACATCTATTTCTCCGCAGGCGGGCCAACCTGCTGTACCTATATTATCGCCCAGCATCCAGAAAGCCGGCCATACGCCCTGGAAGGCAGGCATGGCTATACGGGCTTCCACTTTTCCATACTTCCAGGATTTACGCCCCTGCGTTTTCAGGCGTGCAGATGTGTAATTCATTCCACCAAAACTTTCGTTGCGTGCTGTGATCACCAGCTGACCGTTTTGTACAGTAGCATTCTGGGTGCGATAATATTGTAGTTCATTGTTTCCCCAGCCGCCGGAGCCTGTACCGGTCTCAAATACCCAATCGGGTCCAATACCGTTGGTAAATTCATCCTGCCAAACCAACTGCCAGTTTTGTGCATTGGCCTGGTAACGGATACAAAAAATGGGAAGGAGTAAGATTACAAGATGTGTAATTCTTTTCATAAGCAAGGTTTTAAAGTTATAAAATAAAATAGCAGACTACCAAGTTACGAATTCTGACTATTAGTTCCCGTTAGTAAATCGTTTGTAATGGTATTTTGTAGTTTTTTTTATGCACATCGTAGATTCACTAAGCATAATTAGCAGTAGTTACAATTACAGGTTTGCATTACTGGTAGTTGGTAGTGATTTCATGATGCAAACAGAAAAGAAGACGGCAACCGGCATCTACTACTACATTACTACGTCACTGCACCCTACGCTACATCAGGCTGCCTTTATTCACTACGTCACTCCTTTATTCACTACGTCACTTCTTTGACAACACATTGTTGTCCAATGCCAATTTGTACCTTCTCAGGGCCGGAATCTCAATTACCCTATATTCTCCTATCTTTGGAAAGGAATATTCACAATTCAAGCACACAATCTCAAACCGCGTTTTCATGAAGCATTTATTTAAGGCCTTTATCCTCCTGTTCATGTCGGGCTCCGCCGCCGCACAAAACAAGACCACAGTTACTGCAGCCGAATTTGAAAAAGGCTTACAGATCAAAGGTGTTCAGCTGCTGGACGTAAGAAGACCGGAAGAATTCAAAGAAGGGCATATAAAAGGCGCCGTACTGGCCAACTGGCAGGATGAAAAACAGTTCCAGGAGCAGGCCTCCAAATTAGACAAAAGCAAACCGGTATATGTGTACTGCCTGGCAGGTATCCGCGGCGACAAAGCAGCCAGCTGGCTCGTTAAAAATGGCTTCACCAGTGTGGTGAACCTGGAAGATGGTATCAAGGCATGGAAAGAGGCAGGCAAACCAACCGTAGCGGAGCATTGATTGATCTATGACTGCTTTCATTAATTTCCTGCTGTCATTCACTTTCAGCTTTACAGGATCACTGGCCCCGGGAACGGTAAATCTCAGCTCCCTGCAACTCGGTCTCGACAACAAGGCCTACCTGGCCTGGCGCTTTGCGCTGGCCGCAGCTATTATGGAATATATCTACGCATTCCTGGCTGTTACTTTTGAAAAGCTCATTACCTCCTCTCCCATCATCGTTCAGAATTTTCACCTCATTGCCGCCATTGTGATGCTTACGCTGGGCATATTGAATATCCGGTCGGCCTCCAGGCCTACCAATCTGTCCGTACGACTACAAAACAGCGGTTTCCGGCGTGGGCTGGTGCTCGGTATTTTGAACCCGCTGGCTATGCCTTACTGGATTGGTATGGTGGCATATCTTAAGAGCCAGCACTGGATCGATCTGTCTACTTCAGTACGACTTCACAGTTTTTTAATGGGCGTTTCTGCCGGCGTATTTACTTTATTGGTCTTGGTAGCCTACCTTGCGAGTAGGGTAATAAAGTTATTGCGCGAAAACCAGCTGATCCGGAAAATTCCGGGTTATCTGATGCTGATACTGGGTATTTATGCCCTGATCCGCTATATCATAATGCTTTTGTTCCCTGCTACATAATATCTTTGGAACATGGAAAAGCGGGATTTCGACGCCATCGTTGTAGGGTCCGGACCTAATGGCTTATCGGCTGCCATCACCCTGCAGCAGCAAGGATTATCGGTATTGGTACTGGAAGCCAGGGATACCATTGGCGGCGGTATGCGTACCGCAGAACTTACCCTGCCCGGCTTTCACCATGATGTATGTTCAGCTATTCTTCCTATGGCTGCCACCTCCCCTTTCTTTGCTACGCTTCCTTTGGAACAATACGGACTGGAATATATTTACCCTGAGGTAGCGGCAGCTCATCCATTTGATGATGGCAGTGCCGCTGTATTAAAGCGGTCGGTACAGGAAACAGCCCAATTGCTGGGTGCCGATGGAGGCGCTTACCTTTCGTTGATGGAGCCGGTATTGGAAGACTGGCCATTTATAGCAAGTGATATATTGGGACCTTTTCATTTTCCGAAACATCCGGTGCGCATGGCGCGCTTTGGATTGAAAGCCCTGCCAGCCGCCACTACGATCGCCAAAAGATTCACCACGGAAAAAGCGAAGGGCCTTTGGGGAGGCATGGCGGCCCATTCCATTCAGCCACTTACCAATTATGCTACATCCGCCATCGGACTGGTATTATCTGCTGCCGGTCATTTATACGGTTGGCCCGTTCCCAAAGGCGGTGCTCAATCACTAGCTAATGCATTGACCCGGTATTTTGAATCCCTGGGCGGGAAAATACAAACAGGCTTTACCGTCAGCAACCTGCAGCAATTGCCTTCTGCACATGCTGTGCTGTTTGATGTAACACCCAAACAATTGATGCAGATTGCAGGAGATCAGTTTTCTTCGTTGTATCAGTGGCAGCTGAACCGCTATCGTTATGGTATGGGCGTGTTTAAAGTAGACTGGGCCTTGCAGTCTCCCATTCCGTTTACTGCTGCTGAATGCAGGCAGGCGGGCACTGTGCACCTGGGTAATACTTTTAAAGAGATTGTTGCCAGTGAACAGAAGACTGCCAGCGGCGGGCATCCACAACGGCCTTTTGTACTGCTGGCCCAGCAAAGCCTGTTTGATGATAGCAGGGCGCCTTCCGGAAAACATACAGCCTGGGCCTACTGCCATGTGCCCAATGGTTCTACGGTTGATATGACAGGCATTATTGAAGAACAGGTGGAGCGGTTTGCACCCGGTTTTAAACAAACCATCCTGGCAAAGCACACCTTCAACACGGTAACCTTACAGCAATACAATCCCAACTATGTTGGTGGTGATATCAATGGCGGTATTATTGACCTTGGACAGCTGTATACCCGCCCCGCCCTTCGCCTTTCACCCTATAAAACATCGGCCAGGGGCCTGTATATCTGCTCTTCTGCCACTCCTCCCGGCGGTGGGGTGCACGGCATGTGCGGACATCATGCCGCCCGCCAGGCGCTCAAAGACATATTTAAAATAAGCTAATACCCCCTCCGCAATTCATTGACAGTCATTAGATAACCGCCCACCTACCTTTTCTACCCCCCAGCTCCCTGCCAGCAAAACTTAACATTGCGGACAGAACCCTTCTATTATCTTTATGTTATCTATATATTATCATTTCGTAAATTGTAGTAAAACAAATCAGATGTCCACAAGTAAGACAACAGAAACTAAGAACGCCCCTTCAAAGAAGTCAACCCGCAAAGAGATCGGTCAGAAACTGGCCAATGCCCTGAATGGCCTGAAGGATGCTTTGGGAGAAAAGAAGTTTGAGCGTCGTATCAAGAAAGCAGCCAGGCTGTTGACTGCCGGCATCAAAACAAAGCCGGTAAAGAAGGAGAAAAAAGGCAAAGGAAAGACTAAAACCAACAAGAGCAATAAGGCATCTAAAGTGGTAGCGTCTAAAGCAGTGGCTGAATAACCGGCTATTCCGCCGTTATCAATTCCACAGGGCAGGCCGCTTTTTCAATCAACTCATCTGTATCAAAAGGCAGGCCTGCCGCTCCCTCCCTGACATTATCACCCGCATCAACGAAGATCAGATCCACCTTTCCGGCAATCGCCAATAAGGCATCAACGGAAGTTTCGCCACTTACCTGTATAGTACAATCTATACCGGCAGCTTGTGCTTTGTGCTGTACGAGCTTTGTTTTCCCCTGTAACAGCTGTTCGTCATCCTGACGGGCATCGGCCGTGTCGGTAAGTGCCTCGGCGGCATCGATATCACTGGGGAAAACATAATCTTCCTCTATGGGTTGCTCCTTTAAGAATAAAACACTTAGGGTTGCTTTGTGTTCCTTTGCCCATGCGATGGCATGGTCCAGGGCAGTATAAGAAAAGGTAAGGCCGTTGAAAATAATCAATGTAGAAGGCATATACTCAGGTTTTGTAGTAATTGGTTTATCCCTGATATGATAGCAAACAAGCGGCCAGACGGTCCTGAAAGCAACAATAAAGCCGGTTTATACAAGTCTTGTTAACCCAAAGATAATAGTGCACCCCACAAGAAAAGCCGAATGAAATTCGATTTCATTCGGCTTTCTTTTTTCCCGTTCGCATCAGTTCACTGCAATCATATTGCAGTGATGGCGTCTACCTTCAGTTGCTAAAACTACTGTCACAATGAGAAAAATGAAAACCATCTTTTTATCCATCGCCATTGTATTGGCTGTGGGTGCCGCCCTTGCAACCAATCCCAAACGATCTTGTCCTCAGCCAGAGTATTACAAAATTGGCAACAATTACTTTCCTGCAGGTGGCATTGAAGGAATAGATTACTCCTGTGAAGCTGCAACAGGAAGCATCTGTACCTACTATATTGACCGGTCAACGGGTCAATACCGGCAATGCAGACGGGGTAAATATGTTCCACTTCCGTAGATCGTCCATACAACTATTGTCTGGGTACTACACTTTGGACCCATTGCAGTAACAGCTATTACCTTCAATTTTAAAACTATTATCACATGAGAAAAATCAGGATGATCATGCTGTCCGTAGCCGTTGTAGTGGCAGTAGGTGGCGTAATGGCCACCAATTCAAAAGCGCCTTGCAGCAGCCTGCCACAATTCTTTAAAAGTGGCAACAACTTCTATCCCGCGGGCATAGAAGGATTTGATTATGTATGTGAGTTCGGCCATTTTAGTACCTGTACGTACTATTATGATTCCGTTAGCGCAACATACAAACCTTGTAAATCTGGTAAGATATTATGGCTTAGGTAGCAACCTGTAGTCATTCCTGCCGGTCTTGCGCCCATCAGGCGGAAGCAAGACCGGTCTTTTTTTGCTTTCGCATCGGCTGCTTTTTCCAATAGGTCAGGCTGCGCCACAACCATTCAAAAGGGCCAAAGTTGAAATACCGCAACCACCAGTGGCTCCAGATGATCTGTACCACCCATACGACCAGTACAACATAATACACTTCCAGCCGCTGTAATTGTCCATACCTGCCAAAACCTACACCGTAGAAATACACACCACACAAAATAGACTGGGTAAGGTAATTGGTAAAAGCCATCTGTCCTACGGGGCGCATCAGCGCAAACAACCATTTCACCCAACCCGATTTATACAGCAGCATAATCAATCCCAAAATGCCAATGGATCGCGCCAGCCGGGACAAGGTATATAATTCAATGACCTCATTTTTGGTGATATCAAAGGCATTAAACTTATGTGTAATTGTGGCATTCAGGCGGAAATAAGACAGGGTTAACCCCACTACCAGTCCGGCAATGGTCATGATCCAATATACTTTGGCGGAAGCCTGCCCGGTAAGCACCCCCATCTTAAACAAAGCCATGCCCAGGAACATGAATGACAATACATCCCAAACATGATAGTATAAAAACCTCAATACGAAGTTCATGTACAGGTCGCCCCGGTACTCATAAGCATCTGCAAAACTGCCTGTGGTTTTCCGGATAGACTTCTCCGCCCTTTTCAGCTTGCTTTCGGAAGTGCTTCTTTCTTTGAAGGTTTTCATCGCAGCAAGATCATCCTTCTGTTGTTCTGTTAACTTGGTATGGGTGGTATCCAGTGCAGCGATCTTTTCTCCTTTGGTAATAACGGACTTGTCCTTGTACAGGTCGCGGGTTTCCCTGCCCAGCATCAGCAGAAAGCAAATACCGGCGCCGATCAATAGTTTCCGGCCAGACAATTTGCGGAAGGCAAACATGATCATACCCAGACAGGCGTAATCAAATAAGATATCGCCAAACCACAAAAGTATCCAGACATCAATCAATCCAAAGACCATGAGCCACAACTGGCGCCGGAAGAAGTAGTCGGCCGGCAAGGTGCCTGACAGCTTCTTTTCGGCCCTGCTGGTGAATAAAATAATGCCGGCGCCAAAGAGCATGGAGAAGATGGCCCGCTGGGTGCCTTCGGGAATCCAATTTACCAGGTACCACACTTTATAATTGACGGTATCGTATTCATGCCAGATAGAAGGATCATAACCAACAGCGGAGGGAAGGCCAAAGCCGGGAATATTCATGAGTAAAATACCGAGGATCGCAAAGCCGCGAAGTGCGTCCATGATGCCAATACGTTCGGACTGGCTGATGGGTGCGGCCAACGGTGCAGCAGCAACAACAGTTGACATAGATAAGGTTTGATTTGGTTTAATGGCAATAAGGAGAAACCATTATGCGCATACGCGCATAATAATTAATTAAGATAATGCTTTCTTTTGGGAAAAGAAATAAAATAGCATCCCCTATTTCGGGCATAAGGGAGGGCTTTCACATTTATTTAGGAAAAGCATTATACTATTACGTGACAATGAACGTTTTCCTGCAAACCCACCCATGCGCAACCCTAGGACACTTCTGCTACTATATTTACTCTGCAGCCTCAGTACATACGCTCAAACCATCGACAGTCTTCAAACAAATGGACAGGTACTGGCTTTCTTAAAGAAGTTACAGCACGAATGGGATTACAAAACCGGTTTATCAAAACGTGTCAGGCAAGATGAGAACCTCAAGAGTCGATACAAACAATTTGGAACGCGTACCATGGAAAAAGCAGATTTTGACGATAATGGGCATACAGACTTATTGTTCAACGGATATGCGGATATGAGAGAATGGGATCATAATGCATCCCTGGTCGTTCTTGCTTTTGGCAATGACAGCTTCCAGGTGAAAGACCTGGTTGATCACCGCGCAGACTTCTTTGCAGCACGCCTTATTACGATAAGTGGGCAACCCTTTATTAAAACAGCAAGTATTCAGAAAGGCTTCTTTAATCAGCCAGACACACCATCAACAAGGGAAAGAACCGATACTTTGCAGTATATGGCTGGTGAATTCATTGAAAGATCGATACCGGAAAATTACAATATTGAGCAGGTAAAGTTTTGTTTTTTAGGTGGCCCCGGATCATCATTTTCTCCGTTTAATATTAACATGCAGGGAGACTCCGCCACTTTCCAACGTGAAAGGATTGAAGGATTTTACCCGACCGCAGATAGTGGTGGTCTCTATAAAACGAGACTTGAATCCACAACAAGGGATAAAATTATGCGTCTGTTACAATATATGCATTTCCCAATCCTCAAAGATCAATATGCAGGAGAGCTCTACGGCCATCACACTACCGGCATACTTCATATTACTTATAATGGTGGGAAAACAAAAAAGATAGTTTCCATTGATGTTGCAGGCCCTTACGCATTAAAAGCCCTTCAACAAATCTTTTGGGAATTTGGACGTACCCAACATTGGATACTGGTTGACGCCAGCGCCCCTTTTTCTTTTTGCCCTGATATTCTGTGGAAATAAGTTCATAAAACGCTCCCTTATTTCCCTAAAGTACGGATAACCTTACAGGGATTGCCCGCCGCAAAAACATCAGGAGGCATATTCTTAGTCACCACACTGCCTGCGCCGATCACACTACGGTCGCCGATAGTAACACCCGGGCAAACCACTACGCTGCCACCGATCCATACATCTTCGCCAATCACAATGGGTTTGGCATATTCCAATCCGGAGGCCCTTTCCTGGTGGTTCATAGGATGCATGGCCGTATAAAGCTGCACATTGGGACCCAAGAGCGTTCTGCTGCCGATGGTTACCGTCATAACATCCAGCACCACGCAATTGAAGTTGAAGAATACTTTTTCACCCAGGATGATATTATAACCATAATCACAATAGAAGGGAGGTTGCAGCCATAAACCGGGCCCGGCATGGGGAAGCAGGCTTTTTACAACAGCGATCCTTTCTTCCAATTGGTCTTCCCGGCTATCATTGAGGGCCTTGATCAATAGCCTGGCTGCTGTTCTTTCGTCCGTGAGCTGCTGATCCGTCGCATCATACAGTTCACCCGCCAGCATCTTTTCTTTTTCGGTTTTCATGCGGTGAAGGTAGTGCCTCTCGCCCAAAATGCTCCATCAACGCCACAACCATCCACTACCCGCCATTTTCACTTAATTTTGCACCAAATTACCTGATTTGAGTGCTACTGTGTTTTTGCTGACGCCGCCTTTTACACAACTGAATACGCCGTACCCGGCCACCGCCTACCTGAAAGGATTCCTCAACACCCGGAATATCACCTCCTTCCAGGCCGATCTGGGTATTGAAGTCACCGTGACGCTGTTCAGCCGGGCCGGACTGCAGGAACTATTCACCCGCATCAGCAACATGCCCAATATTACCCTCACCGACAATATAGCCCGCATCATAGCCCTCCAGGACGATTATATCACCACCATCGACGATGTGATCCTCTTCCTCCAGGGCCACAACCCTACCCTCGCCCACCGCATTTGTAAGCGCGACTTCCTGCCGGAAGCCAGCCGTTTTGCCCAACTGGAAGACCTCGACTGGGCCTTCGGCTCTATGGGCAACCAGGACAAAGCCAAACACCTGGCCACTATGTACCTGGAAGACCTCTCCGACCTGATCCGCGAATGTGTGGACGAACACTTCGGCTTCAGCCGCTACGCAGAACGCCTCGGCCGCTCCGCCAATAGTTTTGATGAACTGTATGCCGCCCTGCAAAAGGAATACACCTATATAGACCAGTTATTGATCAACCTGCTGCAACAACATATGCAGGCAGTACAACCCAAACTGGTAGCCATCTCCGTACCCTTTCCCGGTAACCTGTATACTTCCCTTCGTTGCGGTCAGTGGATCAAACAAAATTACCCCGGTGTAAAAGTGGTGATGGGCGGCGGATTTGCTAATACAGAATTGCGTTCTCTTTCCGATCCCCGCGTATTTGAGTTCTATGATTTCATTACGCTCGATGATGGCGAAGCGCCCATCGAGAACCTGATACAGCATATTGAAGGCACGAAGACGATAGAAGAACTAAAACGCACCTTCACGCTGGTTGACGGACAGGTCACTTACTTCAACAACAACGCCTGCACCGATTACAAACAGGGGCAGGTAGGCACCCCCGACTACAGCGATTTTCCGCTGGACAAATACATCTCGGCCATAGAAGTAGTGAACCCCATGCACCGCATGTGGAGTGATGGCCGCTGGAACAAACTCACCATGGCGCATGGCTGCTATTGGGGCAAATGTACTTTCTGCGACATCTCACTCGACTATATCCGGCTGTATGAGCCCATTGCCGCCTCCCTGCTCTGCGACCGCATGGAGGAGATCATCGCGCAAACGGGACAAAATGGTTTCCACTTTGTAGATGAAGCAGCGCCGCCAGCCCTGATGCGTGCACTGGCACTGGAAATACTCAAACGTAAACTGGTAGTAAGCTGGTGGACGAATATCCGATTTGAAAAAAGCTTTACACGAGATCTCTGCCTGTTGCTGAAACGATCAGGCTGCATTGCGGTATCTGGGGGACTGGAAGTTGCCAGCGACCGCTTACTGGAACTGATACAAAAAGGTATTACCGTAGCACAGGTGGCACAGGTGAACCGCAACTTTACAGAATCGGGCATCATGGTGCACGCTTACCTCATGTACGGTTTTCCTACGCAAACAGCCCAGGAGACAATTGACGCACTGGAAATGATACGGCAGATGTTTGCCGCCGGCATCCTGCAATCGGCGTTCTGGCACCTGTTTACTATGACAGCTCATAGCCCGGTAGGACTGCAACCGGAAAAATTCAATGTGAAACGGGAAAGCAATGCCATAGGCAGCTTTGCCAACAACGACCTGGTGCATATTGATGAGACGGGCACGGACCATGAGACATTTAGTTTTGGATTGAAAAAGTCATTGCTCAACTATATGCATGGTATTGGTATCAATGATCCCCTGCAAAAGTGGTTTGAATTTAAAGTACCCAAAACTAAGGTTGCGCCCGACTATATTGCCAATGTATTGACCGAGGACCTGTACACTTCTGCCAAACCCACTACCAAAATTGTATGGCTGGGCAGGCACCCTGCGGTAGAACACTTTACCAAATCGAAAAAAGGCAATCATTGGGAAATGACCTCTCTCACCTTCCAGGATAAAAAGGAAAAATACAGCATCAGCGTAAACAAAGAACAGGGCGACTGGCTCGCCGATATGCTGGAAAAGCTATCTGTAACGAATGCCAAAACCTACACCCTCCAGGAAGTCATGGATAGCTACCGCGCCGCAGGTTTTGAAGACTTTGAACTCTTCTGGGACAACAAGCCGGTGAATACATTACACAAAGTGGGACTTCTAAAACTCTAATTAAGATAAACAGACCAACCCAGCCAATTAACATGCCCGAAGGGACATAAAAGGGCTGAGGCCGGGTTTGCTGGAATATCCGTAATGGTCCGGGCGTTCCTGAAATCGTGTATCAATTGCCTCCGGATTGCCTACTTATTGCCTGAACGCTCTATGCGCCCAAAATAAAGGGCATCCCGCTCTCGCAGAATGCCCCTTGGTTAGCGGGTCATGTTGGTTGATTAATCATAGCCGGGATTCTGGGCCATCTTTTCAGGGTTCAGTTTGTATTCGTTTAAGGGTATAGGGAAAAAATAGTCTTTCGTGGTGATGTTCGACAACGGTGAATTGTTGTAATCCGCCTGGCTCTTGGTCTTGAAATAAGCTACCAGTTCTTCCTTTGTAAAGAAACGCACCAGGTCGTGCCAGCGATGGTGCTCAAAGGCCAACTCTACCCGGCGCTCATGCAGGATGGCCAGCTTAAGCGTAGGATATTTTGCAGGGTAAAAAGCATAGTTCGGATCGGCCATCATCACAGCATACAAAGGACGCGCAGCCCTGGCCCTTACCATGTCGAGGTAGGTGATAGCCGTGGCATTGTCATTCAGCTGCATAAATACCTCAGCCAGGTTCAGGATCACATCTGCATAACGGATCAGTATCCAGTCATTACCACCATAACCAAGGTTGGTAGCAGCGGCACTGTTATCCCTGAACTTGGTAATGAAGTAAGCTTTTACAGCAGGGTCATTGGCATATTTAACAGAAAAATCAGTACGCAGGTCGCCGGTCTCAAACTCTTTCAGCAGGTCATTGGTGAATGTGCCACCCGAACCTTGTGAAGGAGCGAGCGAGTTGATTGTTTCTCCTTTGGCCTGGTTGCTCGCAGCCAGCGAAGACCGGTAAGTAGGATCGCCCTGCTTGTACACGATCTGCCAGATGATCTCCTGGTTCGTATTTTTCTTATTCACATCAAATACATCTGCAAAAGGAATATCCGACAATTTGCTAAAGCCACGCATATTATAACAAGCCAGCAGGTAAGTTTTGGCATTGTTGAGGTTGGCTGTTTTATTGGCAGCATCCAGGGTGGTAGCCATCGTCAGGTATACCTGCCCCAGCAAGGCATTGGCCGCCTGCAGGGATACACGGCCTTTACCGGCCGCAGGCTGCACATTGGGCAGGTTACTGCCCACCACATCCACCAGGTCCTTAATGATCTGCGCATATACATTCTCCCTTGTTTCGCGGAAAGTAGCTTTATTCACATCATCGAGTGAACTTAACCTTTCTGTCACAAGCGGTACACCGCCAAACTCACGCACCAGGTTAAAATACATAAAAGCCCGGATGAACTTCAGTTCAGCGACGTACTGCGTCTTCACCGCATTATCAGCAAACGTTATTTTGTCAATAACTGATAGCACCAGGTTTGCTCTCGATATAGGCACATACAGTGCTGTCCAATGGCTTTGCAGGTAGGTATTGCTGGCCAGCAACGCAAAGGCTGTGAACTGAAAGGGCTCACCATTATTGGATTGGTTATCCGTACTGTTCACATCATCCGAGCGGTCGTCGGTCCACAATGAAGCGCCTTCACCCACACAATTGGAACTTCTGAGCGCCTGGTAGGCACCGTTTACAGCCAGCGATACATCGCTTTCCGTTTTTAAAGCCTTTTCTATAGATACGGAATTGGGATTGCTTTGCTCCAGGAAGCTCTTCTTGCAGGAGCTGGCAGTACCAACAATGCAAATACCTGTTATAATTATGAATATATTACGCATACAATATTGTTTAGAATGTTCAGCCATTAGAAATAATTTGTACTGTCAGGCTGAGCTTGTCGAAGCCCTTCGACAGGCTCAGGAAGACAGGCAAACAACAATTAAAACTGCATTTTAATGCCGAAGCTGAAAGCACGTACCAGCGGATACTTACCATAGTCTACGCCCGGGGTAAGGTTCACACCATTATTATAATCCACTTCAGGATTATAGCCCAGGTATTTGGTAACCGTGAAAGCATTGTCCACGCTACCATATACCCGCAAGGCGTTAAAGCCAAGGTTCCTCACAAAGGACAGGCTGCCCAGGTTATAACCTAATGTGATATTGGTGCAACGGAAAAAGGAACCATCCTGCAAATAGAAATCAGACAAGCGGGTACTATTGCTTTGTGTACCACCACGGGAAGCACGGTAAATTTGTCCATCACCAGGCTCTGCTTCAGAGCGGTACCTGTTCTTCACTATCGAGTAGTTATTACCAGATCCTTCCATGTTCTTGATATAATAATCCTGTCCGTCGATCACATCATTACCTTGTGAACCATTAAAGGAAGCACTAAGATCTAATTGCTTATAACTTACAGACAAGTTGAAACCATACGTAAAATCAGGATAAGGAGTACCGATAACTGTTTTATCGGCATCAGTTACAATACCATCACCATTCGTATCCTGGAAATACAGATCGCCCGGGCTCAATGGTGTTTTTTGTGCACTGGAACGAGGCGGCCCCTGTATCTTATAACCGGAAGGAAATGCATTGTTTACCAGGTGCGCATCGTCGGCTGCAATATTGGCCATATCAGACTGCTTTACCATGCCTGCTACCTTAAAGCCATAGAACATGCCGATGGGCTGACCTTCCATGGTAACGTGGGTTATGTAAGTGCGCTCGGCTCCAATACTGTAAATGGTGCTGGCGCCGCCAAGGCTTTTCACTTCATTTTTGTTGAAAGTGATATTACCGCTCAGGTTCAGGTTAAAATCTTTGGTAGCAATGATCTTTGCGTCGATCTGAGCATCCACACCATTATTGCGAATATCAGCATCTTTCAGGTTGGTCAATATATTGCTGTATCCTGAAGCCGAGGTTATATTTTGCCTCACCAGCAGGTTGTATGATTTACTGATATAATAGTTGAGGATCACCGACAAACGGTTATGCAGCAAATTGAGATCAGCTCCAAAATTGTATTGGGACGTAGATTCCCAGCCCAGTTTCTCATCGGCAATATTACCAGCTGCATTAGCTGTAACGACGCTATTGCCTATTACTGTACCAGTGGGTGTGGCCAGGGCCTGCTCATAATTATAATTACCGATATTGTTATTACCACTCAGGCCCCAACTGGCGCGCAACCGCACCGTAGATCCTTCGCCCAGCCAATTGTCATAGAACTTCTCATTGGAAAGATTCCAACCGGCAGATACAGAAGGGAAATTACCCCAACGGTTTTGCGGGCCAAAGCGGGAAGAACCATCAGTACGGAAAGAGCCCGTTAAATAATACTTGTTATCGTAACTATAAATGGCCCTTGCTAGGTAAGAGACCAGTGTAGTGATGGTTTTACCCGTTACACCTTTATTCAGTCCAAAATCAGCCGCATTGGCGCCACCTGCCGTCAGTTCAGGTACCAGGTCGTTGGAGAAACCTTTGGCAGTAACACTCAGGATATCACTGTTGGTCTCCTGGGCTGTGTAACCAGCCAGTACGTTCAGGTCGCCCTTGCCCAGCTTCTTTTTATAGGTCAGCGTAAACTCGGCCAGTTTATCCAGCGTAGTGAGCGTCTGTGCAGAAGCATTGGCAGCAGCTATAGCCTGTGGCGATCCGGGGGGATTAGCGCCGCTGCTGAGGTTGGTAGGATAATAATACTCGTACTTCTCATTATAGGTTTGTGCACCAATATTCACCTTGCCCGAAAGGCCAGGTATAATTTCATAAGTAGCACTGGTATTAAAGGTACCACGGGTTCCTTTGCGGGTAATATTTACTCTTTGCGCCAGCGCTACCGGGTTCTCAATTCCCTGGAAAGCGTAGGTATAACCATCGATGGGTGTAGAGGCGGCGCCCAATGCCAATGATCCATCCGGATTATACAAAGGGAAGAAAGGCATATACACCAGCGCGCCCAATATAGGTCCATTGTTAAAACGCCCTTCCTGTACTTCCCGGTTATTCGTATTGGTCACGAACATGCTGGAACTTACCTTCAGTTTTTTAGTTACATCCGCATCGATATTTGCCCGCAGGTTGATCCTTTTCTGGAAAGTACTTACAATGATCCCTGGCTGGTCCTGGTAGCCACCGCTGATCAGATAACGCGTGCCATTGTTACCTCCTGAGAATGAAAAATTGTGGCGTTGCACCACCGCATTCCGGTACAGGGCATCCTGCCAATCCGTATTATACTGGGGCTGCAGTACTTTCTGGTTCTGAAAGTCGTACAATGATTTGATGATAGTAATATTGCCGGGGTTGGAACCCAGCCTGGCTATACGGGCTGCATTGTCATCGGAGTAGTAAGCATCTTGCCAGGGAATACCCTGGGCAATGATTTGGTCCTTATAAGCGCCATTCCGGCCATCTACAAACAATTGGGCAAACTCATAAGCATCCAGCATGTCTACTTTTTTAGCAAGCTGGTTAACGCCAACCTGGTAGTCATAGGCCAATGTTCCTTTTCCCTGACGGCCACGTTTAGTAGTGATCAGCACTACACCGCCGGCGGCACGGGAGCCATAGATAGCAGCAGAAGCCGCATCCTTCAATATTTCAATAGATTCTATATCATCGGGATTGATGAAAATATCGTTGCCCGAAGTAGCAGGATTATAACCATTGGTGCCATTGCCTCCATTGCCCGGGCCCGAGCTGATGGTACCACCCACCGGATAGCCGTCTACTACATACAAAGGCTCAGAACTGGCATTGATAGAGCCAATGCCCCGCACACGGATCTTGGTACCGGAGTAAGGCGCACCACTTACCTGCGACACCTGCACACCCGCAACCTTACCCACCAGGGCCTGGCTTAGTGTAGGCGAACTCAGGTTGAGTTCTTTTGATTTTACACTGGAAACCGCACCTGTAAGATCACTCTTTCGCAAGCGCTGATAACCGATAGATACTTCCTCCAGCATTTTAACATCTTCTTTCAGCTTTACATTCACGACAGTGTTTTCGCTTACTGCTATTTCTTTTGTGCTGTAACCGGAAAAGGTGATTACCAGCATATCGCTTGCAGCAACAACGATGGAAAACTTCCCACTGGCGTCTGCCATTACACTTTTACCCGATTTTTTAGCCACAATGCTGGCTCCTGCCAAAGGCTCATTGGTTTCGGAACTTATCGTACCGGATACAGCGCCCGTTTGCGCCTGTGCCGGAAACGAGATCATGACAAAAACTGTCATCATCAGAAACAATAGTTTTGGGATCACTCCCCTGCCCCTGGGCAAGAGAATGGCATTTGCAATGTTCATTTGCATTAGTTGTGTTTTGGAATAAGAAAATGAGAACAGTGGCAGCAATCGTGCAGCGAAGGGTTGGCGTATATGACCCTATTTAGTTTTCCCAGCGTACGTCCATCCTATTGACGTTGTTCTTACGGGATGAGCTTACAGCAATACCTTTCAATGTATTATTGAGGAACGTAAACCCTTCCAGTTCGTCGGGCCGTTCGTTGATATCAACTACTTTCATTACCTGTTCTGTCCCCGCATCCATTGATTTTTCAAAGTCGAGGAACGTGAATCTCCATTTCCTGCCTTCTACCTGGTTTTGGATCAATACCAGGATATTCTTTCCTGGTATCCAGAGCAGGTTTTGTACCCAGGGGGAACAGGTGAACTTTTTCACCAGGATACCTTTTTCAGAAGTCTTTTTGGCACGTTGCAATAAAGCCGGATCGTAGAGCCGTACTTCGTTGCCTTTACCGCCATAATCGGCCGTAGCTACATACCATTTATTTTTGTATTGTACATATTCCGGCCTGGTGCCTTGTATGCAGGCATCATCTTCTATCGTGTTGAGCAGGTTGCCATCCAGAGTGCCTGTTTTGAGCAGCCCTTCCCAATTCACGCAATAGATCATCGCCTTCCACAAAGTGCCTTCTGTATTAAGCCGTATACTGTTACCAATGAAAGTGGGCAGTTTTGTGTGAGCAGCGATACCTGTAGGATGGTTGATTACATCCGTATCGTTTAGCGTGAGCTTGTATTCCTTGTTCACATATACAATGGAATCGTGATCCATTTTATATTCCCGGATCATCCCTATTTCCCTATCACCATATAAGAACAGCCGGCCATTTTGCCAGGAGGCACCCTGACAGGCGCCCAATGAATCCACCGACCAGCTCTGAGTAATCTGCATGTCTACTCCAACTTGATGCCCGGTCATAGCGATAGCAAGAAAGGCAATAAAAACAAGCGGTAATTTCATAATTGCTTTTTTATGAGGTTGGCAGCAATCGTGGTACCTCAGCGCTCGTAGCTCGTAGCTCAAAGCTCGCGGCTGTTTTCTTTATGGGTCCATCGGTTCCGTAGGGTCGATATGCAAGGCATCAAGCAGCGGGTAGAATTCTGCTTCTGTTTCAGACAATCTTAGACCGGGTTTATAGGGTACTTCGTCCAGTTCCTTTTTACACCTATCCACCAGCGTGCTGGTGATCCAGGTGCTTTGTCCTCTTTCCGTGGAAGTAAGTCCGGGTTTATTCATCGGCATCCCATAGCGGAACATAAGCCTTACACCATTCCGCATGTTGGTAGTGGTATGACGCGCATGAGGTTCCATGATAACAGCGTTCTCCGGTATATGCAATTTTTGTATCAGGAAGCGCTTCATTTCCTCCGCTTCGTTGTATTTAGTTTTATAGGGATGTACCTTACCACCCGATACCATGATGAAAGGCGCCAGACCTTTGCGATATTGAATGGCCGCCAGCCTGCAACGCAGCATGCCACCGGCACTCAATGGCACGGCAGGATCATCGGGACCAGCGCCAGGCACCAATATCACGGAGTATTTATAAGTATCCCACTTCAACGTCTTGATCCTGTCGAAAGCAGCTTTATTCACCGTTGTTTCCATCGGCTCATAATCTGCCGCCTGGTCGCGCTCATTCAATTCGATGAATTGCAGGGAAGCAGTGACGGAAAGCTGAAAGAAAAGACGGGAGTCAATACATTCCTGCAACACTACATAAGCTGGTGAATACAGGAAACTGCCATAACGCGGATTATTTACATTGACACTGATCGAATCAATCAGTGGATAATTGGCCTTTTTACCTTCCGCATATACGCCAATGGCAAAATTGATCCCCATGGCATCCTGTTCCCAGGCTTTGCGCAGGAGTTCGGCTGAACTTTCTTTATGAAACAGTATATAAGTACCGGAAGGAATCAGGTGTTGCTTTACAAGTTTGCCCAATGCATTGTTGTCCTTGTACAAGTCAGTAAGGCGTGCGCGCACGACCTGTATCTCCTGGTCAGAAAACTTCATGTTTTCTGTAAAGCAGGCAACATTATTGCCGCAGGTTTTTAAAGCATTGGTAAGGCCGGCCAGTTTGCGTTGCGCCATGTTACTCAGCGCCGTATCGCTTTCTATCAACTTCCTGGCTTCCTTATCTTCCTGTAATAAAGTGAGGAGGTAATAGTTCTTAGACTGTACCACATGCTTTCCAGTAAGCAGTTTGTACCTTGCATCCGGAGCTGCCTGTTGGGCAAAAAGATGAGTGGCCATGAAAATCATGGCGGTTGTGAAGAGTGCCTTAACCATTATTAGCGTGTGCTGTTTGGTTGGCAAAACTCCTCTCCTTGCGTTAACAGAATATCATCCCTGTATTACCCGTTTGTTATGATTATCATAAAATCCTTCCCTCCTACAATCAACGCGGTCTCTTCATTTCTACGCCAGGTATAATCTCAGCACCTGAACTATACCATACTTTAGACTCGGGAAATGGGAAAGTTCTTTGGCGAAGCGGTGTGACGCCCACCTGCGTACTGCCATAAATTAAGGTCAGCGCTTTGTCAAGCGAAGGATCGCCGGGCAAACCCAGATCCTGCGATAAGGGCAATTTGCCAAAATCATTGACCGGATGATCAGGCTGTAACCCACTGCTGTAATTCCCCTTGTCATTAGCATCAAACACTTTATAGATCGTAGGCATCATGATCCATTGTACCTGGCGGGGATTTCGTGTATCTTCTATCAGGAAAGATGCCTCATCTTTGCCGTGCGTGGTAGCGCCGATACGTATTACCTGCATATAGGGCTTAAGGTTATTACTTAACAGCTCGGCCGCAGAAACCGTAGCACCGGAAGTAAGGATAAAAACCCTTTGCAGCCCCAGGTTGCGGGACTTCAGTTCATTCATATCCTTACCACTGTTGCTGCCGGAAAAGGCAATGGTCTGGCGGAACGTTTGCTTAACACTGCCGCCGTTACGGTTACCTTTAAAACTGACATATACCTGATCGGGATTAAAGGAAGGTACCAGCATGGCCGCCAGTTTGGCGGAAGAAGCCACACTACCGCCGGGATTATAGCGCAGGTCAAGGATCAGTTCCGTAACCTTCTCATTTTTGAGTTTCTGTACCGCTTCCAGCATCAATACATCTTCCGGCTCAGAACACAAAAAATAAGCGAGGTAGCCCGTTTTAAGGCCCTGCTTTTCAAAAAGTTTCGTAGCATATACACACTTATCGTCTACATAACCGCTTTGAACAGCTACCCTGTCAGAATCGATAAGGGCAGTTCCTGCACTGTTCAATGCAGCAAGCTGGAGTACCGCCGAACTGTTGGATTCCAGTTCCGTTACCAGCAATTGCATATTCTGAGGAGTAATGACTTTATCATTTATTTTGGTAAAGAACATTCCTCTTTGCAACTGTTGCCTGCCGGCGTAACTATCCGGCACTACCAGGGTAATAACACCTGCTAATTGCTGTGCATCAAACGGATGATTGATCAGCGTATATTGAAACCCGAATAATTGAGCCGTGGTTTTCGATGGTCCTGCAGTACTGCGGTTACTGATCCAGGAAAAGCGGTCATTGGTAGAGAGCAGTTTCCTGAAAAAATGATCAGTAGCCAGAGTATAATCCGGTTTACTGGTTATCTGGTCTGCCCAGTAGTAATACCGTTTTAGGGTATCATACACCCATTTATTGTCAATCCCCAACTGATCAGTAGGCACAAAAGGGGCGTTTTTCTTGCTGCAAAACAGGTTTTGCAGGGAAGCCAATGACAATAAAATGATAATCAACCAATTCATTTTCACCCGGGAATTCGGGTTACAGGACTTATCCCCAATCAGGTGCACCATAATATGCCAGTTTTAAGAAATTTTTATTTTTATGTTAACCTTCAATAATTATTTTTGTAGTGGAATTAAACAATTACAACAACATCAGGGTGTCCGTTACAGCGGATGCCCTTTTGCATTATAAAGGAATACCAGCGAATAAGGCAGGAAGATTAACATAAGAAACAATTACCTGTGGGAGTAAGTTCCACAGGTAATTGAGTAAATACACAGGATACAATCAATCTTATTTCTTCAGGAACAATTTGCTTTGACGTTGTCCATTGATGCGATAGACCACCATGTAATTACCAGGTATCAAGGTCTTAACATCTATCTTCGTTTGCACAGTACCTTCCTGTACATTGCGTGTCAGCAATTGCCTGCCATCCATGCCTACTACCTGGATAGAAGCGCCTGCTTCAGCCTGCGGGTGCTGTATCAGCAACTGATCAACCACCGGATTCGGGTAAATATTGATCTTGATAACAGCCTGAACCTTCAGTGCATCACTAACAGTTTTAGAGCCATCTTTACCAGTCATTACCACACGATAGAAAGAAGTAGTTTCTGTACGTTTTTCTTTCAGCTCATAGATTTGTTTGTTAACCCCTTTCCTGATATTTCTTACGGGAGCAAAAGTGTTACCACCGTCAACAGACCTTTCCACCGTGTACGCTACAGCATCTTCTTCAGCAGGTGTAGCCCATTGCAGCGTAATCAGGTCTTCTTCAGCGTATGACTCACCGGATAACCAAAGGTTGATACCCAACACCCTTGCACCATCTATTACCAATACATTGTCAAGACCACCCGTTGGATTTTTAGTATTGATGAAAGTATTGCCTGAAGAAGGCCAGCGGAAACCTACGGTAAAAGGGCTCCAGGACTCAATAACCGGGTAAGGGTAATAAGACCTTTTGAAAGCACCGGCTAATTCAAACTGGTCAATACGCAGAATACCGTCCGGCAATGCATTGGGAACAATAGTGCCAAAAGCTTTATCAACACCATCTACACTATTTGCATAGAAAGGAGCATATCCATTGGCAATTGTGTTGGCAGTACCGTCACTCTCTATAAAAGTACCGGATACCGGTCTTCCCTGCCCCAGCAGGTTGCCATAAACGAATACAAATTGTTTAGCGACTCCTTTGTTAAGCGGCGTTGCGCGTAAACCAGTGCCACTTTCAGTGTCTGAACCGAAATTGATGGTCCGAATAGGAGTATTTGAAGCAGTTAGAATATGAACAGTTGTAGAGCCTCCTGCGCCATCATTTAAGATCAGGCGGATATAAACATCCTGGCCAGGAAAAAAAGTAAATGCTTCATTCGCCTCACCGGCAAACCAACCTGTATAAGAGCCCGTCGCATCGGTAGTGAATTCTCCATAGGTACCAGGGAAAGCCAGAGAAGGGCCTGTAGTGCGCACAAAATCACCTGTATTCTTTACGAATATGGGAAATCCGTCTCCGATATTTGAGCTCGTAGTATCACCTGTAAAACCGGTATAATAGCGATAAGTGCTAAGCGGCGTCAGCCCCTGCAACTTCAGGCGACTTACATAAGGAACTTTACGATCGTCTGAAGGGTTGAAATTTCCTGATCCCTGGATGTATTGAGGAGCAATAACTGCTGAAACAGACTGGGCGTTGCCAACAGCTACTCCTGCCAATAGCAAAAGAGTAAAATATATGCGTTTCATGATTCGTTTAATTATGTAATTTGAAAACGAGCGCAATAAGAATTACCTGTTCTATATTGCCTGTTTCACATTAAACAAAAACAGTTACAGCTTAGTACCTTGCCCAACCAAATAACCAGTTATTAATGCCAAGGCTGGCAGCATTATAGGCACCGAATGCACCTATATAATTAACAGTACCGAATAACCAGGCTGGTGCACTGCATGAACCACCAGCTGGAGTAGTGGCCAGGTTAGAGAAATCACGTGCCCGTGAAAGAGCCGGTGAAGTTGCCTCAGGTCTGAAGTCAGGTGTTGCTCCGAACGGATCTTTCAATTTGATGTCCGTATTAGCATTCGGAGTCCTGTAAAGTGCGTTGGTTGCGTTAATAGTAACACCCTGAACCGTAGTATTAAAGGCCTGGATCAAACTATTCCTGTAGATAGTGTCAAGAGCAGGAACCGGAGCATCTACCCTCAGACCAACGGGGAATCCCATAAAGATTGAGTTAGTTATACGCCAGGCACTCTTTCTGCGATAATAATTGCCATTCAACAAACCTTTGGCAGCTGCTGTGGTGCTGTCAGACAAACCTATTACAGTCATGTTGGAAATAGTCGCCCGTGTATAAGGCTGAAGATCCGCACCTGTAGCATTGTTATCGCTTTCAATACCGTTCGGATTGGCAGAATAGTTTGAAGCACTTGAAGTCAATACAGAAACAGCAAACTGTATCTTACCCCTGTAGCCGAAATCAAAATCAAAAGCATCATCATCTGGTTCAAATGCAAACAGGTGTTTGGCATTTACTGTACCGCCAAAAAATTCAAACGCATCATCATTTCCCCTGTACACTTCAATAAAATCCAGTACAGTACCAGCACCTACACCACCACAGGTCAAACCGTTCAACTCATTATCAGTAGAGATAATAGCGCCGGCATACTCAATGATGCAATATTGTAGTTTTCCGGAACAATCCAAAGTATCACCCAGGCCCTGACCGCCGCCGCCATAGTTCACATCGATACCTGCTGGTACAGTAGGCAGTTGGATACCTTCAATAGTAGTATCTGCCCTGTTGAGCGGAGCTTTTCCCAGCAGCACGATACCACCCCAGTCACCTGGTTGAGGACTTGCTTCGTGAGAAGTGAAATGAATGGGGTTCGTTGAAGTTCCTTCAGCATACAACTTTGCTCCACGTGTAATGATGAGCGCTGAAGCTGTATCATTGTTGTTGCCAACTTTTCGATTTACACCTTCAATACGTCCACCAGCCTGTATGGTCAAAATAGCACCACTATCAACATAACATTTACCATTCAGGATATACAGCGTATCCTTGCTTAAAGTCCTGCTGGTTGCAATAACCTGTGGCAATGTAACCGTACCAAGGAAAGGACCGTTGCCAGCATTCGTTCCGCGGGCATCAAATCCGTCGTTTAAGTTTCTCTTACAAGCGATGGCTACAACCAGCAATACACATACTGCTGATAAGCCGATTAAAAGTTTCCTTTTCATAGTTGATAAGAAATTTGGAATTAAACAATTAAAACAATTACTAAAAAACAATTACAGGAATATAGAACAGGTAATTTCTTATGGTTTAATGGTCAATACGGCTATAAGGTCTCACTATCTCCAGCCGAAGAGTATTCCAAAGCGCACTGTATTGGTTAAAGGATTTCTGTTGATCTTTTCGCCGGTGGGTACCAGGTATGAAAAATTCACGGTAGCAAAGTTGAACTGAATACCCGCGCCGGCCGTAATGGTCTGCCAATTGCCCGATTCGTAGGTCTTGCTGTTATACCCCAGCCTCAGGTGCAAAAGATCATTATACGTATACTCCATGCCAAATCCAAACTGCCATGCATGGTTGCCAAAGGAATCGAACCAGCTACCAAAAACACCTTTATCCCGGTAAGCTTTCATATCCTCTGCTTTACCCGGCAATTCTGGTACCAACAATTTATTTACGTCTGCTGCAAAAGTCATCTTATTGTTATCATCCCATACTTCCGTATAAGCGGCGCCGATACCAAGGTTGGCAGGCAGAAAATCTTTTTCATCCGCATTATCTGTATAGCTTATCTTGCCGCCAAGATTAGATAAAGAAAGGCCGGCTGTCCATCCTGCACTTTTGTCATTCAGTCCATTATAAAAAATGGAAAGATCGCCTGCCACAGTATTGCCGGCCTTGTAACTAACGCCATTCATATTACCGGTAGATAAATTTGAATTAATGAATCGCAATGCAGCGCCTATAGCCCATTTATAAGACAGCTTACGGGAATAGCCAAGATCAATCGCCATTTCCCGGGGATTGGTGGTTTGCAACTTGTTGCCATTATAATCCACCAGCGACAGGTCGCCCAGACTGAAGTAACGCAAGGAAGCAGACAATGCCTCGTTTTCACCCACCTTATAATACCCTGCCAGTGTAGCCAGGTACACATCATCGGCAATCTCTTTTAGCCAAGGTGTATAAGTAGCGCCGATACCTGCCTTGCCTGTTGCGAAAGGTGTTTTGGCCAGGTTATAAAAACCGCTATTGGCATCCGGACTTAATGCGATGCCAACATCTCCCATCCCACCACTGCGTGCATCCGGAGAAATACGAAGAAAAGGTACTGCTGTGGTGGTAATATTGATTGTATTGTTATTACTTTCCTGAGCCTGCACGCGGGGAATCATTGTGGTTGCCAGTAAAACAAAGATAGCTGACCAGCGCTTATATAACTGTTGCATGTATGAGAATTTAAAATGAATTCTTTTCTGTTCCTTATTCATGTTTACAATTTCAGTTCGTGTTATCTGATCACTACTTTTGACTTGAGTAAAAACCCTGGTCCATTTACAAGTACATGGTAGATCCCTGGAATTACATTACCTACCGGTAATTGATAACTATTATGACCTTTCACCAGGGTTACATTTACCTGCAACATTCTTGTACCCTGCTGATCAAACAATTGTATACCTGCTTTGCCCGCCTCTACCGAATAGATATTCACCTTCAACTGGCCGGGGCTGCTGACATAAGCATTTAAATTATCCTGTGCGTTACCCTGTGGCGGCAATATCCTCAGTATAGCACTCAACTGTGCGATACTATAATTATTGGAAGTCGCACCCGAAACAGTTATCGGATATCTACCTGTTACAGATCCGGTAGTAGCGGTAGTCGTTACCGATGGCGGAGATGTCAGGTTACTAACGTTTTCCCCATTCACAAATCCACTATATATGATCTCCAGGTTGGGATTGGCCTGACCTTCAATCTTCGACGTATCCAATGCACGAATCTCGAGATTGGCTTTTTGAATAGTGAGTGTTCTTATTACATCAGGTGCAGGAGCATTAAAAGCATTACCCGGTTGTGAAGCAGTAATATTGGTAGTACCCGCACCTGTGATGTGTATCGCGCCATTTACAACAGTAGCCACACTGGCATTACTGCTGGTATAACCAACCGCCAATCCTGAACTGGCTGTAGCAACCATTGCAAAATCGCCATCTCCATACCTTTTTACCGGCAATGCATCAAATGTTATGATCTGAGATGGCAAGGCGTTAACCGTTAAAATGCCATTCTCATGAGTGATCGCATAATTAACGGCCGTAGCACCTGCAATAGTAATGGGGTAATCGCCTGGCTGGGATGTGTTGGTAGCTGTAGTACTGATAGTAGGCTGCGTAGTAAGATGCGTATTATTTTCGTTGTTTACAAAACCAGTATAAGCAATAGTCAGGTTAGGATTGGGTTGCCCATATAACCTTGATTGATTATTAGCCTTAATAGTGAGCGGCGCTTTATTTACCGTAAGCGACTGGCTTACGTCTGCCGCAGCTTCATAATTGGCGCTACCACCTTGTGAAGCAGTTATCGTAGTAGTACCTACGCCAGTAATATGTATTTTGTTATTTACCACTGTAGCTACCGCCGGGTCACTGATGGTATAAGTAACCTGCAACCCCGAACTGGCGGTGGCCGGCACAAAATCGGCATCCCCATACTTTTTGGGCGCCAGTGGCCCAAAGGTGATCGTTTGCTGCTGTTTGGCGGCTGTAATCTTCAAATTACCAGCAACATGGGTAATGGCATAATTGATTGCAGTGGCGCCACTTACAGTAATAGGATAATCACCGGCCCCTGAAGCAGCAGTAGCGGCAGTGCTCGCCACAGGTGGGGTGGTTAAATCGCCGGCATCATCTCCATTTACAAATCCGTTATAAATTATCGTGAATAGCGGAAGAGGATCGCCCTGTACTTTTTCTTTATCTTCAGCAGTGATGGTAAGTGCAGCAGGATTAACTGTCAGTGTTCGTACTACCGGCATGGCGGCACTATAGTCAGTATTGCCAGCTTGCGCTGCTGTAATATCGGTTGTTCCCGCCCCGATAATATGAATGGTGTTTCCATTAATAATAGTGGCAACAGCCTGGTTGCTGCTGGCATAAGTAATCGGCAAAGTAGAGCTGGCAGTAGCACCCGGATTAAGATCAGCGTCACCATACGTCTTTGCTGTGAAGGGATCAAAAGTGATAGTTTGAGGCTGTTGAACCGAGGCACCCAGCGTTATGATAGATCCGTCCAGTACGATCACAGAACTCAGACCGCCACTGGCATTGGCAGTACTGGCTGCGCCACCGCCCGCCTGGGCCCAGGAACCATCAGCCGAGGTCTTGGCCCCTGTTTCGGCGCCATCCGTAAGATTGTATTGCGCAATCTTTTTAATGCCTGAAGCCAGGTTATTGGGGATGATAACACCCCAGGTCTTGTTCTGGCTATTTACAAAATCAGCGTAAAAGTCAGCATATCCGTTGGCAACAGTATTAGCCACGCCGTCGCTCTCTATTACAGAGCCGCACACCGGGCGGTCTGTAGCATCATCCCATAGCATTACAAAATTTTTGGCTATGCCGGAAGTTGCCGGTGTGCTCCGCAAAGCTGTTCCATCGTCGGGTGTGGCGCCAAAATTAATGGTAGTGATTTGGTTGGTAGATGTAAGATAATGTACCGTATTTGTTCCTCCATTGCCGTCATTCAACCTGATCCTAAAATATACAAACGAGCCTGGATACGGAAAGAATAAGAAAGCCTCACTAACCTCTGCCATAAACCAACCAGTATAAGCTCCGGAAGCATCTGTTGTAAGTTCACCATAGCCACTTATAAGATCGGGATTGACTGCTCTTACAAAATTCCCCGCAGCGTCAATATGAATAGTATGCCCTTCACTGGAAGGGTTTCCCGGGTCATCGACAAAACCAGTTGTATACCTATAAGTGGTATTGGCAGTAAGACCATCAATTTTTAAGCGGCATGCAAAAGGAATCTTCCTGTCGTCAGCCGGATTAAAGTTACCGGTCCCTTGTATATACCGTGGGAAGATCAGCTCTGTAATAGACTGACTAAAAGTATAGTTAGAGAATAATAGAAAAGCAATAATACAGGTAGAAAAAAGTTTCATTGTTATTTCTTTAAACAGAATTAATATACTTTAACAGGAATAAAGGAATAAGGAATACTGGCATTGCTGGTGGAACCAAGCAAATACACGCTAAAATCCGGATTAGCTGAATAATGCAGGCTGGTAGCTTCCGCTAATACCCTGCGGGGAAGCGTGGTAGAATAAAATCTAACATTTGCTTTTCTATCACCGCTTCTGCCTTCAAAGTACCTGGAGAACTCACCTTTTTTAAGCGTGAAGCTATCTGTTGGCGCATAGTTTTGTCCGCCACTGGTAATGCTGTTTTCCACCACCACCCGTACAGAATCCGGTAAAGGATTAAGATTATAAACAATAGACAATTTTAAGTACCCTTCTTTAGCCAAAGGTTCGTTTGGGGGCGGGCCAATCCACAACAGCTTTGCTCCTGCAGCAGGCTGAAAAAAAGTAATACCGTTAACGAAACCAGGTTTGTAACGGACAATAGTATCCAGCAACAACTCGTTGCCGAATATATTGTATACCCGGAAGCGGTGCTCAGGGTCATAATATTCAACCGTAATGTTGCTTGTTCCTCCGGGCGCAGCCAGTGACGCTGTTAATGTGGTATTTTCATCGGCCACTACCTTCAAAGTGAACGGATCGACTGTAATAGCCCGTAATGAAAGGTTGGTAAATTTGGATTGTACCACAGGTTCCCCTTTTTTAGAACAGGCGCCCGCTAAAAACAGGATTAACAAAAAAGCAAATGATCTATGGGTCATTATCGCAATGGTTTATAATTTATAACTCAGGGTGATCAGGAAATTAGCGCCTCTTTTCACTTTGTAATTTTCAAAGTCGAGCGCCTCGTTATAAGCGTCTCCTTTAGGATCGTTGTTAGCGCCTTCAGTCGGATAGGGATACCCTTCTTTCCGGCCATTGGTATTATTGGAATAAATAATTGTGTACTGATTAAGGAGATCACTAATATTAAATTTCAGTTCAGCTTTTTGTTTGAACAATTTGGTGCTTAACTGAATATCTACTACATCCCTCGAGTTTTCGTATTGGATAATGGTAGCATTGGTTCCTCCGTTCACGATTCGCCTGCCAAAGCGGTTATAGGCGATATTGAATCCCCATACTTTTCCCTGGTAATTCAGGCCGGCATTAATGATATAAGGAGAAAGACCCTGTATTGGACGTTTACCGTCTGCTATAAAACTGGTATCCTTTTGCGTATAGGGACTCCTGGTAACCAGGTAACTGATCTCCCCTTTCAGGTAAGTATAATTGGCACTGATAAACAGGTTAGACAGCCATGGAAGACTGGGATTAATAAAATCAAAAGATTTCCGGATATCAAACTCGAACCCCTTTGCCGTTGCACTATGGAGATTTTGGTACATCACTGCATTACTCGGATTACCCAGCAGGTAAAAACGCTCTACCGGCTTATCAAAATCCTTGTAAAAAAGAGAGGCGGAAAATATCTCACTTCCTGAAGGATAATACTCAAAGCGGATGTCATAGTTCTTAATACGTGAAGTTACCAGTGCATACTGGCCTATCACCTGCACCTGCTCTATAAAATCGTAATAAATATAAGGTGAGCGCTCTACAAATTCTGGCCTTGCCAGTGTTTTACTGAAAGCCCCGCGAATATTGAATTTATCAGTTACACTGTAAATGATGTTCACGGAAGGTAGCCAGTCTTTCTCCCTGTAGGCCGAATCATGAAAAGCGGAACTGCCATTTGCATCATAGAATACGGTGGAGAGCGTCATTTCATTGTCTTCAAAACGCACACCTCCCGTAAGGCGCAGCTTCTTCAATACCTTCAGGTCTAGCATAGCGTAGCCCGCCTGCAGAATTTGTTTACCTGTATACCGGTCGCCGGTTGTCCCATTCCTTATATATGCGGGTGTATATTCCAACTTCCCTGCTGCAACGGCTGCTGGTGATACAATTTCAGAATAGGGTAATCCCTGCATCCCTTCTGCATAGGAAGCGCCGGATGCTTCCACTATACGAAGGCCGGTAGCGTCAAAATCCGCATCGCGCTTTGAATATGCGAACCCGGTTTTAAAAAGTTGCCGTTCTTTGGCAATAACGAAAGGTACACTTACATTGAGGCCGGTATTGTAACGCTTTTCCTTTAATTGTGAGGAATAAAGTCCGCCCCAGAATAGGTTTCTTTCATTGAAATTATAGCGATACAAATGTTTGCCCGAATCCACATCAGTACCAACCAGGAAACGTCCATCCGGCTGCTCACGGGTATACTTGATATAGTCGCCATACCAGTTGACCCTGATATCAGCACGGGAAACAGTATGCTCACCTTCCAGCCTGCTTTGCAGCATACGGCTGCTGAGCGTAACTTCGCCGCTCCGGTTTTCAAATCTGGTATTACTGATCTGGTACCCATAGCGATCATCAAACTGATTAGAGTACTTGTCATTATACAGGTTTTTCCAGGCAATCTTATGCCTTTTTGATTTATACGCCGTATTGAACAAGCCTCCGATAGTGGTATTATAACGGTAACGTTCTATATTGAAGTCATAATTCTGCAGGCTCCGCGCTCTGCCTTCCTCATAGAATTGTTCATTCAGGTAAGTAGCTGCTGCTATGAAACCCAACGATTGATTATTGGCAAAACGTTTATTGACGCCGCCAGACAACTGGTAATTTTGCTGGGGCATATAAGGGGCGCTGTACCGTTGCCAGCGGTTGGGTATCTGTTTATTGATACGGCGAATCGTTGCAGTGTCATTAGCGTAGAGAGATTTGATATACTGCAACTGGTCAAAGATCCTGCCATCACCAAACCATTTCCTATCCTCATCTATCTTGCCAATAGCAGCCTGCTTATCGCGCCTAAAACTTAAAAAATCCTTGTTGGCGCTGGCCGTATTAAACCCCGTTCCTACAAATACTTGCAGGAAATTTTCAGCAGGTACATCTTTGCTGTTCACCTGTACCAAACCACCCGTAAATTCACCCGGCAGATCAGGTGTAGCTGTTTTATTGACCACTACATTATCCACCAAAGCGCTCGGAATGATATCAAAGCTGAAATTCCTCCGGTTAGGCTCCGTGCTGGGTAGCGAAGCGCCATTGATCAACACATTGTTGTAGCGGTCACTCACACCCCGGATAGTGACAAACTTGTCGTTCTGCACCGTGATGCCGCTCACCCGTTTCAATACCTGGCCAGTATTATTGTCCGGCGTTACCCGTATCTGTTCTGCACTGATACCATCTGTCATGCTCGCATTGTTCTTTTGAGTCATCAGCAAGGCCTTTACCGACTCACGACGGGCGCTGCTGGTAACAACTACTGCATCCAGTTGTTTGGAATCTTTTCGTTCCAAGGCAACACTCAGATCGGTTATTTCCCCTTCTTTCACAACAACATCCGAGATCCGCTTTGTTTGGTAACCAATAAAAGATATAAGCAAGGTATAAGTTCCAGGAGGCAGCGTCACTATATAATCTCCCGAAACAGAAGTGGTAATGCCTTTTTCTCTACCTTCTACAGAAATGCTCACACCGGGCATTACTTCATTATTCACACTACGAACTACCCCGCTTATCTTCCCTGGCTTTCCCTGTACCAAGGCTGGTCCTGCAGCAACAGCGGCGGATACTTTTACCGCAATCACTTTCTCCGACACCTGGTATACCAGACCAGCTTGTGCACTCAGGAGTTCAAGGGCTTTGCCCAGCGTAACATTTTCCTGATTGAAAGCAGCAATACTGATCTTATCCAACTGGGTCTGCGTGTAAGAAAAAGCGTAAACACTTTGCCGGTCCAGTTCCTGCAATACTTTTAATGCCGTGGTGTTGCTGAGTTTAAGGCTTACTTTCTCCGTAAGCGTGGTAAGTTGGGCCTGCGTAAAAAAACTAAATACTAAACACAATGAGGTACAGAATAGCCAGCGCATAGCTACGCGGCCGCGTAAACGGTTAGTTGAGGTCATATCAATCATCCTTATGTTTTAAGTTACGTATCCGGAAACTGCTTTTCTATTACAGCATTATTTAGTGATGAATACCTTCCCTTGTATGACAGAGAATTTCAGATCATGTACAAAAAGTACATTGCGCAGGGCCGATTGCCAGTCATTCATAGTAAAAATGCCTGTAATTCGCTTATCGAGTAAAAGATGTTTGTCATAGTTCATAGCCAGGTGATACCTGTTGCCAATCCTTTCCATCGCTTCTTCCAGCGGCACTTCATTGAATACCAAAGCGCCCGTGGTCCATGCACTGATATGATTGACAGCCATGGGCAATAGTTGCCAATCCCTGGTTTGCCGTGAGTAGCGCATGGTTTGGGCAGGCTCCAGCACTGCCGTGATCGCTTTTGCCTTGTCTTCCAGCGCGATCTTTCCGTGCACCAGTGATATCCTGATCTCCGACTCCTGCTGATACGCCTCAATATTAAAAGCAGTACCCAGTACACGCGTATGTATATTACCTGTTTCTACTACAAAAGGTCTCGAAGCATCTTTAGCAACTTCAAAGAAGCCCTCTCCCGACAATTTCACATACCGCTGCTTGTGATTGTACTGTTGATGATTAAACTCCAGCCTGGAATTCCTGTTGAGCCACACAATCGTACCATCAGGCATCGTAACCTTTCGTACCACATTGCGGTCGTTTTCAATGACCGACAAAGCAGTAGCTGATTGTTCCGTTGCCGCCCCCTGTCTGCCTTTGAGGAACCACAACAGCGAACCCGCGCCCACCGTGATAATGATAGCTGCAGCAGCCACATATTTGCGCACCCGGGCGCCCCACTTCATCGGTATTACAGGTGTCGCTTTAAATTCCACCATCAATTGCTGATACATGCGCACCTTCGCCGATTCCAGCAAATCAGGTGTCAGTTCATCCGTAGCATCCTCAAATGCCACTTCATCCATCCATTTTCTGAACAGGTTAATTTCTTCAGGCGTGCAATCGCCTGTTTTGAGGCGTTGCATGAACAGCTCAATGGATTGTCTGGAGGGTTGCATGCAGTAGTAGTCACATAGGAAAGCAAAAAGTACCAGACGTTTTGTATTACCAAAATGTTAAGTGCGGAGAAAGCCTCTTTAACTGCCTGCTTAAAACGGGATCATAAAAATCTGCATATGCACCCGCTTGAAAGCAACCCGTAAACGCTTGGAAGCCAGTTGCAATTGATTCTTAACCGTTTGTTTGGACAATAACAGGTCACCAGCTATCTCGTCAATAGATTGTTCCTGGTACACATTGCGGATAAATATATCACGCATTTTACCGGGCATGTCGGTAATAGTGGAGGAAATAGCTTCATCGATATTAGCCCATTTCTGCTTTTCCTCTTCAGTAGCATGGTATTCATTGACAGGAGATTGTTGTACCAGAAAAGCTTCGAAACTTTTATAATGCTTTTCCTGCAACCCTTTGGAACGGAAATAATTAAACACTTTATGGTATAAAGCAGCTACCAGGTAAGGCCGGATAGATTCCGGCGGCGGTGCTGCGTGAAAGTTTTTCCAGATATCCGCAAAGAGATCATGCACAATATCATAAGCGTCCTCTGTGGAGCCCGTCTTTTTGCAGGCCAGCCTAAAGAGAAATTCCCAATAGGTATGGTACAGCTTGTTAAAAGCTGCCTCCTTTTCATCATGGATAGGTAACTGATGGCTCATAACCGGTACCCGCAAATGTATACGGTAATTTTCCGAATTGGTAATTTTCAGTTGTTATCAAAATATGAATAGGATATCTTCTAATATATCAAGAGGTTATGATTCCTGCGGACCTTTCGTTACATTTGCCTAGATCTCCTGCCCCCTCCTACGTTCACAAAATTCATAACTACCATAGCATGGCGCAAAAAAGGTATTTACAGTCACTGTTGCAGATCGATTTGCCATTATGGTCCATCATTTGTCCAATCATTGGTTTATTAATACTACTCCTTACCGGCGAAGCACATAGTGGCGTAATGGATGTCACAATGGGCATAGCATTGATCGCCGTCGTATTGACTGCTGTACACCATGCTGAAGTAGTAGCCCATAAAGTGGGAGAACCTTACGGTACATTGATCCTGGCCCTCGCCATCACCATCATTGAAGTTTCACTCATCGTCACCATTATGCTGTCCGAAGGCATACAGGGATCTACACTCGCCCGCGATACCGTATTTGCAGCCATTATGCTTATCCTCACTGGCATTATTGGCTTATGCCTGCTATTGGGAGGTTACCGCTTTAAAGAACAGTTATTTGTGAAGCAAGGCGTAAGTGCAGCAATGGTTACCTTATCCGCCATCACCATATTGACCCTGGTATTGCCCAATTATACTACCAGTGAGGCTGGTCCTGTTTATTCCAGCAGTCAGCTCATTTTCGTAGCCATCGTGTCACTGGTATTGTACCTCAGTTTTGTAATGGTACAGGCCGGTCGACACCGCGATTATTTTCTTCCCAAGGGTGATATTGCTAAAAAAGAAGATGTCCATGCCGATCCCCCCACCAACCTCACCACCATTTGCAGCCTCGTATTGCTGGTGCTGGCATTGGCCGTAGTTGTGATATTATCTAAAAAACTATCCCCCGCCATTGAATCCATTGTCGTCAACCTGGGCGCTCCCAAAAGCCTGGTGGGCATCATTATTGCCAGCGTGATCCTGCTGCCGGAAGGATTGGCCGCCATCCGCGCTGCCCGGAAAAACCGCCTGCAAACCAGTTTAAACCTGGCACTGGGATCCGCCCTGGCCAGCATTGGCCTCACCATCCCTGCCGTAGCCATTGTAGGTTATTTTACGGGTTTCACCATTACCCTGGGCATTGATACCAAATCCACCCTCCTCCTCATCCTTTCCTTGTTTACCATCAGCATCTCCTTTGGCGCGGGCCGTACCAATATCCTGCAGGGCATCGTATTGCTGGTCATCCTGGCCACCTACCTGTTCACCACCATTGTACCCTAAAGGAAACCGGGTAATTACAGGAATGGGACTTGTAAAAAGGCCCGATCAGTTAATTTTACCCTCTTTAAAGAACCCTATACAATCAATCTGGCATGGATACCTATGCAGTTACAAGCGAGTCGATCAGGGTGATATTCCTGTATTATGAAAAGCTTGGTTATGCTCCCGCCCGCCTGATGCAGGAAGGCGGTATCAGCCCCAATGTATTGGAGATTGATCGGCACCCCATTGCCATGGCCGCATTCAGCGAGTTTTTTGCCGTGGCCTGCCGGCTTTCCGGCGATCCCCGGCTTGGCCTGCACATCGGCCAGATCTCCAACCTCGATGCCATGGGTATCATCGGTCAGTTGTACCGATACAGCAGGAATATGATAGAAGGTACCCAACGCATTACCCGCTACCTGCCCTTAATGCATACCGTGTTTGCCTACGACCTCGAAGAAGACGAAGCCTTCGTAAAAGTAGTCCTCACCCCTTCCTCCCAGGCACCCGAAGCAGCATTTGCCACCCGCCAACTTATTGAGCTGGCCATGGCCTTTACCCGCAATGGCATCCAGGATGGTACCCAAACCAGTATTAATCCAAAAGCAGTTCACTTTACCTGGCATTTAACAACCGCAGAAGCCGGCCATTATGCCACCGTATTCCAATGTCCTGTATTCGGTGATCAACCCCGCAATGAGCTTATTTATGACAAAGAAGAAGTGAGCATTCCCCATGTTTTTTACGACTCCACCTTGTTGAAAGCCCTGGAAGCAAGTGCCAGTGCCGGCCTGCAATTCTCACCCTGGAGCAGCAATGACCTGCAAAAGGCCTTATTGATCATGAATGCCGAAGAAAAGGAAAGAAGCAGGATAGCACGCAACCTCCATGATGGCATTTGCGGCACCCTGGCCGCTGTAAAAATGCACCTGAGTGCTGTACAGGCCCAGCATACTTTTCGCGAGTCCGTCAATTTCCAGACTGCCCTCGCTCTATTGGATGAAGTGGTAAATGAAGTACGTAAAACAGCCCATAGCCTTATGCCCGAAGTATTACAGAATTATGGGTTGGATGAGGCATTAAAGAGATACTGCCAAAACCTCGCTCCCTGTTGCCGGGCAGAGATCACCTATTACCGGTTTGGCGAACCCATCCGTTTTGAGCAGGGCTTTGAGCTCGCCACGTACCGTATTACACAGGAACTCATGCACAATGCCATCCGCCATGCACAGGCCAAACATGTACTGGTACAACTCAACCTCGATGATGATATGGTACTTACCATTGAAGATGATGGCATTGGTTTCAAACAGGAACAGCTAAGCCCGGGATCAGGACTCGATAACCTGCAGCAGCATGTGAACAACCTGGGTGGCGTTATCGGCTGGGACAGCCATGCAGGAGAAGGTACAGCCGTAACCATTACTTTTCCGGGCACACACCTCCATTATAAAATATGATGCAGGACCTATAAAATGTTAGGGAGCTTTTGCAGTAGGTGGACAACTTACTACCCTGTTGCCTGCAAGTAAAAAATTAACGCTGTTATACGCATGTTTTACAAACGAAGGATTTCCCTCCCGTACTGCGATCTGTTCACCGGCCGGTATGTTCTTAAACGTTTGTACACTATGGCTTGCCGGCCATTTTACTTCAATACTTTCAACAACAGTTGCCTGACCAATACCAATATGCTGCAACAAGGGGTTTGAACCAAAACTACCGCCCGAATTAACATCACGGTACACCGATCTTTCCACACCATTGTCCTTGAATGTTACTTTTATCTTTGCCCCGATGGCAGCCTTATTACTGGTAACGCCTTCCAATGCAATATTGATCCAGCGATTATTGTTTTGACCCGGATTTAAATACAATGAGTTTTGATACGTATCACCGATATAGGCCCCGCCCATATCGATATAAATATCCTGGTCACCGTCATTGTCCAGATCAGCAAAAGATACTCCATGCCCCTTCTGCAGATTGCCCACGCGTGCAGGAGTAGTGATGTCAATAAACCGCGTTCCTCCCTGGTTCTTAAATAGCTTATTGGGTACCAGCGATTGAAACAAAGGGTTGCCCGTACCAAAATACATGTCGAGCCAGCCATCATTATCAATATCCCCAAAATTGGCGCCCATCGCAAAAGCAATTCTGTTCAAACCCAGCTTCTTCGAAACATCCTCAAAGCTGCCATCCCGTTTATTCCTGAATAGGATAAGCTTTCCTGAAGCACCTGTCTCCCTGCCCAGCGCCTCTCCTGCAGCATACCAGGCCAATGACCGGTCAAACTCATAGCCCGATACAAGAATATCCAGCCAGCCATCATTGTCATAATCCCAGAACCAGGTGGGGAAAGTACGTGTCCTGTTTTCAGCCAGGCCCGCTTGCGCCGTCACATCTGTAAACACAACCGTAGTACCTTGTACACCGCCATTCTTCAGTAAGAACTTACGGCCATTTAAGGTAGAGATAAAAATATCAGTCAGCCCATCATTATTATAATCACCCGATGTAACCCCTTTTACAAAGCCCACAATGGCACATCCGGCACGCGCTGCCACTTCTGCAAAATGGCCCTTCCCGTCATTCATATACAGCTCACAGGGTATTATATCATCTTCAGTGGTGGTTTCATTACCAATAAATACATCCAGCCAGCCATCATTGTTAAAATCAGCCCAGGTAGCCGCCTGCGTGGGATTGAAAGAAAGCAGGCCACACTCTTTGGTAACATCCGTAAACGTACCATCCCCATTATTCCTCAACAGCGAATTGGGTTCCTTACCAAATTTCCCTTTCCAGGCTCCTCTTAATACAAACACATCTTTGAGGCCATCATTGTTGTAATCAGTTTGCATGATGTTCAGACCACCCGTCAAATACTTCAACCCCGAAGAGTCAGAAACATCAGTAAAGGTGCCGTTGCTATTGTTCCTGCAATAGCGCATTCCCTGTTCCAGCCCCCAGCTACTCGTAATGATATCCAGGTAGCCATCATTGTTAAAGTCGTCAACAATACTACCGCCAGCCATATTGTTGGTATTGAGACCTGCAGGCATAGCCGCATCCACAAATGGTTTTATACCGCTGGCCGTATCCCCATCAAGCCCTTTGATCAAATAGGCAGGTGGTACGCCTGCAGGATAATCACCTGTGGTCATATAAGCAATGTTCAACAACCACCTCGATTCAAGATCGTCCGGTTCATTGGCCAATATCTTCTCAAACAGTTCTATCGCTTTTAAAGAACCCGTTTTATCGCCGTGTATCCCCCTGCCGGCAAGAGGAAAAATACAAGACTCCCCCGAATGAGAACGGATACAATTACTACGCTCACCAAATCGCAAACTGGCAATAGCCATATTCCTCATCACGTCCTGCTTTTGACTGATTTCATAGACCGGCATTCGCTTTAGAAGCCCTCCGCTCACTTGCATGGCCTTTTCTTCATTGCCCAGTTCTACCATCGTCTTGGCAAGCGTATAAGCAAAAAATGTAGAGTCTGAAATATTGGAAGCCCTGGAAAGCAGCGAGTCGTAGTAGTGCAGCCTGGCCTCTGGACAAAAAGTATTGCCGGGATCGTATTCTGATCGCGAAATCGAAGCCAGCAGGCTCACCATTTCTTTATTAGGACGATTTTCATGAACGCAGGAAGCGAACAGAGAAAGAATAACAAGGCTTATAATTGCCTTGGATAAGGAGTGAAACTTCACATAAGCAAGCAGCTTTTTCAAGACGAAAGTTTACTGAATATACCAAAATATAGCCAGAAAAACCCATATCGTTTTGAAAAAGCTGCTGCAGCAGTTAGGTGGTTAACCTAAATAGCCGTTTTGCGGAAAGACCGGGCATTGATGTACAAAAAAAGCGTCACTACATTCAGCAGGAAAGTGCCTACTCCACAGGTCAACATGATCTGTTTGTTTTCCAGGTAGCCAAATACAGCCCAGCAAAGCGTTGCCGGCAACATCAATAACAGTAATCCAACAGAAAGATAACGGGCTTTTCTTTTCTTCAGTAGTCTGATCGATTGAAACAGTAAGAGACTGCTAACAAGTGAATTGGCAAAAATTGCCACCAGGGTGTCCATGATATTAGATTTTAGGGGTATAGGTAACGCGTTTTATAAGCTTTATCGCTGTTATATTTTTAGTAACTTCATCCTCAACAGGTAATCTTCACCAGCCATGAAATACCAGCAAATACTACCACCAGGGCACCTGAAAGAATACATCAGTGGTTTCTGGACCTTGGAAGCACCTGCTGACAGGACGACTCCCCATGCGTTCCAAACATTTGCCGATGGATGCCCGGGGCTCATCTTCCAAACAGTAGAACAAGGTTCTTTTTACCAGAATGACAAAGTATTACCAGTTTTTTTTCTCTATGGTCAGGCTACTACACATGCCAGGATCCATGCTACAGGAAAATTAAGAGCTGTGGGCATCTTCCTTCGACCGAATGCATTAAAAGCTGTTTTTGGGCTCAATGCCGGGATACTTACCGATACCTGCATGGATGCAAATACACTGATGAGACCGGATGGCGCTTCACTTTCTGAACAATTGGTAAATACAACTTCTACTACCGGGCAAATTGAACTTATTTCTTCCTGGATCAATACCCAGGCCGAAAGGAACAATGCTCGCAAGAACGACATGATGCATTATGCCGTGTCCGCGATCGCTAGGTCAAAGGGAAATGTAGCTTTGAAAGGGTTACAGATTGAGTTGCGATTATCTGAAAGAAGCTTTGAACGGAAATTCAAAGAATATATTGGAATTTCTCCTAAATTATTCTCAAGAATATGTCGCTTTCAGGCTTCATTGAAACAATTAAGAAACAACGACTTCTCCAAGCTGTCTGATATTGCTTTTGAAAATGAGTATGCCGATCAATCTCACTTCATCCGTGCCTTCAAAGAATTTGCGGGCTTCTCTCCTTTCCAATACCAGAAACAAACTCCTGAGCTCATTGAAAATCTTGCCACATTACTAAAATGATCAAAGTGTACTTTTTATTGTAAGCCACTCAAAAAAGAACCCCGGGGTCAACCCAGGGTCCTGAAATTATGGCGAAACAAATGAAAACAAGCTTTTCTGCACAACCCCTACTCTGTTCTCAAACTTTTTACCGGATTGGCCAATGCCGCCCGGATAGCCTGGTAGCTCACCGTAGCCAGCGCGATCAACACCGACACTAAACCCGCCAGCGCAAATACCCACCACTGAATCGAAACCCGGTAACTGTAATCTTTTAGCCAGCTATGCATCGCCCACCAGGCCACCGGTGAAGCCAGCAGGAAAGAAATGAGCACCAGCTTCAGGAAGTCTTTCGACAGCAAGGTAGCCAGGCCCGTAACAGAAGCCCCCAGCACCTTACGTACACCAATTTCTTTTATCCGGCTCTCTGCCATATAAATGGCCAGGCCAAATAAACCAAGACAGGAAATGAAAATCGTAAGCCCGGCAAACAGACCCGCCAGCGTGCCCGTACGCTTTTCATCTTCAAACTTCCGGGCAAACTCTTCGTCCACAAACTTGTATTCGAATGGATACTCCGGGTTGTATTTATGAAAAATATTCTCTGCCAGTTTAAGGTTCTTTTCCGTCGAATTATTAGCGTTGAACTTGATCAATATCGTAGAAAACCAGGCTTTACCACCGGCAATCAGCATCGGCCGGGTAGGCTCATAAGGATTAGTAAGAATAAAATCCTTTATAACACCTACGATATGCCACTCCTTGCCATTGTCTTTAACTATTTTACCAATAGGATCTTTAAATTTCATCACTTTCAGGGCCGATTCATTGATGATCATACCCAGCGAGTCCGTAGAGAATTTCTTCAGGTCAAAATCACGCCCCTTCACAAATTGAAGTCCGGCAGTAATGCCCAGTCCTTCATCCGCATTGTACCGGAAAAAGTCAGTTTTGTCATTGGGGTCTTTTCCCTCCCATTCCTGGCCCCATCCATCACTCCAGCTTTCTGTAATAGGCGCGCTGGTTTTGGTAATTGAAGAGGCCGCCCCTGAAGACAACAACTCCTGCCGGATCAGCTCAAAGTTCTTCTCAATATCACCCGTGAAATTGTGGTAAATGAGGTTGTTTTTATTATACCCCGTTTGCCTGTTCTGCGCATAATCGATCTGCTGCTTTACAATGATCGTGCAAATGATCAATACAATGGCAAAGGTGAATTGGAGTACCACCAATACTTTTCTTGGAGCAACCAGCGCCTGTGTTTTCTTGAAAGTACCTTTGAGCACCTTCACCGGCTTAAAGGAAGAAAGGAAGAAGGCAGGATAACTACCCGCCAGCAAACCAGTAAACAGTACAAACACTAAACCGCCCAGCCAGAACCAGGGACTGTTATAAGGAACATAAAGCTGTTTATCCGTGAGTTTATTAAATCCACTGAGACTGATCTGTACCACGATGATCGCAATAATACCTGCTATAAATGCCAGCAATATCGATTCACCGATGAACTGGCCGATCAGCGAGATCTTCTGAGCCCCTACTACTTTGCGGATGCCTACTTCTTTAGCGCGTTTTTCACTGCGGGCCGTACTGAGGTTCATAAAGTTGATACAGGCGATCAGGAGAATAAAAGCAGCTACAATACCAAACAGCCGCACGAAAGTGATGCGTCCGCCGCCATCTTCCTTGCCATTCGTAAAGCTGGAATAAAGCCTCCATTTGCTCAAAGGATACAGGAACATTTCCCACTTGGGCTCATCTTTGGCATACCGTTGCTTCATCACTTTTACCTTGGGAGCCGCAGAGGCCAGTGTAGCATGCTGTTTCAGCAGTACATACGTGCGCGTACTGTTATTACCCCAGTATTCATCATCATCCCCTAAAAACCTTTTGTAAGCCCACGGTACCAGGTATTCAGCCCGGCTGAACCTTGTATTATTGGGCATATCTTTCATAATGCCCGTTACCGTAAAATTTTCTTTGTTATCGATCTTGATGATCTTACCCATCGGCTCTTCCTTCCCGAATAATTTCCTGGCCAGCGTTTCCGTCAGTACGATAGAGTGCATGTCTTTTAAAACAATAGCCGGATTGCCTTTTACCAGCGGGAAAGTGAATACCTGCAGGAAATTGGAGTCTACTATATTTCCCCGCACCGTTAGCTTCTTATCCCCTATCGTAAAAAGAAAATTGCTGCCCCAATCCACCCGCACCGCCGCTTCTACCTCCGGAAGGTCCTTTTCCAGCGTCCGGGCCAGCACTTTCGGCGTCGTATTCCAGCAGTTCAGTTCACCACTGAACTCTGCCCGGTTCCAGGCCTCATAAATACGATCCTTCTTTTCATGAAACTGGTCATAGCTTACCTCATTCTGGATCCATAGCAAAATGAGAATGGCACTGGCCATTCCTACTACCAATCCGGCAATGTTAATGGCAGAAAAGCCTTTGCTGCGCAACAGGCCCCGCCAGGCGATCTTAAAGAAGTTTTTTATCATAAACGCTGGTTAACAGATTATTCCTCTAAGTACGTTTGAGAAAAAAATATGTTACACCCTTTTGTCAATTTTTAATGACCAGCGCCTGTTTATTGGATTAATATTTTAAAAGTTGACCCTTTTCCGCCTGTTTCATGCACCGTTAACCAGTAAATACCCCTGGGCAATTGGCTGGCCGGGATCGTGATATCCCCCGAAACCATACCCTTGTAATTATCATGATAAACAACCTGCCCCTGCGCATTCGCCAGCGTGAGCCGGAAAGGCCCGGTATTGTTCACCCGCATCCTGATCGTGGCCCGGGCCGGATTCTCCAGCACATAGAATGGCCGCACATGCGTGTTTTTGATCAGTACAATATTCGAAAAGCTTTCATAGCCATTGCCGTCAACCGCCCGGATGCGATACCAGGCCGTTGCCTGCACCTGATTATCCCCAAAGGAATACCGATGCCCGGCCGTCACCGAACCTTTGGCTTCGATAGAACTGCTGATCGTCTGGAAATGCGTGCCATCTATACTACGTTCAATAAAGAAATGAGCCGTATTTTCTTCCGAAGTGGTAACCCACTGTAAGGTATTGACAGCCTCTTCTGCACGCCCCGTGAGCAGGAAGCCCCGCACCGGCAGCGTACTACCGCTTTCTAAATAACTGGCCGACTGGCAAAACAGGTTATTCCTTACATTGTCATCCGTGATCGCTTCAATAGGAAAGCCAAAATACAATACCCGGAAATTGCCTTTGTACCCAACACCCGCTCCCCCGCCGGTGCCACCACTGTAATTCAACACCAGTTCCGATCCCCCATTCGTATTCACCACATCCGGAAAATCCACATTGTAATAACCATTCACCCCATTGCCGAAGGTGCCCGTAGTGCCATTCAGCAAGGCCGTAGTGCCATTAAAATTATAAGTACCCGCCCCATCACTTACATAAAGCGCTTTCAGGTAATTATTGTAAAAAGCAAGGTCCGCGTTGCCGGAAGCTGCCCTGCCAATATCCCAGCCAATTTCTGCGCCCGAGATCAACAGCCGGCCGCCGCCATCCAGATAATTTTTGAGTAATTGCTTCTCCGCAGCATCCAGCGTTTTGTCTGCAGTGCTTTCTTCCCCTACAAACCAGTCGATGGCAAAGTAATCAGCGAGCGCAACGCCCCCACCTGCCACCGCTTCATTTTGCGCCCCGTCAAAAGCCAGGTTGCAACTGGCCAGCCCATTGCCATGCTCCACCATATAACCATAGTTATTCATTTTATCCAATACCATCCTGCGCACATTGCCCAGTACAGCACCTTCATTTTTCAACAACATCGCCGATCCATCCAGCCTGTCAAAGCCATCCACCACCAGGTATTTCACCGTTTCACCTCCGGCAGGGATACGCGCCGCCACCACACCCGAAGCAAATGATTCACCTCCCGCATTCACCGCCGACACTTTAAAGAAATACGTCTTTCCTGCTATGCCACTAAAGGAATAGCTGGTAGAGTTAACTTCTGTCGGATTGTCAAAACCACGGCCATTCTCACTCACGTATACACGATAACTGGTAGCAGCATGGCCATAGATACCACCTGTTTGCGGCACTGCCCAGGTAAGCAGAATTTGTCCGCCACCAATATTCTTAGCCATTACGCCAGTAGGTTGTTCCGGCAGGAATACCAGCGGCACACCATCCCGGTAATTAAAGAATTTGAGAATGCCTTTATAAATAGCCCGTGCCGCAAGCCGGCGAAATTCAGGCGCCTTCAGGTCCGTAGCATCTGCTGCCAGATCATGAAATGCCAGTTCCACCAACGTGCCGGGAATCGTCCGCAGTTCCCGCAGTTCACCAAAATTGGCTTCCTTCACCCCACGATCCGTCCAGGTACTTCTCCAACCTGCCCGCAGGTCAGCAATGATCTGTTTATGGATACTGTCACGCAGCTGCGTACTTCCGGGAGTGATCACCGGTTGCGATGCACCCAATCCGTTATACCGGTACGTTTCCGTTCCCGTGCCACCCCCTGCATTTGTATGAAAAGCTACAAATACCGCATTGTTGATCTCCGTCGGTATGCCTTTACTCAATTCCCATTCCGTATAAGTAGGCCGCACCGTTACATCCTCCCGGCAGGCTGGATTTCCCTGGTAGCGCGCATATTGACGGGCCGACTCTTCAAATCTTGGTTTGCCGCTGGCAGCGCCACCATTCACACAATCCGGGTCAGCGCCAATACCACCACCCAACCGCACCGCATCTGCTACAATAGCCTGTCCTGCATCAGGGCTCTGATTACTGATGATCACCTTATTATCACCACCCGCCAGGAAATAGTATTGCCCCAGGTATACCCAGGTGTCTCCATGTACTTCCTGGTTCACCGTATAAGTGGCCGTCCCGCCAGCATGGAAAATCGTATATTTTACATCCGTAGCCCGGTTGGCTCCACTGATAAAGCGCACCGATACCCAGTAATAGCCACTCACCGTTACACCAGGTGTATAAATCGCCGAAGCCGTTTCTGTTACATCCGCCGTATTCGTACGATAAGTGCCATTGTAACCCGCAATGCTGCCATTGGCCCAGCTGCCCGTTTCCGTATATCCCGGCGCCCCCTGGTCATTGTCCACAATGATTTCAAGCGGATTCACATCACGCTCCCGCACACTCCATACATTGGCTCCTGCATTCATTAAATAATGAAGCAGGTAATAGTCCACCGTTTCCGCTGTAGTAAAATCTTCCACTACCTGGTTCGTCGTTCCACGTTGTGTGGTAAACCCTGTACCCGTATTATGCCATCCGTGGCCGGGGCTTAACCATACCGTTTTGCCAGTCAATGCACCAACAACCCCTGGTATACCCCCGCCGGGGAAAACCCTGCTCTGCACCGGAACAGTTTTACCGGCTTTTTCCGGATATGGATCATGGTTCTTCACAGGTATGTATTTCACTACTGGAGGCTGGAGTACGAAATAATCCAGCGTTTTCCAGGATACAGTCAGCTTATCCTTTGCCAGCAAAAGTATATTCCGCGTATTCGTTTCTGTAGTCAGGTGCGCCAGCAACTCAGTGAGTAATTCCGATTCAGTTTCTGTGATCCCTCCCTTCTCTAGCGAACCATGCGTATCAAAATATACCTGTAGCAGATCACCTTGCCGGTTTACACTATCGGCCCGGAACCGTAGTGCAGGCTCCTGCCCGATAAGTTGGTTGATCCGTAAAACGAGAGAGGAATCAAATTGTGCGAAAGTGGTGGTCACCTGCAGCAATAGCAATGCCGGCAGGAGCAATAGGAGTTTTTTTCTCATGAAGCTGCTGTTAGTTGGTACATAAACTTACTAAAAACAAACACCCATTGTATAGCCGGATTCTGCGGTTACACCAACTGGTAATAGCCGAAGAAATGTACAAAAGCAGATCGCGGGGAAAGCGATTGCCGGTCTCACTCATGACAACAACTAAAGAAAGCACTACTAAACCGAATGCTGTCACGCCTTTTACAGCATACTTGTAATACAACTGCTCCGCCTGCGTTTTTTTGCGGCCACAACCGCCAAATGTGCAATAAGAGCAATAAAAAAGTTTATATTTTTTTAAATAATATCCGTCTACCTCAATAGTTCTTTATTTTTACGGCCCATACCAAAGCTACATTCCTGATGCACAGTACCTTCATTATCTATATCATACTCGTGGTCGTGATCCTCTTCCTGGTCATGCTGGCCCAAAAGATCAAAGTGTCCTACCCTATTTTGCTGGTAGTAGCAGGACTGATCATCAGCTTTATACCCGGATTGCCACCCATCGAAATTGATCCCGAGCTCATATTCGTCATCTTCCTCCCTCCCCTCCTCTATGAAGCGGCCTGGAAAACATCCTGGAAGGAATTGTGGAAATGGCGGCGCGTAATTGCCAGCTTCGCCTTCCTCATAGTGCTCCTCACTTCCGGCGTGGTAGCCATTGCCTCCAATTGGCTTATTCCGGGCTTTACATTGGCCCTCGGCTTTTTGTTGGGCGGCATCATATCTCCCCCCGATGCCGTATCAGCCTCTTCTATTTTGCAATCCGTAAAAGTGCCCAAAAGACTTATCTCCATCGTAGAAGGAGAAAGCCTCCTCAATGATGCCGCCAGCCTCATCGTATTCAGATTTGCCCTGGTAGCTATGAATAAAGGAACTTTTTCATTGGGCGATGCTGCCCTCAACTTTTTATTGGTCATCATCATGGGCATTCTTACAGGCATTGTAATAGCCATGGTATTTTTTGCCATTCACCGCTGGCTGCCTACTACCGTCCATATCAATATTGTGCTTTCTTTTGTGGCGCCTTATGTTATGTACATCGTGGCAGAAGAGTTTCATTTTTCAGGCGTACTGGCCGTAGTGAGCGGAGGACTTTTCCTGTCCGTACGCAGCCATTTATTCCTCGACCATCGCAGCCGTATACAAGGTTGGAATGTATGGGAAACCATCAGCTTCGTCTTAAATGGGTTGGTATTTATGCTCATTGGGCTCGAACTGCCCGTAGTGATCAAAGACCTCGGCGAGGTCAGCCTGCGTACCGCCATCTGGTACAGCGCCATCATCTCCATCCTTGTCATTATACTACGCATTGCCTGTACATTTGGCGCCTCTGCTTTCACCGTGTGGATCAGCCGGTATATTACTACTGCCGACAACAGACCGGGCTGGCGTGGCCCCCTCATCCTGGGATGGACCGGCATGCGGGGTGTCGTATCCCTGGCTGCAGCCCTCTCCATTCCTGTATACCTCGATAACGGCGCCCGCTTTCCTGAACGAAGCCTCATCCTCTTCATTACCTTCTCCGTGATCCTTGTCACACTCGTATTGCAGGGCCTTACTTTGCCCGCCGTCATACGATGGGTAAACTACAAAGATCCCCTCGACACTATGCCCGAAGAAGAACAGGATGCCGCCGTAAAGAAAAAGATGTCCCAGGCCGCCTTGCGCGTGTTGAAAGAACAACATGCCGACAAACTCCAAACCAATAGCTTGCTCCAAAGCCTGCAGCACAGACTGGAAGCTGAAATAGATTTGCTCAGTGCCACGCCCGGAACAGAAACCGATACAGTTCATCCCGAGCATTTCATTCCCCATTACCGCCAGGTATATATTGAATTGCTCAATGAACAAAGACAGCTTTTGTTTAAATTGAATCACAAAGCAGAAGTTGATGAAGACATCATCCGAAAATACCTATCCCTGCTGGATATCGAAGAAGAGAAATTATTTGTACAGTATAACCATGCACATTAATTGTCAGACAGTTTTTCTCGTTGCCTTGATGCCACCTTGCCTGGTTGCCTTACTACTTCCTAAAACAGACGAGCCTAATTAAAAAGGGTGAGTCGCTTTTGAAGCAACTCACCCTTGTTCAGAATCTTTTGGACGTGATCAGGAAAACTTAACCTTTGGCTTTTCCGGATAATTGGATTGGATTAAGGACTATTGGATAAGGTTCTTTTGTTGCTTAGATGATATTGCCTCCCTCTTGGTTTTTCAGATATTGGCATCCCTATTTAAGACTCGGTTTTTCATGGATACTTAGGACTTTGGGAAACCGTATCATGTAATCAACAATACAAACCTACGCATCAAAGCCGGCGGGCACAAGAGCAAAACCGCCCTTTCCCTCGTCTGCACCATCTACGGGAACACTCGTAAAATTACGGGCATCCCTATAGGATATTATTTATTCCGATCTTAGTGACTTCACCGGGTTTACTACGGCCGCTTTAATGGCCTGAAAACTAACCGTTAGGAGCGCTATCGAAGCGGCTATCAGGCCTGCCAGCACAAATATCCACCATTGAAAGGGTGCCCGGTAGGCAAAATTTTGCAACCAGTTATGCATAGCATAATAACCAATGGGTATCGCTATCAGGATAGCCAGTAAAACAGGCTTCAGCAGGTCTTTGGATAACAGCACCACAATTCCCGAAATCGAAGAACCCAGCACTTTCCGGACGCCAATCTCTTTCGTACGTTTAGCAGCCGTAAATGAAGCCAGGCCAAATAAACCAAGACAGGCAATGAATATTGCCAGCCCGGAAAATATTCCCATGAGCGTTTGCTGTCTTTCATCTGCTTTATATAGCGAATCAAAGTTTACATCCAGGAATTCGAATTCAAAAGGATAATCTGGAACCAGTTTGCTATAGGTCATTCGGATATCCTCAAGCGCTGTCTTCACATCACCCGTCTTCAGCCGGATAGCTATTACCCGGTTATCTTCAGCCGGAGAGATCACCAACGGATCCATGCGCTCCTTCAGCGAACGGAAATTGAAATCCTCCACTACACCAACAATCCTTCTTTTCGACTGATCACGGATCGTATTCTTGATCCATTTACCGATTGCCTGTTCCGGAGTGAATCCCAGTTTCACAGCAGCAGTACGATTGATCAATACACTTTCAGTGGTATCTGTAGGGAACTTTCCCGACATATTCCTGCCGGCTATTATTTTCAGCCCCAGCGTAGGCACATATTCAAAATCAGCAAACTCCGTCCTCAGTTTCAATACCTGGTCATTCGCCCCTTCTACTTCAAAATTATGGATATCATGAAAACCACCCGGCTCACCCGACATGATCGACACAGATTCAACATACTTATTATTCAGTAATTCATTCTTGAATGTCCAGCGCCGGTCATACAGGTCATTACTGCTAATGGGTACCACCACCGTATGCTCTTTATGGAAACCCAGTTCTTTGTTTTTCACATACCGCATCTGGTTCATGATCGTGATCGTACCGATGATGAGCAATACCGAAATACTGAACTGTACCACCACCAGCGCCTGCCGGAAAAAAACACCGCCTGTTCCCAGGCGCAGCTTACCCTTCAGCGCTTCGATCGGTGAGAAGCCCGACAACACAATGGCAGGATAACTGCCAGCCAGGAATCCCACCAATACAATTACACCAAGAAGGAACAGGTATATGGGTAAAGTATTCCAGGAAACCGTTAACGAATACCCCAACAGTTCATTATACCAGGGCATCAGCAAATGCAGCAGAGCAATTGCCAGTATGCAGGAAATTGTAGCCAGTAAAAACGATTCACCAATGAATTGCCATACCAGGTGATTGCGCATCGCTCCCATTACTTTGCGCAGGCCCACTTCCTTGGAACGCTCCACCGCGCGGATCGTAGACAGGTTCATGAAATTGATACACGCAATCAACAGGATCAGGATCGCTATCGAGAGAAAGATAAACACCACCTTTTTATCACCATGCCTTACATTGTCGAAAGGAGAAGCACCTTCAAAATAAATATCCCCCAGCGGATTAAGCTTCAAATCAAACGTGGTGCCGAAGCGTGCCATATCCGCGCCCATGTATTTATGCATGAATGCCGGAAATTGCTGCTCCAGCCTCCCTTTATCAGACTCCTTATCCAGCAAAACATACACAAATTGATTGTTGTTGATCCACACATTGAACCAATCCTCCCGGGCAACATTCGAAATCGGTATGATCAGGTCAAAGTTCAGGTGCGAATTCAAAGGCACATCTTTGGCCACACCCGTTACTTTCAACGACAGGTCTTTATCAAACTGTACTATTTTCCCGATCGGGTCCTCATCGCCAAAATACTTCTTAGCCGTCTTCTCCGTGATCACCACACTGCCAGGTTCTTTCAACACCGTAGCCGGATTTCCTTTGATCAGCGGAAAGGAAAACAACGTGAAGAAGTTGTCATCCGTCATGTACACTTTCCGCTCATTGTATCCTTTATTCTGGAACGAGATTAATCCTGTTACAGGTCTTACCCTTACCGCTTTTTTGATCTCCGTCGGAAAGTCATTCAGTAAGGCAGGCGCATAAGGCCCCGACAGGTAAGGCACCCAGCTTTTGTCACCATTATTATCAAAACCCCGCATTACCCGGTACATCTTCTGCCCCTGCTGATGGAAGTTGTCGACACTGAATTCATTCATGATGAACAGAAAGATCATCATGCAGCAGGTAATGCCAATCGTCAAACCAAAGATGTTGATAAAGGAAAAAACTTTGTTCTTGCGCAGGTTTCTCCAACCAGTCTTTAAATAGGCTTTAAACATAGTGTATCATTTGCAGGATTGCAGCAAAGCTTTTAGCCGGCGAGAAAAATGCCGTATTTGCAACGCTTTTATAATCAAAGCATTGACTAGCCAACCTGTACACTTTACTGTCCGCTTTCGATACACCAATTGTTCAATTCCGGTCTATAACTCAAATCAGGGTTAAAACAAATATTATAACAAATAAATATATAATATTGTAGAGAAATCGTGCTGGCCAATGAACTATGAAAAATATGAACCCCTGTCAATTTCAGGGGATGCACTTGAATTTAAGTTTAACAGTCTGGGACCTAAAGGAGAGATTTCAATAGTTGTACAGTTTGCTGCAACAAGTGACCCTGCCATTTATAATTTAGCCTTTGGGAATCTGTTATCCGATGGCTGTTTAGATGATCATGTTAAGAACGATAATCGGGACAGGAATAAAATTTTAGCTACCGTAGCAGCTACTGTCTATGAGTTTTCTGCCCGGTATCCTGAAAAGCTTGTTTATTTTACTGGCAGTACCTCAGCTCGAACAAGGCTATACCGAATGGCAATTACCAACAACCTGATTGAATTAAGTATTGATTTTGAGATATATGGAGTAAATCTGGTCACTAATACTTTTTGGGCACAACCCTTTGAGAAAGGCAAAGAGTATTATGGATTTATTGTTAAACGAAAAACAATTAAATTTGTAATATGAAAGCCAAGAAAAAGTTAAAGGGGGCAGCTTCTTTGGGGATTAAGGTGAAGAGAGACAAGTCCCTTGACAAACTCTCCGGAAAAGTATTGTTCCCTGAGAAATTAAAAGAGGCCAACAAGGTCGTTAACAAACTAAAGTGGTCAGTGTAGTAACAAACTGCACCTTCTATAAAAATTTTAGCCGCCAAACTCATTGGCGGCTTTTTTATTCCTGAATTACTTAGTTCAAAGGTTTCATCACCACTTGCCTGAAATCGATCGGAGAGCCTTCATATTGCAATAAGATGCGCCCTGTTTTGGAAGAAGGGTTGCTGCCTTCATTTACCAGTACCCCATTGAGGTATTGCGAGCAGGTTCCCTGCTTATTCCTGATCAAAATCGTATTCCATTGCCCCAGCCCCTTCTCCTGTTCACTGATCCGGGCCACCGCCACACTCTTACCGGGAGCCTTCGTTTCCCCCCGCACCGCCAGCGTTACATTTTCCAGCAGGATAAAATCCCCCGTAGCCCCTTCCTTCACCTGAAACTGGATACCCGCAGGCCACAGTACATCTTTGGCCGTATCCGGTACATTGTACATCACCCCGCTGTTCTTTTTACCCGTTCCCCGCTGCACAGCAGCATCCATATTCCACCGGTATTCCAGCGTCAGTTCAAAATCACTATATGACTTTTTCGACATCAGGTAGCCTACCTTATCACCATGCAGGCGGATCATACTATCCGTCAACTGGTACAACTCAGCGGCATTATCGTATTTGTGATCTTTCGTATAAGCATACCAATCAATGGTAGCATCAGCGTTCGAAGTTTTACGGGCATGTTTTGTTTGGCTGCATCCGCCCAGCGCCAGGGAGGCCAGGCAAACCGTCATGAATAATTTGATCATGTATTCCATAATGCCGTTAAGATACACAAAAAGAAAAGCCCCGATAAAAATCGGGGCTTCATTAACTTTTTTGGACGGTCATCAGGAAAATAAATCACACAGCTTTTCCCGGATAATTGGATATTGACATTGGACTTTAAGGATCGTTAACTGATATTGTTTCCCGGTTTTTGGATTTGGATATTGGTGCTATCAGAGCCTGGTTTTTCGGATATCTCGGTGTTGTTCACCTTTGGACTTTTTTGGAAACCGTATCAATTAATCAACAATACAAAAATAGTTATTCACAAGTGTGAATACAAGAGCAAAACTGCCCAATCTCAAAACTGCATCATTTACGCCGTGCATCGTAAATCTACGAGCACGTTGATAACCTTTTCAGTCTGAACTCCTTGTTGGCATCAATTGCAAACGTTTGCGTTCGCCTTTGCACTCATCACCTCCCCTCTTACGCTCCTGTACTTTCTTTTCATCATACAGCTTAGATGTTGTTGGTTTGCGGTAGAAACGTATTATTTCACCATGCACAAAAGAGGAAAACTGTCACTTTACTGGAAATGCCAGCTCATCGGCTGGTCCCTGGCATCCCTCTATTGGAACTTTGTAGGCTTTCTGGGTACCGGCTTCTGCATTTGGCTCGCAGTGATCCATTTCTTTGCCGATCTGCTCATCTATATTCCCATCACCCACCTTTACCGCAATTATTCCGTACGCCGGCGTTGGCACCAGTTGAAACCTCAACAATTACTCATCAGGCTCATACCAGCCATTATCATACTCGGGCTTCTTTTTATGTTGCTCACCATTGGAAAGAACTTCCTGGTGCGGTACACCTTTGAAGCAGGCTTCTCCGGTTCCCTGCAGGAAGAATTCAACGAAAGATGGTTAACCACTTTTGTTACCGGCACACGCCTCATGAGCATCTGGCTCCTGGCCTATTATGGCTACCATTATGCACAACGCGAGATCAACGCTACCCGCGAAAGCGCAAGACTCGCCATCATTGCCAAAGATGCACAGCTGAATAACCTCACCGCCCAGCTCAACCCCCATTTCTTCTTTAATTCCCTTAATAATATAAAAGCACAGGTGATCGACAATCCACAGGCCGCCAGGCGCGCCATCGATCTCCTGTCCGAATTATTGCGCACCTCCTTGTACAACAGAGATACACCCCTCATCACCGTACAACAGGAAATGGACCTGATCAGAGACTACCTCGAATTGGAAAAAATGCGCTTTGAAGAAAGATTACAAACCCACATCGAGGTAGACCAAACCATTACCGGGGCCGCGATTTTACCCCTCAGTATCCAAACCCTGGTAGAAAATGCCATCAAGCATGGAATAGCACGGCGTAAAGCCGGAGGCAGCATCACCATCACCGTACACCCCAATGGCCATAGCCTGCAAGCCACCGTACAGAATCCGGGAACACTGCAAACACCTGCTGCCGGCGGATTGGGATTGAAGAACCTGGCCGAGCGACTCTGGTTGCAGTTCAATGGGAAAGCTTCCCTGCAACTTACCCAGCCAACACCCGAAACAGTTGTAGCCACCATTACAATGCCCCTCACATGAAACCCTATCGTGTACTGATCATAGATGATGAACGCCTGGCCCGCGAGGAAATGAAACGGCATCTCCTGGCATACCCTGAGTATGAAGTGGTGGGAGAAGCAGCCGACGCCGATGAAGCCGAAACCATGATCAACACCCTTCACCCCCACCTGATCTTCCTCGACATTCAAATGCCCGAAAGATCAGGCTTCGAACTCCTGGAATCACTCGACCAGGTACCCGAAGTCATTTTTACTACCGCCTTCGATCAATACGCTGTACAGGCATTCGATACCCATGCCCTGGATTACCTCGTAAAGCCTGTGCGCGAAGAACGTTTTGCCCGGGCCATAGAAAAGATCAGGGTTAAAATGGCCACACGCACCGATGCCCGGGAAACACAGTCCCTCTCCCATACCCTCTTCATTAAAGAAGGAGAGCAATACCATTTCATTCAGGTAAAAGACATTTACCTCATTGAATCCACCGGCAATTATGCGCGGCTATTTTATGCCAACAGGAAAGTATACATAAAACGTTCCCTGAACCAGTTGGAAAAGACACTTGACCCCGCACTCTTTTTCAGAACCAGCAGAACCAACCTTATTAATACCAATTTTATCAAACAGGTACAGCCCATCACCGGCGGCAGACTACTCATCAGTTTGCAAACCGGCGAGGACCTTACCGTATCGAGCCGGCAATCAGCCGTCTTTAAAAACAGGAACAAACTATAGCCTGATTACCCAACCATTTTAAACGAACCAATTTATGAGAATGTTCTTCTCCCTGGCATTCCTATGCCTTATTGTAAGCGTCCCGTTATCCGCACAAGCCACTAACAGTGGCAACCTGCAGGATACCACATACTTTATCCAGGATAGTATATTGATCACAACAAGGGATGGCGCCCATATCTCCGCACTGGTCGTCAGAAAACCAGGCGTTACCGCCCCCCTGCCCGCCATCCTCATCTTTACCATCTATGCACGCGTGACCGATGTCAAAAAAGCGAAAGAAGCTGCCGGCAAAGGCTATATAGGGATCGTTGCCTACACAAGGGGCAAAAGATACAGCCCCGAAGCCGTAGCGCCTTATGAGCATGATGGCAACGATGCTTACGATGTCATTGACTGGATTGCCCGGCAGCCCTGGAGCAATCAACAGGTAGCCATGTATGGTGGCTCCTACAGTGGCTTTACCCAATGGGCTTCCACCAAACACCTCCACCCAGCATTAAAGACCATCGTTCCTTCCGCTTCCGTGGCGCCAGGTCTGGATGTTCCCATGATGAACAATGTGATCATGACCTTTCCCTTTAACTGGATCTGGTATATATCCAATAACAAATGGCTGGATGAGAATGATTACAAAAGCCCCTTATGGAATGATGTATACTGGAAATGGTTTGAAGAAGGCCGCTCCTACCGCGCACTCGACACCATGGCTGGCCGTCCCGGTAATAAAATATTCCACAGTTGGCTCGACCATCCTGCCTACGATCAATACTGGCAGGATATGATCCCTTACAAAGAAGAGTTTGCACAGATCAATATCCCCGTACTCTCCACCTCCGGCTATTATGATGGCGGACAGGTAGGCGCCACCTATTACCTGCGCGAACACCTGAAATACAATCCCAGCGCTACCCATTACTTCCTGATTGGCCCTTATGGGCATTTCGGTTGCCAGGGTTATCCCGATTCTGTTTTCAACGGCTACCCGATCGATCCCGTAGCCAGGATCCCGATCCATGATATCATTTATGAGTGGTTTGATTATATACTGAAAGGAAAGCCCAAACCTGCCATCCTCAAAGACAATATCAATTATCAGGTAATGGGCGCCAATACCTGGAGGCACGTCCCTTCCCTCAGCAGGATGAGCAATGATACCATCACCTTTTACCTCAGCAAAGTTTCTTCCCGTCCCTGGCAAAAACTCACTACTCAGCGACCTTCAAAACCAGAAACCATTCCACAGCAAATCAATTTTGCCAACCGCGATTCCGTGCACAGCTATTACTATAACAACAAGGTTATTTATGACAGCCTGCATACCAACAACGGTCTCGTATTTATCACCGATCCCCTGCAGGCGCCAATGGAAATATCCGGCCGCTTCACAGGACAGTTGGCAGCCATGATCAATAAGAAAGATATAGACTTTAGCGTGGTATTGTTTGAGCAAATGCCCGACGGACACTTTTTTTACCTCACTTATTTCATGGGCCGCGCCAGTTATGCAAAAGATATCATGAAAAGACAACTCCTGGTGCCGGGCAAAAAGGAATTGATTCCATTTTCCAATTCCTATATCACCAGCCGCCAATTACAAAAAGGAAGCAGGCTCATGGCCATTGTCAATATTAACAAGAGCCCTTTCGAGCAGATCAACTATGGCACAGGTAAAGAGGTGAGCACAGAAAGCATACAAGATGCTGGCGCTCCCCTCCGTATCAAATGGTTCAATGACAGCTACCTGAAAATACCCGTATGGAAATAGCCCCCTGTTAGCCCACCCAAGCCCCCTTCAAACAAATTTCTGTAAAAAAAATTTGGGAAACCTTTAGGTTGCATATATATTTGCAACCTAAAGGTTTCCTATTTACTATGAAAAGAGATGTATTCCAGGCAATAGCCGATCCCACACGCAGGCAGATCATTCATATGACAGCCCATGAATCACTGAATGTAAATTCAGTGGCCAGCAATTTTGAAGTAAGCCGCACCGCTATTTACAAGCACATGAAGATCCTGACCGAATGTGGCCTGCTAATCATCACCCAACAGGGCCGTGAGCGCTTTTGTGAAGCAAAACTCGATAAGCTCAATGAAGTATCCGATTGGATAGAACAATACCGCCAGTTGTGGGATAACCGTCTCGATAAACTGGAGAATTATTTAGCCGATTTACAAACAAAAAAGAAAAAACATGCAAAAAACAAACGCAGTCGCTAATGCGCAGGACACTCCCACAGCCACACGGGAGATACTGATCAAACGCACCATCAACGCGCCACGCAAGTTGGTATTCGAAGCCTGGGCCGATCCCGGTCACCTCAAACACTGGTATGCACCCGATGGCTGCACCATCGACATCGTACACTATGATTTCAGGCAAGGGGGCTCATTCCTCACCTGCATCCACACCCCATCACTCCATGACTGCTGGTGCAAAGGTGAATTTCTCAACATTACAGCCCCTGAAAAACTGGTGTATTCCATGATCATAGCCGATCAACAGGGCAACACAGTAAAGCCAGTAGATGCAGGTATGGATCCCAACTGGCCAACCAAAACCATTGTAACCATCACCTTTGAAGCAGTAGGCAACAAAACCAATATCACCCTGCACCAAACCGTAGATGAAACCCTGGCCAGACAAACAGGCGCTTACCCAAGCTGGCTCAGCATGCTGGATAATCTGGAAGCAACCCTTACCCAGGGACATTAACCGGCACTCAATCATCAAGGGAAAGTAAAGCCATGGCAGATAACTGCTAACGGTAATACCCTCCGCGGGGGTATTACTTTTTTGCATTAACTGCCAGCCTGTACACTTTCATATAACCCCATTTTATCACCTCCTAACCTTCAACAGTAACATGGTTTAACACATAAAGCATGCTAAACGAAAAAAGCGTTAATTTGTAGCTTAGCCATGAAAACCATGAAAGATACCAGATTGCATACCACCAATTATCAAAACACTTTTATAGAAATTGCCGACGATTGCCCCGTAAGAATAGGCGAAGTACCTCCACAAAAAGGAGAAAATAAAACAGTGGCCACCACCCAGTTTGAACTCATTGCCCACAATCCCTACAAGTACACTTCTGATGATGTCTTATTCCAGGTATTTGCCGAAAAAAATAAGATCAGCCGCAATGAACAGCCTGCTGCACGCGTGGAGTTCTTTTCCAAAGGCCAGCCCTGCCTCCGCTCCTCCCCCCTTACCAAACGTTATGGCTGGGGTGTTCACAGCAATGCCGAAGGAAAGGTGGCCATTTATGCAGTAGACTCCCCGGAATACAAACAATTTGCCAAAGACAAAAATCTCCAACACCTAAGAGCCATGCGCTCCAGGCGCGTATAAACACCGCCAACACATTTTGCATTTCTTTAGGAAATCGATCATACGCTGCATCCCGGTTATGCGTTCATGAAAACATAAACCTGTATACAGCATGTTAGCCAAACAACTTGTAAGCCTGCTTCCCTTCCTGGGCATTATCACCATTTCCCATGGCCAGTACAATGATCTCCCCGTTTATACTAACGGCCTTATTTATGCCCCTGGTACTATGACCCGCCTGAAACATACCGTTGATTCCCTCCACCTGAAATTTAAACAATGCCCTCTCACCACCACCTATCATTCCTTTGGTCAAACAGTGGGGCACTTCATAACGCTGGATACGGGTGACATAAAGGCCGCTTTACAGGATATTCAAAATGGCATTGCCTATAGCACATTTACCGGCAAATACCCCATGGCCACTATTGACTCCAATAACCTGATCGTTGAAGAAGCTGATCTGAATTTCCGTAAAGAAAAAAGCTTACAGTATGTCAACATAACAGAGGAAACCTACCACGATCGGCTATGGGTAACTAAAGATAGCATTGGCTTTACCGAAAACAGTTATACAGGCATAAGGGGCAAAATAGGAAGTTGGATTTTTTATTATAATCCACCGGATAAATATTTCAAAGAGAAAATATACGCCCTATACCTCACAACAGCCCCCGTTACACAGCCCATCCCGGAAACCTATGCCCGCGACATCCTGTATGCCGATTGCATGGTCGATACCAGCACAAATCTATTTCTTGAGGACGCAAAATATGATCGCGGATTTGACCTTCCCGACGAAGAAAGGAAACTGGGCGAAAAATATACCCGTTTCCAAAAATACATCGACCAGCACACCAAAAAGATCATAGCGAAATATAGATCGATAGGTGAAAGAGGGCCCCTATGGTATGATCTGGATAGTGTTAAACTGGCCTTTGTCAAGGATAGCCTTAGCAACCGGCCAACGTTCCGGGCCTTGCTGGCAGGCGCCGTATCAGAATCCCTGAAAGAAAACTATGTATACGGTGGCTTATTTGAATACTACACAGAGCTTTATTATTCAAAAAATGATGCCCTGACCATGAAACGCAGAAGGATTGTAATGGGATCCTGCAGCAGGGATGTATCGCCCCGCTTGCACATTATGGATATCAGCTTGCTGGCTGCTGAAGCTGCCAACTGGCAGGTATTTCTGCGCGCACACCTGGATATCATGAACGATTTTGCTGCCCGCAACTTCAATTCTAACTATGCGGAAAAAGAACGCAGGACCTATATCCGCGAAATAGAAGAATTGGATATTAATGTGCAGGATCTGCTGCTTGGCATATCCCTGGGAATTAGCAATGGCGCTCCGCATCATTATACTGGTTCGGCCGGAAGATTGGGCAGGGCTTTTGCAGAGACCAGGTACCGCTCCTCGCTGGAGAAGAAATTGCTGACCATGATAGCCGATGAACGCCTGGATCATTACAACAGGTACATGCTGTATCACCTGTTCCTCAATTACCTCTATTACCTGCCTCAAAAAGAAGATCGCACCAGGGGATTGCAATTGGTGGAAGCCGCCGTCAAAAACATGCCGGCTTATCTTCAACCTAAACTTAACCTGGCAAACGCTTGGAAAAATATTGAAGAGGGTGCAGACACACAATGATCCTGCTATCTGGCCCCACCACCCCCCAAAATTCTTTTACCAGCGGCAATAACATAAAACCAAAATGCATTAACTTAGGTAAACAAACCTTCTCCACAACAATCACACCTTATCCCTTTCCTAACCCTGTTTAAACATTGACTCTTCTGTATACGATAGACTGTACTACCATTTATAATTGACTTCGACTGCCTGTTCCCCTGCCTTCGATTAAGTATTGAATGACGTACCAAAACATGCTTATGCAAGTGATCTATACACCTGCAGCAATATTCTGTTTAATTGCAGTAGTGCTGAGCTTACTCACAGGAATCGTGTTGCTTACCTTTTCCCCCCATACCACCGATAATAAGGCCAACTATTACCTGGGTGCAGCTTTTTTGTGCTTCGGTGTTACTTTCACCGTTATTTACCTGATCTATACAAGATTAATTTTGTTTTTCCCGCACCTCTACCGCCTGGGCCACCTGTTTTGGCTCCTGCATATTATCCTGTCCTACCTGTACGTGCGGACATCTGTCAAACAACAACCCCTCAAATGGACCGACCTCGTCCATCTGCTCCCTGTCCTGCTCTACCTGGTAGATTATAGCCCTTTCATCTTTTCTTCCACAGCTAATAAAGTTCAACATATAAAAGCCGATCTGGACAGTCTTGACTTAGCCATTAGTTTCAGGCAAAGCTGGTTGTTTCCTGCCAATTTTCATGTACCTGCCAGAACCATGGTGGCCGCATTTTACTGGATACTGCAGATAAGGATACTGAGGGGTATCGACAAAACCGTAATACAACAAAACCCCATCTGGTTCCGCTGGCAGTATATTTACAACCTGCTCCAATTACTACTTTTTGGCCCAACAGTCATTTCCATCGTCACAGGCCAGTCTTCCGTGTGGTCTACTACCATACCTCCCGCAATGGGTGTATTGCTTTCAACCATTACATTATACCTGTACCCACAAATATTATATGGCGTGCCTTCGTCACCACCAGCCCCCGCTCCATCCCCACCACCTGCACCATCGCCACCAGCATCCATCCGGCCCAAACCGTCACTCGATGAAGCCTTCATCTGCCAGTTAAGCGGGTCATTAGACAAGCTCATGAAAGAAAACAGGCCCTTCCTCAACAGCAATTATTCCCTCAAAGAATTGGCCATCGACCTCAACATACCCACCCACCAGGCATCAGCCTTTATAAACCAGGCAACCGGTAAAAACTTTAATGATTACCTCAACCACAAGCGCATCGAATATTGCCTGGATTTTATTAAAGAAGGAAAAGCAGAAAACCTCAACATGAATGGTATATCACAACAATGCGGGTTCAACAACAGGAACACTTTTGCCAATGCCTTTAAGAAATTCACCGGCAAACTCCCCTCTGAATATTTAACAGGATCAGAAAGCAATTCCCTGCCATAACCCTCACCACAGTCCCCGTAGTTTTGTTCCATTTTATGCTTATTATTGCACCTATAACTGATGTATATGAACCACCTTTTATTATCCTCCACACCTCCCCCTCCGGTTGTATTCCACGCATAATAACCGGTTCTTGCTTCCCTGGTAATATTCCTTTGTAAAGGAATAGGTCAACTATTATTTATTGCCCCAGGCCGGGTCCCGGTTGTTATTGCTCAGTCCCGACTTACACAGGCATCACCTGCCTGCTGATCACTTATTGTCTAAACAACCGGAAACAATGACTAAATATATATTGATGGTTTTTGCCGGAGCCTGCAGCTTCGGTATACTCTCTACTTTTGTAAAATTGGCAAATCGTGAAGGATATAATGCCGCAGAGATCTCCGCCTCACAAGCTTTTATCGGCATGCTCGTATTGTGGCTTTGGGTATTCATAAGAACTAAAAAACAACAAGCACCCCTGACCTTGGGCATTATAAAGACCTCCTGGTGGCAGGTATTGTTGACAGGCGCCGCCATTGGCCTCACCACCTTTTTGTATTATGTGTCCGTGCGCTACATACCCGCATCCATAGCCATCATCCTGCTCATGCAATTCACCTGGATGGGTATCTTGCTCGACCGCCTTTTATTTAATAAGAAGGCCGATGCAATACAAATGATCACCATTGCTATTATTCTAACAGGTACCGTAATGGCCAGTGGTATGAACCATATTCAAATCGATGAACCCTTTATCAAGGGAGCCTTGTATGCACTCGCTTCCGCTTTTTTCTATGCCCTGTATGTAGTGGCCAATAGCCGCTATGGCAATGCATTGCCTGCACCACAGAAAAGCGCCCTCATCATGACCGGCTCTACCCTGGGCATTCTGATCGTAAATGTGCAACAGCTATCAGTAAGTCATCATTTCGATGCCGGTCTTATAAAATGGGCTGTGTTCCTGGCCGTATTTGGCACCATTATTCCACCTGTCCTGTTTGCCAAAGGCATACCCAAAATAGGTGCAGGCATCAGCGCCATTATTATGACCGCAGAGTTACCCGTGGCCATTTGTTGCGCCCACCTGATCCTCGGCGAAAAGATCAGCGCAGTACAATGGGCGGGCATCATCATCATGCTATTCGCTATAGTGTGGATGAATGTGCGGAAGAATAAGACTGGCTTACTTACATAGCTTGTCGATATCATCCCGGATCACCGATGTCTTCACCCATTTCACATCAAAATTGCTGCTGAAAAAAAAGTATTGACCATCCGGTGAAAAGTAAGAGCAGTATTCATAAGTAGGCGTGTTCACACGACTACCCAGGTTCATGGCAGTACACCATTTTTGTCCCGTTCTTTTTGTGCCGTATAGGTCCGCTTCACCAAAGCCCTCCTTGCGATCCGCAGCTGTAAAAACCAGGTAATCCTCCTGGGGCGAAATGCAGGGATCATGCTCCGTAAGCGGCGAATTGATAGCAGGGCCCAGATTTTCGGGCGTGGTGTACTGCCCATTGACCCATTTGCTTACATAAATATCTCCTTCTCCCATACCACCCTTGCGGAAAGAGGCGAAATAAAGATTGCCATTGGCCGCAAAGGAGATATAATATTCCGAACTGTCAGAATTGATGCCGGCCACATTTTCCGCTTCACTCCAATCCCCGTTGGCCAGCGGACGCTTGCGCCAGATATCATAATCCCCCGAGCTGTCTCCCGCATGTTTGGGCCGGTTCGATATAAAATAGACCGCGCCATCGGGACCAAAAGTAGCGTCGGCCTCAGCGTATCGGGTATCTGCAAAGGGAGCCGGTACCGGTTCCGTCCATTTTGAGCCGTCATAATGCGTCACCAGCATTACCCATTTTTTAAGACGCCGTGTAAAATAGAATGATTTAAGATCGGGCGAGAAGGCCGCATTGAAGTCCAGCGAATCACTGCATACCACGCCTGGCATAAATCGAAGGGCGGCAGTATCAGGGGCTGGAGAAGGGTAAGCAATCAATGGGCCGGAAGGCATCGGGCTGCAATGCGAAAATATGCCAATTACAGCCAGGCAGGCTAAGGTTTGGGTGGTGCGCAGGAAGTACATGGTTGGGAGCTTTGTATAAAGTTAATCTTTACACCCCGCTTTTAAGGCACAAAAAAGCCCCGCTGGTGCGGGGCTTAAAATCTTTTGGACGTGATTCAGAAAACATTAACCATGAAGATTTTCCGGGATAATTGGATATGATACTGGAATTTTAAATGGTCGTTAAATGATATAGCTTCCGTTGGTTCTTTTTGGATCTTGGATGATTGGTTTTTCCTGGATATTGCGGTCTTTCAGGATGTTTGGATTTTTCGGAAACCGTATCGCTTATCAACATCATAAAAGTAGTTTTAATCCTTCTTTAACACAAGAGGAAATATGCTCGATTAAAAAGTTTCGGTAAATACATCCACCATCGTAAAAATACGAGGCCCATTTTTAGGGCTTTTGCCAACTCTTCAGATACATGTTTTGAGATTTACATTATATGCTGGTCCTTTCACCCATTCCTTTTTCATTCAATGCATCAGCAATCAGTTGTTTTTCCCTTTCGATCTCTGCTATTAGCGCTGCTTTTGAAGGTAAAAAAGGCATGTCCATAGGCCTTTACTTATTTCCCATTCTCCGCATCCGGTGTTACAGGAATAGAGCGTCATAGTAATCCGCGAGAATCCCTACGGTAAACATATCGGTTTAGATTGACAAGTTTATTTACACCTTATCCATACCATCAATAGAAAATATCCTGGCAATAACTGGTGACTCCGAAATAGGTAGCAGGATATTCCTCCCGTCCCCGGCCCTGTCTTCCAGTAAAGGTTCCGGCTCTTTTTTTGTTGACCCCAATACCTGCTGCGATGCGCTACTCACTTTCTCCACTACTGCCTCTGCTGAAACCTTTTCAACAACAGAAGTAACTAACCTTACCTCTTTCGCAGTCCCATTCCCTAAACCCTCTTCCCTTTCCATCCCCTCCACACCACTAGCCACTAACCCCTCGCTACTCGCCACTTGCCCCTCGCTACTCGCCACTAGCCCCTCGCCACTAGCCTCCCCCACCCACACCACTTTCATCCCCGAATCACTCATGATCTTCGCAGGCCCTTC